>Ga0265327_10002592_pt1 | contig 18711 bp, 19 predicted proteins | sample 41621metaG_FD_202089 | JGI IMG/M metagenome (GOLD analysis project Ga0265327, IMG submission 202089) | Rhizosphere microbial communities from Carex aquatilis grown in University of Washington, Seatle, WA, United States - 4-16-21 metaG | ecosystem: Host-associated > Plants > Roots > Rhizosphere...
CGGCATGCAAATCTCCGAACCAACTGCTGAGTTGATCAAGAAAAAGATTGGCTCTGCATTCCCAGGCTCTGAAGTGCTGGAAATGGAAGTGACTGGCCGCAATCTGGCTGAAGGCTTGCCACGTAAATTCACTATTTCCAGCAATGAGATTCTGGAAGCACTGACTGAGCCGCTGAATGCGATTGTCGGTGCTGTGAAATCAGCCCTTGAACAAACTCCACCAGAACTGGGTGCCGACATTGCCGAAAAAGGCATGGTGCTTACTGGGGGCGGCGCATTGTTACGCGATCTGGATCGTCTGCTGGTGGAAGAGACTGGCCTGCCAGTCATCGTGGCTGAAGACCCGCTCACCTGCGTGGCACGTGGCAGTGGCCGTGCGCTGGAAGAGATGGACAAACTGGGCAATGTATTTGCCAGCGAATAATCCATACAAAAATAGTTTAATTTTTGCAGCAGGCCTATGGCCTGCTTTTTGTATCACCGATAGCCAGGACTCGAAGTAAATGTCACCGCGTCCAATACGCCATAATCAGGAAACTGCCTTTTTCGTCAGAGGGCCTAGTCCATTTGCACGTCTGGTGTTTTTCGCAGCCATGTCGCTGACCTTAATGGCGACAGACTCGCGACTGCACTATCTGATTGAAATCCGCCAAGGCTTTATTGCACTCACGCACCCACTGCAAGTGCTCGCCAATGCACCTTCCAATATGTACAGCGCGACACGTGACTACTGGACATCAAAAAGTATATTAATCTCAGAAAACCAGCGTTTGACTGAACAATCACTGCAACAAAGTGTGGAATTGCAGCGTTACAAAACATTGGAAACCGAGAATGAACAACTGCGCAAACTGCTCGGTGCAGCTCAGGTATCAAGCCAGCCAGCAAAACTCGGCGAGATAATGCACATGGGGCGCGACCCATTCACGCACAAAGTCGTTGTGAATGTGGGTACAAGACAGGACATCCAGCCTGGACAGGCTGTTGTGGATGAATCTGGCGTGATTGGTCAGGTCACCCGCGTCTATCCATTCAGTAGCGAAGTCACGCTGATTACCGATAAAGAACTGGCGATACCAATCCAGATCGAGCGCAATGGCTTACGTGCGATTGCTTTTGGTCATGGCCGCGATACCACCCTAGATTTGCCCTACTTGCCAGCGAACGTCGATATCATCAAGGGCGATAGACTAGTGACATCTGGTATTGATGGCATTTACCCAATCGGCCTGGCAGTGGCAGAAGTGATCCAAATCGAACGCACTCCTGACTCACCATTTGCCCACATTATTTGCAAACCAATCGCAGGCGTTGAAAACCACAGGCAGATACTGCTACTGAGCATCCCCAAACTAGATACTCCAAGCGGCATCGGTTCTAATACATCCAATACACCACCCACCACCAAACCTGGTATATCGAGCACTCAGCATGCGCCCCATTAAGCTCAGAATGATTTACTTATCTATGCTTGCGGGCTTGCTGCTGCAGCTGCTGCCATGGTCGGGGATTGCCTTGGTCGCACATCCTGATTTCATATTACTAGTCGTATTGTTCTGGTTGATACGCACGCCTCACCTCTGCAATATAGGCACTGCCTGGTTTGCCGGGCTGGTCGTGGATTTAATCACGGGCGGCATTTTTGGCCAGAATGCACTGGCTTATGCGATCAGCGCCTTCTTTGCTGTCAGCTATCAACGCCGACTCGCTCTTTTCAATGTTTGGCAACAAGCAGCTTATGTGTTTGTTTTGCTGATCCTGACGCAAATCACGCTACTCATACTGAAATTGTTTTCTGGAGGCGAAGCTCCAGCATGGAGTTATTTCCTGCCCAGCATTACCGGTATCCTGCTTTGGCAGTTGTTCATTTTCTCTCGCCCTGGCGCGGATAGTCATCCTAATCGAAACTGATGAGATCCTACTCAGAACTTAGAAATCATCAGCGAGAGCAACATTATTTCCGCATTCGGCTTGGTGTCGCGGCAGTGATCGTCCTCATCTGTTTCGGGATACTGATTAGCCGATTCTTCTATCTGCAATTAGCCAGGTATGACTACTTCCAGACGCTAGCTGAGCACAACCGTATTTCACTGGTGCCGATAGTCCCCAATCGCGGCCTGATTCTGGATCGCAATGGTGTTGTGCTGGCACATAACTTTTTTGTTTATACGCTGGAAATCACCCCTTCCAAAATCAAGAATCTGGAAGAAACAATCGCTGAAATTTCCAAGCTAGTTGAAGTGTCATCCACGGACCGCAAAAACTTCAACAAACTACGCGCACTGAGTCATAGCTTTGAGAGCGTACCGCTACGTACGCATTTGAATGAAATTGAAGCAGCTCGGTTTGCGGTAAACCATTATCGTTTTCCCGGTGTAGAAATACGTTCACGCCTATTCAGACACTACCCACAAGGTGAACTCGGCTCCCATGCAATCGGCTATATCGGACGAATTAACGATGGCGACCTGAAAGCACTTGAGGACAATGGTGACTTATCCAACTACAAAGGCTCCGACCATATCGGCAAGGGCGGGGTAGAACAGTTTTACGAGCATAATTTGCACGGCGTCACAGGCTTTCAGCAAGTCGAGATTGATGCAGATGGCCATGCCGTGCGCGTGCTTTCGAGCACCGCTCCTGTGCCCGGCGACAATCTGATTCTGTCGATTGATAGCAAGCTGCAAAGTATCGCGGAAGAAGCTTTTGGTGATAAACGCGGGGCATTGGTAGCCATCAACCCAAGTAACGGGGAAGTACTCGCTTATGTGAGCAAACCGACTTTCGACCCCAATCTGTTTGTGGATGGCATTGATACTGAAAGCTGGAAAGGGCTGAATGAGTCACTGGATAAACCGCTGATTAATCGACCTCTGCGCGGGATCTATCCGCCAGGCTCTACCTTCAAGCCGTTTGCTGCGATGGCTGGATTGGAAAATGGCAAACGTGAACCGCCATTCAGCGTCAGCGACCCCGGTTTTTATGCTTTGCCAGGTAGCGTTCACCATTACCGCGACTGGAAACCGGGCGGCCATGGGCAAGTCGATATCGTCAAAGCAATCACAGTCTCTTGCGATACCTTCTTTTATGGTCTCGCCATGGATCTAGGTATAGACAAACTCGCCAGCTTTGTCAGCCATTTTGGTTTCGGTAAAAAGACCGGGCTAGATATTCACGGTGAAGTGGATGGTCTATTACCAACACCAGAATGGAAAATGCGTCGCTATAAACAACAGTGGTACGCTGGCGAAACGGTCATTGTCGGGATTGGTCAAGGCTACACATTAGTCACGCCGATGCAGTTGGCTCAGGCCACCGCCATACTTGCCAACAACGGCGTCGCCATGAAACCGCATCTGGTCTCCAGCATCCAGAAAGCGAATTCCGGAGAGACTTTCCCTATGCCGATTACCACTGTCGACAAAATCGAACTGCATCCTGAAAACATTGCGCTAGTTCGCCAGGGCATGATGATGGTGACACAACCCGGTGGCACTGCAGCAAGCATAGGCGTGGGCAGCCCCTATATGATTGCAGCCAAGACTGGTACTGCTCAAGTTGTTGGTATTAAGCAGAATGAGAAATACAATGCGAGTAGTCTCAATGAGCGTCACCGTGACCATGCACTATTTATCTCGTATGCACCTGCTGAGGATCCCAAAATCGCCATTGCTGTGATTGTAGAAAACGGTGGCCATGGTGGATCTGCCGCTGGGCCTATCGCCCGCAAGGTGATGGATTATTACTTGCTGGGCAAGGCACCAATCAGTGACACGCCAGCCGCAGCAGATCCAGCTGCCGTAGAACCAGAGGATGCACCACATGATTAGAGTCCTGATGCAAAGATTTCTTCAGCACATCGATTCTTTCCTGATGGGAACCGTGCTGTTTACTCTACTCATCGGCCTATTCGTGCTTTACAGTGCTTCAGGCCAGAGCTTTGAGCGCATCGGTGCACAGTTGGCCAATATTCTGGTTGCCACCAGCATCATGTGGGTGGCCGCCAATATACCGCCACAACATCTGGAGCGCATCGCTCTGCCGCTTTATGCGCTGGGCCTTGTTTTGCTGCTTGGGGTAGCACTCTTCGGCGAGATCAGCCACGGCGCTAGACGCTGGCTGCCTTTGGGTTTCGCACGCATACAACCATCAGAACTGATGCGGATCGCTGTGCCCATGCTACTGGCTTGGTATTTTGCCAAGCGAGAAGCCTCGCTCAAACTTTCCGATTATCTGGTCGGCGCCTTGCTGCTATTCATTCCAGTTGGGCTCATCGTCAAGCAGCCAGATCTTGGAACTTCTCTACTAATCGCTTCGTCAGGGTTTTATGTCATTTTTCTGGCGGGTCTGAGCTGGCGGCTCATCATTGGTGGTGCAGTGCTGGCTGGTGTGATGGCACCGATCTTCTGGTCGCTTTTACATGACTACCAGCGCAAGCGCATCGAGATTCTGTTTGACCCATACCAGGACCCACTAGGTGCGGGGTATCACACCATACAAGCCACGATTGCACTTGGCTCAGGTGGCTTTGCCGGTAAGGGCTGGCTCAATGGCACGCAGGCGCAGCTGGATTTCCTGCCCGAGCGCACGACTGACTTTATTTTTGCCGTGTTTGGTGAAGAATTTGGGCTGCTTGGTAATTTGCTGCTTTTATTCCTGTTTACCCTCATCATTGCACGTGGGCTGATTATCGCGGCACAGGCCCAAAACAACTTTTGCCGGCTATTGGCTGGTAGCATTACCTTGACGTTTTTTACCTATGTGTTCGTCAATATTGGTATGGTGAGTGGCATTCTGCCGGTAGTAGGCGTACCTCTGCCGCTCATCAGCTATGGTGGCACTTCGCTGGTGACACTGATGCTGGGCTTTGGCATCTTGATGAGTATTCAGACCCATAAAAAACTGGTGACGACCTAAAGAAACTAAAGGACGTGTATGAAAAACATCTGCCTGATTCTGTTTTTAGCTTTGTTACTCACCGCCTGCGGCGGCACAAAAACTGTAAAACCAAGTCCGGTGCCTGCAGCAACTCCTGCACCACAGCCACAAACCCAATCAGGCAAAAAAGGGGGCTATTATCTGGATGATGGACCAGGTGAGAATGCGCCTGCGGATATAGACAGCATCCCGGATGCAATCCCCCACGCAGAACAACCGCTGAACAGAGCTAACCGGCCATACAGCGCGCTTGGCACCAAGTACACGCCAATGACTGAATATGTACCCTATAAAGAGGTTGGGGTTGCTTCTTGGTACGGCAAGCGTTATCACGGACAAAAAACTTCCAGTGGCGAAATTTATGATATGTATGGCATGACTGGCGCCCACACCACATTACCACTACCCAGCTATGCGAGAGTCACCAATACCACTAATGGTCGCTCTGTGATTGTGCGCATTAACGACCGCGGGCCGTTCCATAGTGACCGGATTATTGATTTATCCTATGCTGCCGCCTACAAATTACGCCTGCACGAGAAAGGGAGCGGTATAGTGCAAGTTGAAGCAATCGACACGCGTGTTAGCTCCATGATCAAAGGACCTGCTACACAGGTGCAAACTCCATTGCCGATTCCAACACCCACTACGACACCTGTTCAGATTGCAGCGCCGGCAGCGATGCCAGAGTCAGACACCTCGAGCCAACCCACACTGCAACTGGATACTTCACCGCCTGTAGTTGCCAGCACAGAGAAAATAACTGCCGCATCAGTCGCCACCAAAGCCGCTGAAGATACCAATGAGATGATCAGTGGCGATTACATGCAAGTCGCAGCGTTCAAAACCAAGGCGAATGCTGAAAGCCTCGTCACTAAAATCAAGCAGCAGGCATTGAATGAGGGTACCCCTGTATTCAGCTGGTATAATAACGACGTTTACAAAGTGCGCGTCGGGCCTTATGCAAGCCGTGCCGAAGCTGAGCAAGCCAGCAAAAAACTGGGCCCAGCCTTAAATGTAAAACCCGTCATTGTTCACATTCCCTGAATTTAAAGAAATCCTATCCATGCGCTTATTGTCATTCTTGTTTGTCCTTGCATTTTCAGTCTCCAGCTTTGCAGCAGATATCCCGCCTGCGCCACCGCTAGCGGTGAAAGCCTTCTTACTTCGCGACTTCAATAGCGGGGATATCATTGCGCAGCAGGCCAGTTCCGAGCGTGTTGAACCAGCATCACTAACTAAGCTGATGACCGCCTACCTCGCATTCAAGGCAATCAAAAACGGCCATCTGCAACTGACGCAAACGCTTCCTGTGAGCGAATTCGCATGGAAAGGCGGCGGCACTGGCTGTGGCGGTGGTAAGGGCTCCTGCATGTTTATCGACCCGAAATCCATCGTCACCGTAGATGAGTTACTGCACGGCATGATCATTATTTCTGGCAACGACGCCAGCGTTGCACTCGCTGAAGGTATTGCCGGTTCGGAGCCAAGATTCGCCGACATGATGAACAAAGAGGCTGCACGTCTGGGCATGAAAAATACCCACTTCATGAACGCCACAGGCCTACCAGACCCACAGCATTACACCACGGCTTACGATTTATCACTGCTGGCCAGTGCATTAATTGAAGATTTCCCTGATGAATACAAGCGCCTATACTCAATCAAGGACTATACCTACAACAAGATTACGCAGCAAAATCGTAATCGCTTACTTTGGCTTGATCCGTATGTGGATGGCATGAAAACGGGCCACACAGAGTCTGCTGGCTATTGCCTGATATCGTCAGCCAAGCGCGATAATATGCGCCTGATTTCTGTTGTACTCGGCGCACCGACTGATACAGCCCGTGCCACCGAGAGCCAGAAACTGCTGAATTTTGGTTTCCAGTTTTATGAATCAAAATTGCTCTACAAACGTGGCCAGGCCATTAACACCCTCAAGGTTTGGAAAGGCAGCGACAGCACAGTCGATGCGACTGTAGAGAGAGACCTGTATATTACCCTGCCCAAGGGTGATTTCAGCAAAGCCAAAGCACGTGTTACCAGTCATCAGCCACTGCTGGCGCCGATCAATGCTGGGCAGGTAATTGGCAGCATTCAGTTTAGCGTGGATGACAAAGTCGTCGACGAACACAAGCTGGTTGCAGCTAAGGAAGTACCTGTGGCTGGCATATTCGGCCGACTGATCGACAGCGTAAGACTGATGTTTGAATAATCTTCTTATGATTATTCAAACAGAAATAATGATCGTGGTATAGCAAGGAGTAAGCAGTGACAGACCCTAAAGATAAAGAACCTGCTGGCAAAAAAGCGCATCACCCGACCGAGCAGGAAGATGCAATCAAGCCAGAAGAAACGCTGATCGAGTTTCCCTGTGACTTCCCGATCAAGGTCATGGGTGAAACGCATGATGCATTCGCTACGACCATCGTCGAAGTAATTCGCGCACTCCAGCCGGAATTCGATGCCAGCAAGGTCGAGATGCGCGCCAGTAGCGCGGGTAAATACATCAGTCTTACCTGCACGGTCTATGTCACCTCCAAAACGCAACTGGATGACATTTACCGTTCATTAACTTCGCATCCAGCCGTCAAGTTTGTCCTCTAAAGTTATCGTCAAATCACTAGGTCGTACCGATTACGAAACGACCTGGCATGCCATGCAGCAGTTCACAGCTGCGCGAACTGCCGAGACTGCAGACGAGATATGGCTAACAGAACATGATGCGGTTTATACCTTAGGCCTCAACCGTAAAGATGTACGCCACCCATCACGGCACGATATCCCAGTTGTATTAACCGATCGAGGTGGAAAAATCACCTACCATGGCGTTGGCCAGATCATCATCTACGTGCTGATAGACCTCAAGCGCAAAGGCATCAACGTACGTCAATTAGTCAGTGCTTTGGAAGGCGCCATTATTAAGTTGCTCGGTGAATTCAATATCAGCGCTGTAGCGCGTGCCGATGCGCCTGGCGTTTATGTGGATGGCAAAAAAATCGCCTCGCTTGGCCTGCGATTAAAGAATCAGTGCTGCTATCACGGCCTGTCACTCAACGCGGATATGGATTTGAGCCCTTTTTCAGCGATCGACCCTTGCGGTTATCAAGGACTGGAAGTGACGCAACTAAAAGATTTCGGAGTGCAGCTGTCACAAGATGAAATCGCTGCAAAACTGTTAAAATACCTGACAAATTCATTAGACTATTAAGATGAGCGAAGCCACAATCCCAGCCCGCAAAATCGCCGGCGTAAAAGAAACCAGTGCCGAAAAGACCGCACGCATCCCGATCAAGATCGTGCCGCAACCTGCCATGCGCAAGCCTGAGTGGATACGCATGAAAGTGCCTGATTCCGCGCGTTTTCAGGAAATCAAAAAAGTCCTGCGCGACAATAAGCTACACACAGTCTGTGAAGAAGCGAGCTGCCCGAATATAGGCGAATGCTTCAGTGGTGGCACTGCCACCTTCATGATCTTAGGTGATATCTGCACCCGCCGCTGCCCATTCTGCGATGTAGCTCACGGCAAACCGCTAGCACCGGATGCACAAGAGCCAGTTAACCTGGCGCGCACCATTGCCCAGATGCAGCTCAAATATGTTGTCATCACCAGCGTCGATCGGGATGACCTGCGTGACGGTGGTGCCCAGCATTTTGTCGATTGCATCAGCGCCGTGCGCGAGCAATCGCCCAATATCAAGATCGAAGTGCTGGTGCCAGATTTCCGTGGCCGCCTGGCTACCGCCGTCGAGATACTCAAACTGGCACCACCTGATGTCATGAACCATAATCTGGAAACCGTGCCGCGGCTCTACAAGCAAGCCAGACCTGGCGCTGATTATCAGAACTCACTCGATCTCTTGAAGATTTTTGGCGAGATGCACCCAAATGTTCCCACAAAATCCGGCCTCATGCTGGGCTTGGGTGAAACGGATGAAGAGATACTGGAAGTGATGCGTGACCTGCGCGCTCATGGTGTCACCATGCTGACCTTGGGCCAGTATTTGCAACCTAGCCAGCACCACTTACCGGTCACACGTTTTGTCACGCCAGAGCGTTTTGTGGAATTTGAGCGTCAGGCGCTGGAAATGGGGTTCACGCAAGCTGCCTGCGGGCCTATGGTGCGTAGCTCTTACCATGCCGACCAGCAGGCGCATTCAGCCGGTGTTTCTATTTAACTCTTATTTGCGCGCATCTCTCCCAGCACAGCTTCCAAAGCCTTGTTAATTCGCTCATCCGGATAACGGCGAAACTCTTCGACATAGCCCCAGTACTTGAGCTTTTCTGACTCAAAGCAGAGTAGATAGGTATCGCCAAAACGGCCATTATTGAGATAGTAGCGATGGAACATATACTCGACACCATCCACGGTGGTCCTATGTACTGAGGCTGGCGGGCGTTGTAGTGATTGTGTCGCCTGAGCAGTTGTCATCCCCTTATTCAGACTCACCAATTGCTGATGATAAAGTGTAGATCCGCCGCCACAGCCTGCCAGCATAGCGAACACAAGAACTACCAGAATAAAACGTATTACGATCATTGTTTACTCCTTGCCAATGCGTATGAATCCTTGAGAGCAGGCATGATGCTGCTGACACTGTCATCAGGGCTACGGCTTAATTCTTCCACCATCCCCCAAGCAAACACCTGATTAGTATTCGCCTCAAAAACCACCACATAAGAATCAATAATAGGCATATCGATAAAAGCAGGCATACAGCCACGTCGACGGCTTGGGCAGCGAGGAATCATCTCGCGGCGCGTACCAGTCTGTAAATCATAGTGCTTGGCCAGATACTGCTGGCCATTGGCTGAGAATTGATGGCTCAGTAGCACAGTGGCATTGCCTAAGGCTTGATCCACCTGTGCTTGGCTAGCACCGCGCGTGATCTGTGCCGTCTGCTGGCGCTGCAAGGGAATATAAGATGCGCAACCGCCAACTAACAAGCTGAGGAGTAAGATAGGAAACCAGATTTTAATTCGCATTTATTTCATCTCGATATTGAGCCAATTGCACCAAGCAATAGTCAGGCTCACACCCGAACATTTTGTCTGGTTTAAGCAATAAGCGCTAGAAATTCAATATCAATAGACAAGGGCTTCAAACGTGATGTTCCGATAAAGCTTGTTTTCTGTGTCATATGCCGGGTAACTGAATTCTTTAATTTCCTTTGGCACACCAAATAACTTGATCGCTTTGCTGGAGCATTCTGGGTTACGCGGGAGATAATGATTCTCCCCGGAACACACGATCACTTTTCTTTTAAGCTTTGGATCCTGCTGATTTATCCAGGTAGAGCTATCCAGATCAAATCTGTATATACCCCAAGGGTGGTCGGGCGAATAAAAAGTCACATCATAGGCAAGCGGCTCACTGCCTGCGACGTATACCAGATTGCCATGATATTTCTGGTGATAATAACTGGTGAGGTCTTTGGCAAATATTTCAGGTAGAGCACCTTGATTCACAGCAGTATGGTGATTGGCCGTTTTACACCATGCGACAACAATCAATGCGACGATAAAATAAGCGTAGACAGAGATCTTGAGGCGTTTTGCCAGTACATGAAAATTCAAGCTCGGCGGCAATAAATCAAATAATGCCCACCCAAGGAAAATCGTACATACAATCAGCCAGGATGAGTCTATTTTTAATTTCTCGACAAATGCACTGAGCACTGTAAAAAATAGACATAAAAAAATGACTAATAACCCGAATTTAGGGGTTTTGACCGGTGGTTTGCTGTATTTCTTTGTATGGTGAGATGATAAAAATAAACTCAAGCCCAGCAGCATAGCGGGCCAGGAAATGAAGCGCGTAAAATCAAAGATATTTTTACGCAACGACATCAGCCATTTCCACTCAGTCGGCATCGTTGGTTTATCGTCGATGTAAAGCAAAGAAGGCCAATGGTGCTTGAATTCCCAGCAAACATGCGGGGTCAGAATAAGCGCGCTGACCAGCCCAATAATCACGAGTGCCTTGATCCACTGAAAGTGGCTAGCCCGCAGATAGAACAACGTAGTTAAGGTGATTGGCCCCAGAATCAGTACAGCCGAATATTTACAGAGAATTGCCGCACCCGCCATGACGCCGGCGATCATATATCTCGAATGGCGATCACTTTTAACTGCTGTTAGCAACGCCCACAAATAGCCTGTCAAAAATGGCAACTGTGCGAGGTTTGCGTTGTATTTATAGCCATGGTCAATGCTTAAAGGCAGCACCACTAGAGTGAGTGCCAATGCGACGAATGTCTTCTGTGAATCAAGAAACTGACGCATGCTCATGGTCAGAAATGCTGATGTCACCAGCATATTCACTGCACTCAAGAGATAATAAAAACTGTTCTTTGTGGGGAAAATATAAAACCAGACGGCCGTCACCCAGCCAAATAATGGTGGATGCTTATTGTTGCCCAAAGACCATGTGATTCCCCAGGCATAGTTCTCTACCATATCGCCGTATGTATCGAGATGGGGCTCAGAGATTGAAAAAAACAGCCAGATGAACAAAGAGTTGATGATTGTCAGCGCAACGATATCGCCATGCCCCAACTCCCTAAATAATCCAGAAACACGCTGGAGAGAAAATACCTGATTAATGCTGTTTAAATAACTCATCTTTACAATTATCAGCTGACAGACTTACGTCAATCTGACAATGCATCAGGATGAGTTTATATCTCCTTTTAGGATGATTTCCAATTCAATAAAAAGCTCCGCAAGCGGAGCTTTTTATTGAATTAACTAGATTCTTACTTGATTGCTTTTGCCGCCATATGGTGATGTGTCATGTGCTTATGGGCAACATGGGCTTTTACATGGCTTTTTACCGGCGACTTGGCTTCTGCTGCTTGCGCAGAGAGTGAAACACATGCGATTAAAACCAGGGATGCTGCGATTAAATTTATGATTGATCTCATTTTAGTCTCCTAAAGATATCTAAATAACCAGCTTGGGCTGGTTGTTAGAATCAACGAAACCTCAGTCATTATGTTGACAATCTTGTAAAATAAATGTCTTACCCATAAATACAGATCCGAGCTAATTTATGAGCACGAATACAAAACTTCGTTGGGGCATATTGGGCGCAGCGCGTGTCAATGAGCGCCTGTTACCAGCCATCGTAGAAGCTGCTAATGCAGAACTGGTCGCTATTGGCAGCCGCAGAGCGGGTGCTGCCGCTGAGGTGCTAAAAAAATACGCGCCGAACGCCACTGGCGTCAAAACTTACGATACGCCGGAAGAACTTCTGGCTGATAGTAACGTAGAAGCTATCTATATCCCGCTGGCTAACCACGAACATGCCGAATGGGCACTGAAGGCAATTGCATCTGGCCGCCACGTGTTGATTGAAAAGCCAATGGCGATCAAACTCGCAGATATAGAAGCTATAGAGGCTGCGGCAAAGAAGCATAATGTGAAAGTGATGGAAGGCTTTATGTATCGTTTCCACCCGCAGCACCAACGCGTCAAGGAAATTGTGGCTTCTGGCATCATCGGCGAAGTAAAGTTTGCCAAGGCCAGCTACTCTTTCATGATGCGCCCGGCACGTATGTACCGTTTGGCGAATGACACCGATGGTGGTGGCGGTGCCATGTGGGATATCGGGCCTTATGCGATTCATTCACTGCGTCATTGTTTTGATTCAGACCCAATCAGCGTGACGGCGATGGCCAAATACTCAGACAGCGGGGCTGATATCGCGACCAGTGGCATCATTGATTTTGGTGATGGCAAACGCGGTCATTTTGATACCAGCTTTGAATGCAGCCGCCAATCGGAATACACCATCATCGGCACCAAGGGTGGCGTTAAGTGCCATACCGTGTGGCAACTGCCTGGCACAAATGATGTGCCCGTCATCAGTTGGTGGAGTGAAGATGGGCGCAAGGCTGAAGAAAGTTATCCAGCCAGTAATCACTTCAATCTGGAGATCGAGCATTTCAGTGATTGCGTGCTGAATGACAAAGCACCTTTACTGGATTTTGCCGATGCTAAAATGAATTGCCGTACAATTGCAGCTGCATTGGCATCAGCACGTACTGGTACTACGCAAAAAATCTAGGTAATTGTCCAAAAATTTTGGCTGCGGAGTCAACCGCAGCCTGATATCTGGCGTTATTTTCTACTCTTTTAACTTTTTTATTCTGGAATAACATGAAAAAACTGATTATTGCTTCCCTGCTAGCAGTTGGCGTATCTTCACCTGCTTTCGCTGACGACCTTGCTTCAATGATCAAAAGCGATCCTGCTTACAAGAGCTTTTCTGATGCAGTTACAGCTGCAGGCCTCGAAGACACTCTGAAAGGTGACGGCCCTTTCACACTCTTTATTCCTACCAATGAAGCTTTCGCAAAAATCCCTAAGGACAAGTTGGACAAGCTGATGGCCAATAAGGAAGAATTGACCAAGTTCGTTGAACTTCACATCATCTCTGGCAAACTTGGTAAAGCTGATGTTGAAGCTGGCAAAGTCAAAACCATGGAAGGTGATGATATTAGCTTGAGCGTTACTGACGTGATTCGCGTGAATAACATCACTTGCCGCCCATATGAAGATAAAGCAGATAACGGTACGATCCACGTAATTGAAGATGTAATCACGCTGGGCGGTGATAAGTCTGAAGCACCTGCAAAGACTACCAAGCACAAGAAGCACGCTTAATCGCGCTACCTCTTAAGTTGGTCAATAAAAAAGCAGAACTTGGTTCTGCTTTTTTATTGTCTGCATCAAAATTAAAGTTTATTTCGCCTTGATTCCGAGTTGCTTGAGCTTGCGGTAAAGATGTGTTCGTTCTAGCTCAACAAATTCAGCTACTTTGCTCATATTGCCGCCAGCTTTCAGCACGTGGTGCTGAAAGTACATGCGCTCAAATTCGTCTCTCGCTTCACGTAGCGGAATATCAAAATTAAATGCTGCCGTCTGATTGGCTGTGATTGCCAAGTCTTTGGTAATAGGCTCAAACGCCTCAAACTGTCCAAGCACACGATTGACATCTTCCAGCGTTATTTTCTCACCCAGACTGGTTTGAAGCAGATTACGAATGACATTATCGAGCTGCATCAAATTGCCCGGCCATTTAGCATTTCGTAATGCATTCAGCGCAGCTACATCAAATTCACGGTAAATGGCATTTGCTGTCTCCACCAGCATATTGACCATGGCGCAGGCCAGATCAGGGATATCCTCTGGGTGCTCGGAGAGTGAAGGCACGCGCAGACTAGTTAATGACAACAGCTGTAAGAGTTGAAGATCAAACTGACCATTCGCAGCAAGCTCAGGCAGTGGTCGTGATGTACCACAAACCACTCTTAAACTGTATTTTTCAGCCTGACCTATCATCAGGGAAAGGCCTTTTTGCTCAGTTTTGTTGAGATCAGCCACTTCTGGAATAAAAATGCAGCCATCGCGCTGGCCTTCCATCAGCTCCATGGTGGCCTCGGCCAACTTGCTGTTATCAGCAAGCACCAGCCACGGCGTATTAGGCTGATGCAGAAACTTTGCGCACATTTCAGCGCCACAGCCTTTTTCACCTATCAACAACAATGGACTTTTCAGCTGATCAATTTGTTCAAGCCGCTGACGTAGCTCCTGAATAATCTGACTTTTTCCCAGATTAACCAGGCTCATATCGGACTTTGGCAGTTGTTCGCCATGTTTAAGCGCAGCATTCACTGTTTTAAGCAACTTCTGCAAGGCGATTGGTTTTTCCAGAAAATCAAATGCACCTATTTTTGTCGCTTCAACCGCAGTATCTATAGTGCCGTGGCCAGACATCATGACGACAGGCATGGTCAACAACCCGCTATTGCCCCACTCCTTGAGCAGGCTAATGCCATCACAATCCGGCATCCAGATATCCAGCAATACCAGATCAGGGCGGTTCTTCTGGCGCCACTCGCGGGCTTCTGCCGCGTTTTCTGCAAGCCTCACGTGATAACCTTCATCCTGAAGAATATCTCTCAATAGTTCACGAATGCCGACTTCATCATCGACGACTAATAACTGTCTTGCTGTCATTACTGCTCCAATTTTCTGGACTTGATTGGTAAAGTCATGGTGATACAAGCGCCACCATTCTCTCTATTTTCTATCTTGATACTACCCTTATGTTCTTCTACGATTTTCTTCACGATTGCCAGGCCGAGGCCGGTACCATGGCGCTTGGTTGTCATATAGGGCTCGAAAGCACGCGAAATGATTTCCAGAGGAAAACCAGCACCATTATCTTCAACCACCAGTTTGACCTCTCCGTCAGTAGCATGCGTACTTAAACTGATTTTTGGCTCAGGTTGATCATGCAAAGCATCTTGGGCATTTTGCAGTAAATTGTGTAAAACCTGCCTGAGCATGGTTTGGTCACCGACCACCTTGGGCAGTTTTTTATCCAGACTGATCGATAGCTCAACAGATTCTGGCTCATACAGCACCAATACCTCTTCGATTAAATGATTCAGATCCAACTCAGTCAGATTAAGCGCCGGTGCACGTGCATACTCACTAAACTCATTGACCATCGTTTTCATCGCACTCACCTGGCTCACAATGGTAGCAGTGGCACGGCGCAACATACTCGCATCAGTATCTGTCAGCTTGCTGGCAAGCTTGTGTTCCAGCCTCTCCGCGGATAGCTGAATCGGCGTCAGTGGGTTCTTGATTTCATGGGCAAGCCTTCTTGCCACTTCACCCCATGCGGCATCACGTTGTGCTTGCACTACCGCCGTCATATCATCAAACACTACAACATAACCACTCTCAGCACTATCCGGCAGCGGGGTGCCACGTACCAGCAAAATCTGCTTACCATGTATCGTAGAAATTTCCATTTGCTGCTTCCACTCACCGGTCTGCCAAACAATATCTGGGCCCGACTGATAGCGCGTCAGAATATGATTTACAAATTCGGCAAGCGCTGGTTGCTGATCTGCCAACGACTTGAGTGGTTTGTGGCTGTACTCTGCCAGTGATACACCAAGAATGTTACTTGCTGTCAGGTTATAAGTGCGTAGCTCCGCCTTGTGATTAAGGGCCAATACCCCAGATGAAAGGTGAGCCAGTATAGTTTCAAGATAAGTTCTAGCGGCCTCAACCCGTGCGCGGTTGCGATCAGCGGCTTGTATGGCATCCCCTAATTGACGCGTCATACTGTTAAAAGACTGTACCAGTATGCCCAGCTCATCCTTGCCATGCGAAGGCAGCACGCGGCTGTAATCACCATGGGCAATCGCTTCAGTGCCCTCAGCCAGAACCGATAGCGGCTCAGATAAGCGACGGCTCAGCACAAATGCAATCGCAACCGCTGACAGCATCGCCAGCATCAGGACCAGCGTCAGCGTTAAAGAAAAAACGTCTTTCAGAGATTCCCGGCTATAAGTGAGCTCCTGATAATCCTAATAGACCTCTTGGACTGACTCTGCCGTTTCAGAAAGTGATTTCGGTACTGGTTGTAGTAATTGCAAAATACGCGTCTCACCCACCAGATCAGAGACTGTGACTGGCGCCAGCACCCTCAAATACAATCCCTTGCCAGGAATAGGCTCAATCGTGCCATACAAATGCTGGCGGGCTTGGCGAAGTTGCGGTACTGAAGGCAACTCTGGCAAAAAACTTGAAGGGTCACTACTGGAAAAAGCCAGTATCCGGCCCTGCAAAGTCACCAGAACGGCTTCTTGTATGCCACTCTTTTCACGCAAATCATTCAGTGCATTAAGGTGCGCAGTCGTAGACTGAAATGCGAGCGCCAATGACATGCTCTCAGCTTTGTCTTCCAAATCCACCAGCATAATATCAAGCGCACTCTGACCAAGCCGCAGGCCACCATCAAGGGCAGCTTCAACTTTGACGTTAAACCAGGATTCGATAGACCGCGTCAGAAAATTGACCGAAACCGCGTAGACAATCACGCCCGGGATAATCGCCATCAGGGCAAATGCACCGAGCAGACGCAGTGTAAGGCGACTGCCCATGACCCGCTGCCGCATCTGCTGGAACAGGCGCCATAGCTGCATACCAATCACCACCATCAGCAGAACAGCTAGTGCGATATTCAGTACCAGCAGCACCGTGTAATGCGAGCCAGTCGCTGCAGTGTTGGCACTGGCATGCGACAGCAGATACAGCAATACCGCCCCAAGCGCAGCACTGATGAAGACAATATATCTCATGAGTAGGTATCTGATCCGTTAAGGATTAGAGGTTAAACACCGGAGTCCAACTGTAGCGCTGAGACACCATGCTCCAGTCTTCCGAACCTATGGCATCGACTTGCAAAGGCTTGGGCAATTTGGATTGGTCTAAACGCATCCGCAATGCCGCATGATAAGTCTCATTTTTTTTCAAGATAGACTTATCAAATACCTGCCAGTCCTTGAGATGCGCAAGCTCATCTTTTGCTTCCTGCAAGGTCGAAAAAGACTGCTGATGTTTACTGGCAGTGAGCAGGTATTGGCGTGAAAGCGCGTGATAGCTAAGCGTTACTGATCTGGATATGGTGATGATTTCGTCATCAAACCAGTATTTACGGGGAGTAGTGATTTGAAACTCCGTCAGGAAGTTAAGTGGCACACCCTTATTTAGTGCCTGCTCAACTTCAGAACTAAATACTATCTCCATATCTGCATTTAGCAGAAAGTAATCATCTGCCTGAATAATCTCCGCATTATTGATATGCAAGCTGCTGGCGCCAGCAAGCGCCAAAGAAGCATATAAGCAAATTGAAGCTAGCGAGAGTGATGAAAAATACGAAACAAAACTAGATTTTTTGTAGTAGCGCGTAAAAAAAGCCGTCATGTTCTTCACTTGGTAGTAATTGTCCCTGTTGTAGTTGAGCCAACGGTATTAATTTTGCATCCGCATGACTCTCCAAAAACTTCTCAATTTGACGTTGATTTTCTTCATGAAAAACCGAACACGTCGCATAGAGCAATTTACCACCCTTTGCCAATAGCTGCCACAAACCGGGCAAAATTGCTGCCTGCTGTTGGCTAAATGAAGCAATATCAGCCTCACGTCGCAGCCATTTGATATCCACATGGCGCCTGACGATACCCGATGCCGTGCATGGTACATCGGCCAGAATACGGTCAAACAGCTTACCATCCCACCAGACATCAGGAATTGCAGCATCACCAACCTTAAGGGTTGCACCAAGCCCCAAGCGCTTGAGATTATCCGCGACCCGACTCAATCGACTTGCATCATTATCCAACGCCAGCATCTCGACATCAGCCAGCTCTAGGATATGCCCAGTTTTTCCACCGGGTGCACAACAAGCATCAAGCACATGCATGCCATTTTGCACATCCAGCAATTCAGCGGCAAATTGCGCGCCGTAATCCTGTACTGAGACTTCACCTTCAAAAAAAGCTGGGATCTTCTCAACAGAAACCGGCTTTAGAAGTTTGATCGCTGAGTTTCCCAGTGGCTCTGCAGAAATATCTGCACTATGCAATTTAGCTAAGTAATCATCGCGGCTAATCTTGCGCTGATTGACCCTGAGCGTCATTGGCGGATGCTGGTTACCTGCCTCCAGCATTTCACGCCACTGCTCAGGATATTGGGTACGGATTTTATTGATCCACCACTTTGGGTAGGAATATAAAGCGGGCTCATTACCGACGAGCTTCGCGAGTAACGCCTCTTTGTTACGCAGAAAATTACGCAATACAGCATTGACTAGACCCTTGGCCCAAGGCTGCCTGAATTGACTTGCTGCCTTTACCGCTTGATCAACAATAGTATGGCTAGAGGCCTTGCCGTGCTGTA
>Ga0265327_10002593_pt1 | contig 18707 bp, 14 predicted proteins | sample 41621metaG_FD_202089 | JGI IMG/M metagenome (GOLD analysis project Ga0265327, IMG submission 202089) | Rhizosphere microbial communities from Carex aquatilis grown in University of Washington, Seatle, WA, United States - 4-16-21 metaG | ecosystem: Host-associated > Plants > Roots > Rhizosphere...
AGCGCAGCGTGCCGCCGTTGAGTGTCAGGCCGCCGCTGCCGAGCGAACTGTCGGCGTTGACCAGCAGCGTGCCCGCGTTGACGGTGGTGCCGCCCTGGTAGGTGTTGCCGGGGGCGAGCGACAAGGTGCCGCTGCCGGCCTGCGTCACCGATCCGGTGCCGCTGATCGGGTTGACGAAGTTCACCGCATCGGAGCGATTGAAGGCCAGCGTGCCGTTGTCGACCACAGGGCCGACGATGCTGCCGGTGGTGCCGCCGGCGCCCAGTTGCAGCGTGCCGCCGCTGATCGTGGTGCCGCCGTCGTAGGTGTTGGTGCCGCTCAGCACGAGCGTGCCGGCGCCGGTCTTGGTCAGCGTGCCGCCGGTGGTGACCACCGGCGAGTTGTAGGCGGTGCCGGGATCGGTGTCCTGGATCACGCCGCTGTAGTTGCCGCTGCCCACCGACAGTGCCTTCCCGCCCAGCACCACGGTGCCGTCGCCGTTCAGCTGGCCGATCGTCGTGCCGGTGGTCGTCTGGAAGACGAAGAAGCGGCCGGTCCCGGTGTTGTTGACGGTGGCGGTGGACAGGTCGGCGGTGTCGGAGATGTAGGCCAGGCCCTGGTTGTTGATCTGGCTGGTGCCTCCGGTGCTGGTGTTCTGGAAGTAGAGGCGGCCGTTGGCGTTGTTGTTGTTGATCACCGCGCTGCCGGCGCTGCTGTTGTCCTGGAACAGGACCAGCGCCCCGGCCGCGATCGGTCCTGCGACGGTGGTGATCGTGGCATTGCCCGCGCTGGCGCCGCCGGCAAAGGTCACGCCGGAATTGGTGCCCAGCACATTGGTGCTGACCTGGGTCGTGATGTTGAGCCCGCTGGCATTGGCGGCCGCGCCGACGAAGTCGAGTTCGCTGTTGTTCCAGATGGTGACGTTGTTGGCATTGCCGAGCGCGCCCTGGTTCGTGACCACGACGTTGATGCGGCCGGTCAAGGGGCCGGTCGATGTCGGCGTGCCGAGCTGGGTGCTGCCGGTGAAGCCCGATCCGTCGTTCGAGAGGATCAGCCGGTTGAGTTGTGTCGCGTCGTTGGAGCTGTTGATCAGCGACAGCTGGCCGCCTCCGGTGAGCGCGCCATTGAAGGTGGAGCCGCTGGTGTTGCCGACGTCGATGGTGCCGGTGCCCGTGACATTGATGCCGCGGCTCATGCTGACTGGCGCGCTGAGGCTCAGGGTGCCGCCGGCCAGGTTCAGGATGCCGCCCGGCCCGCCGAGGTTGTTGTCGTTGCTGATCTGCAAGGCGCCCGCGCTGATGGTGGTGCTGCCTACGTAGGTGTTGGGGGCGGCAAGCACCAGCGTGCCAGCGCCGGTCTTGTCGACGCCGCCAGCTCCCGAGATGACGCCCGACTGGGTCGCCAGGCCGTTGTCGAGGCTGTTCAAGAAGATGCCGCCGGTGGCGTCGACCGGATTGCCGTTGATATCGCCATTCGCATAGTTCTGCGACTGCGCGAACGCTCCCCCAGCGGCCAGCGCGGCCGCGCCGGCCAGCAGGCTCAGGCGGAAGGCGCGACCCCGGCCCGATGCGCCCGGCTGCAGCGGCGGTTCGCCGGCGCTGGCGCCTGGAGTGGATTGCTTTGCCAGTTCAGACACGGCCTGTTGGGTGCCCGTAGAAGAATTGAAGACGAGACGATAGATTCTGTTCACGTGTTTGCCTCGGAAGGATTCGCGATGGAGCCGTCAGGCGCATGGCGCCCGGCGCGACAAAGTGTATCTTCTGTTAACAATTTAGTAGTAGGTATTTTTGCCTGCTACACAGGTCGCCAGCTGCCCGCGTCCCTGTCATCCGAGGGCGCGACTTCCGAAAAGTAACGGCCGGGTGTGGTATGGAGGACACGCTTGAACATCGCGATGAAGGCACTCACGTTGTCGTAACCCAGGTCCAGCGCCACGGCGGTCACCGGCTTGCCTGCCGCCAGCCATTCGAGCGCCTGCAGCACACGGGCGCGCTGGCGCCAATCCGAGAAGCTGAAGCCGGTCTCGACCAGGAAGCGGCGCGAGGCGCTGCGCGAACTGATGCCGGCCCAGCCCGCCCATTCGGCCAGGCTGCGCGCATCCGCCGGCGCGACCACCAGCGCGCTGGCGATGCGCAGCAGGCGCGGGTCGGCCGGCATCGACAGGCCCAGGGCTTCGCGCGGCGCCTGGCGGATCTCGTCCAGCACCACGCCGGCCACGCGCAGGCGCGCTGCGTCGAGTGCGCCGCCGTCCCAATCCGCCGCGCGCATGACCGCCGCGCGCAACAGGGCCGACATGCGCAAGGTGAAGGGCTGAGCCGGCAATTCTGCGCAGGCCGCCTCCGCGACGTAGGCGCTCCAGCCGACATAGGGGCCATGCGCCACGACGCCGTGCAGGCGATGCGGCGGGATCCACACGGCATGGGTGGCGGGCACCATCCAACGTCCGCTGTCGGTGCTGATGGTCAGGAGCCCACGCAGCGAACCGAAGGCCTGGCCGCGCGCGTGCCGGTGCGGCGCGGTCTCGCGGCCGGTGTCGTGGCTTGCCAAGGTGGCAATCAGCAGCGGACCCTCGGCGTCATTGGCTGCTTCGATATCGAGGCGGGACGAATCCATGGCGATTTTGAGGTATCGAATGAGTGTTCTACGGTACCGAAGCCAGCCATGGCTGACTAGATTCAAGGCTTCAGCCACGACCCAAGGAGCACGGCCATGAAAGCAGAAGACCTTCTTCCAGACGACCAGAACCGGGCGGACATCCGGGGCCTGAGCGTGCGCAAGGGCACGGTTGCCGCTTTCCTCGCCAACGCAAGGACATGGATCGACCCCCAAGCCAGCGCCGTAGAGCGCTCGGTGGCCGAGCAGGACATGGCCGAGGCCTTGCCGGCCCTGCGCGGCGTCGGCCTGTTCGAGGTGCTGGAGGTGCGCGACGAGCGCCTGCGCGGATGGCTCGCCGAACGCTGAGCGGGCCCCCCAAAGACAGTTGCTGCAGATCGGGCTCAAAAGTGAAATACTGTGATTTCATCCAGTATTCAAGGTGCCCGCCATGGCCGACGACGCGATCATTCCCCTCCATGCCATCAAGGGCCGCGGCGCGGCCAACCGTCTGCCGCACCGCTTCGAACGCGACGCCCGCAACGCCTTCGACGACGGCTGGGGCACGCTGGAGGAATCCGCCGAACAGGGCCTGCCGCCCCTGGCGACAGAAGTGCGCTTCGAGGACGTCAAGTCGGTGCTCAGCGAGAACGACTCGCCCGACATCCCCTTCGACCGGTCGCTCAATCCCTACCGGGGCTGCGAGCATGGCTGCATCTACTGCTTCGCACGGCCCACCCACAGCTACCTCAACCTCTCGCCGGGCCTGGATTTCGAGACGAAGCTGATCGCCAAGCGCAACGTCGCCGAGGTGCTGCGCGCCGAACTGGGCCGCCGCAACTATCGGCCCAGCCAGATCGCGATCGGCACCGCGACCGACTGCTACCAGCCGATCGAACGCGAGCTGCGGCTCACCCGATCGGTCATCGAGGTGCTGAAGGAGGCCCGTCACCCCTTCGGCCTGGTCACCAAGTCGAGCACGGTCGAGCGCGACCTCGACCTGATCGCGCCGATGGCGGCGGATCGGCTGGCCGCGGTCTACGTCACGGTGACCACGCTCGACGGCGAACTGGCCCGCAAGCTCGAACCGCGCGCCGCCGCGCCGCATCGCCGCCTGCGCACCATCCGCACCCTGGTCGATGCCGGCGTGCCGGTCGGCGTCAGCGTGGCGCCGCAGATTCCCTTCGTCACCGAGGACATGGAGCAGGTGCTGGAAGCCGCCTGGGAAGCCGGGGCGCGCTGCGCCTTCTACACCGTGATCCGGCTGCCCTGGGAAGTGGCGCCGCTCTTCAGGCAGTGGCTGGATCTGCACTACCCGCAGCGGGCCGGACGCATCATGGCGCGCATCCGCGAGATGCGCGGCGGCAAGGACTACGACGCCGACTTCGCCACCCGCATGAAGGGCAGCGGCCTCTGGGCCGAGCTGATCCGGCAGCGCTTCGAGAAGGCATGCGCGCGCATCGGCTTCAACCGCGAGCGCATCGCGATGGACCTCAGCGCGTTCCGACCACCTGGCGCAGGGGGGCAGGGCAGCCTGTTTTGAGTTCGCCGGCGGTGTTCGGCGCGCGCGCTTCCACGCCGCACCAGTCGCCGCCCAGCGCCTTCACCAGGAAGACCGAGCCGAGCATCAGCTGGCCCTGCAGCTGCGCGGTCTGGCGCTCGACATTGAGCAGCGCCTGCTGGGCGGTGATCACATCCAGGTAGATCGATGCGCCGCCCTCGTAGCGGCTGACCGACATGTCGAGCACGCGGCGCGCGCTGGCGGTGGCGACCGCCGATTGCGCGGTCGCATGGTCGAGCGCCGCCAGGCCGGTGATGCCGTCCTCGGCCTCCTGCATCGCGTTGAGCACCGTGCGCCGGTAGGTGGCGACCGAGGCCTCGTAGCCGGCGCTCGCGAAGTCGACGTTGGCGCGGATGCGGCCGCCGTCGAACACGGTCTGCGTCGCCGACACGCCGATCGACCACAGCACGCTCCTGGCATCGAAGAGCGAGGAGAGCACGCTGCTGTCGACACCGCCGCTCGGCAGCAGCATCACGCTGGGATAGAAGGCCGCCTTGGCGACGCCGATCTGCGCATTGGCCGCCGCCATCGCGCGCTCGGCCGAAGCCACGTCGGGCCGGCGCTCCAGCGCCTCCGAGGGCACGCCGATCGGGATCGGCGGCGGCTTCAGCGGCGTCAGGTCGACCGCCAGGCCGAACTGCGGCGCCGGCGTGCCGATCAGCGTGGCGATCGCGTGCTCGAACTGCGCGCGCTGCTTCTTCAACAGGTCGATCTGGGTCAGCGTGTTGTCGAGTAGCGCCTGCTGCTGCGCCACGTCGAGGCCCGATACCGCGCCGAGGTCGTGGCGGTCGGTCACGAACTGCAGCGCGCGCCGCTGCAGGCCGATCGATCGGGTGACCACATCGAGCTCGACATCGGTCGAGCGCAGGCTGAAGTAGGCGTTGGCCAGGTCGGCGGTGATCAGCAGCCGGGTGTTCTCCAGGTCGGCCGCCGACTGGGCGGCCGAATCGGTGGCGGCCTCGACCGAGCGCCGCACGCGTCCGGCGAAGTCGACCTCGTAGCTGGCATTGAGCAGCAGGCCGAAATCGTTCTGCACGGTCTGCTGGTTGGGCACCGCGTAGTTGGTCAACGGCCGGTTGGCCGAGATCTTGAGGCGCGAGGCGCGGGTGCCCAGCCCCAGCTGCGGGTAGAGCGCGGCTTCGCTGCCCGACAGCGAGGCACGGGCCTGCGTGAGCCGGGCGATCGCGAGATCCAGCGTCGCGTTGTTTTCAAGGGCCTTGGCCTCGAGTGCGTCGAGCTTCGGGTCGCCGAAGCGCTGCCACCAGGGGCCCTTGTCGCTGGCATCGGCGGGCGCGCCCTGCTGCCAGGGCGCGTCCAGCTTCCAGCTCACCGGGATGTCGACCTCGGGCTTGCGGTAGTCGGGGCCGACCGCGCAGCCCGCGAGGGCGATGGCCGCTGCGCAGGCGGCCAGCCTGGTCCGCGACAGCCTCACGCCGGTTCCTTCGCGATGGTCACGACGTCGCCGTCGGCCAGCGAATCCGATGGGTTCAGGACCATGCGGTCGGCCGTCTGCAGGCCGTCGATGATCTCGACCGTCTCGCCGTAATTGCGACCCACGGTGACCGGACGCAGGTGCACCTTGCCGTCGGCATCGACCACCGCGACCCGCGTGCCCTCGGCGCGGAACAGCAGGGTGTTGGCCGGAATCGACAGCGACTGGCTGGCCGCCAGCGGCAGCGCGACCTGCACGTAGGCGCCGGGCAGCAGGGTGCCGTCCTTGTTCGGCAGCGCGACCTCGACCTGCATCATCCGGCTGGTGGTGTCGATGGCGCCGGCGGTGCGCGCCACCACGCCGTTGAACTTCTGGCCGCGCAGCTCGGATTGGGTCACCACCACCGGCTGCCCCGCCTTGATGAGCTGTGCATACGACTGCGGCACGTTGATGTAGACCCGCAACGGATCGGTCTGCGCCAGCTGGAACAGCGCGCGGCCGCCATTGCCGCCGCCGGCATCGATCAGGTCGCCGACATCGACGTTGCGCCGGGTGATGACGCCGGCGAAGGGTGCGACCACCCGCTTGAAGCCCTCGGTCTGCTGCAGCCGCTGCACGTTGGCATCGGCCGCGGCCAGGTTGGCGGTGGCCGACGCGGTCGCGCTGCGACGCTCGTCGAGGTCCTGCTGCGAGACCACGTCCTTCTTGCGCAGCGCCTCCCAGCGTGCCGCGGTGCTCTTGGCCAGGTCGAGCGCGGCGGCGGCCTGCTGGCGCGCGGCGATCGCCTGCGACAGCTGCTGGTCGATCTCGGGCGTCTCGATCTCGGCCAGCAGCTCGCCCTTCTCGACATGGGCGCCGATGTCCTTGGTCCAGCGCTTCAGGTAGCCGCTGGCGCGCGCGGAGATCGGCGACTGCACGAAGCCCTGCAGCGTGCCGGGCAGCGACAGGGTCTGGCCGTCGCCCGCCGCCTTCGGCTGGGTCACCTTCACGTATTGCGTCGCGCGGGCGGTGGTGCCGGCCTCCAGCGCGTTGGCGCTGTTCATGCGCACGAACATCGTGCGCGCCGCGCCGAGCGCCAGCAGCAGCGCCACGACGATGACGATGACGCGCGTGCGGCGCACGATCTGGCGCCGCGGCAGTTCGTCGTGCGCCTCCTCGCCCTCGACCGAGGGTTGGTGCAGGGCCAGACCGGCGTGGCGTTGCTCCGACATGGATTCAGGTCTCCTGCGGCGTGGCGCCGAGCGAAAGGGGTTGGGCGGCGGCTTCGGCGCGCGCGGCCAGGCGGCGGGCGCGCCGGCTGTGGATCTCGGCGAAGACGACCGGCACGAAGAACAGCGTCGAGACGGTCGCGAAGAGCAGGCCGCCGATCACCGCGCGGCCCAGCGGCGCGTTCTGCTCGGCGCCTTCGCCCAGCCCGAGCGCCATCGGGATCATGCCGATGATCATCGCCAGCGCGGTCATCAGCACCGGACGGATGCGGGTGGCGCCGGCTTCCAGCGCGGCCGACAGCGGCGGCACGCCGGCCTGCAGCCGGTCGCGCGCGAAGGACACAAGCAGGATGCTGTTGGCGGTGGCCACGCCCATGGTCATGATGGCGCCGGTCAGCGCCGGCACGCTCAGCGTGGTGCCGGTGAGGAACAGCATCCAGGCGATGCCGCCCAGCGCCGCCGGCAGCGCGGTGATGATGATCCCGGCATCGGTCCACGACTGGAAGGTCACGACGATCAGCAGGTAGACAAGCACGATCGCCATCGCCAGGCCGACGCCCAGCCCGATGAAGGAGGACTGCATGGTCTGCACCTGGCCGCGCACCGCCACCTGGCTGCCGCGCGACAGCTTGGGCCGCATGTCGTCGACCAGCGCCTGCACCTTGGTGGCGACGCTCGCCAGGTCGGTGCCCTGCACGCTCACGTAGACGTCGATCACCGGGGAAATGTTGTAGTGCGAGACCACCGCCGCGGTGCGCGACGACCTGGCCTCGACCAAGTTGCCCAGCAGCTGCTGCGCGCCACCGGCCGGCGGTGCCGCGCCGCCACCCGCGCCGCCGGTGCCCACCGGTATGTTGAGCAGCGAGTCGAGCGAGTCGACCGAATACTGGGGCGTCTGGATCGCCACGCTGTAGACCACGCCGTTCTGCGGATTCAGCCAGAAGGCCGGCGCGGTCTGCGAGCTGCCCGACAGCGCGATCAGCACGTTCTGGCCGACGTTCTGCGCGGTCAGCCCGTATTGCTGCAGCCGGGAGCGGTCCATCTGCAGGCTCAGGCCCGGGCCGTCCAGTCGCTGGTGCACGTGCGCATCGACCGCCCCGGGGATCTTCTTGATCTGCTTGACCAGTTCGGCCGCGCGCTGCGAATTGCCGGCCAGGTCGTTGCCGCTGAACTGGACGTCGATGGCGGCCGGCAGGCCGAAGTTCAGGATCTGGGTGACGATGTCGGCCGGCTGGAAGAAGAACTCGGTGCCCGGGAAGCGCTTGGGCAGTTCCTCGCGCAGCAGCGAGACGAAATGCTCCGACGGCTTGTGGCCCTCGCGCAGCGACAACAGGATCTCGCCGTCGAGCGTGCCGATGGTGCCGGAGTTGCTGTAGGAGAGGTTGATGCCGCTGTTGGGCACGCCCAGGTTGTCGAGGATGGTCTCCAACTGGTCTTTCGGCACCAGCTCGCGGATCGCGGCCTCGACCTGGTCGGCCAGGCGCGCGGTCTCCTCGATGCGGGTGCCGGTGGGTGCGCGCATGTGCAGGCGGATCTGCCCGGCATCCACGTTCGGGAAGAAGTCGCGACCCAGCACCGGATAGAGCAGGCAGGACAAGAGGCAGAAGGCGAGGAAGACGACGATGAAGCGTCCGCGCCGCGACAGCAGCGTCGACAGCACCAGCGCATAGGAACGCCGCACCCGTTCGAACTGCCGGTCGAAGGCCCGGTACACGCGCTGCAGCATGCTCGGCCTGGCGTTCGATGCCGCCTCGGCATGCACGCCGCCCATCAGCAGCATCACCAGCGTCGGCACCAGCGTGCGCGACAGGAAGTAGGACGCCAGCATCGCGAACACCACCGCCTCGGCCAGCGGCACGAAGAGAAAGCGCGCCACGCCCGAGAGAAAGAACATCGGCACGAACACGATGCAGATGCACAGCGTGGAGACCAGCGCCGCCGAGCCGATCTCGCCGGCGCCGACCTCGATCGCCTGCTTCAGCTCGGTGCCCTGGTGCAGGTGGCGCTCGATGTTCTCGATGGTGACGATCGCCTGGTCCACCAGGATGCCCACCGACAGCGCGAGGCCGCCGAGCGTCATCAGGTTGAGGGTCTGGCCGAGCGCGAACAGGATCAGGATCGAGGCCAGGATCGACAGCGGGATCGTCAGCGCGATGATCAGCGTGCTGCGCCAGTTGCCCAGGAAGAGCAGCACCATCGCCGCGGTCAGCAGCGCGGCGATCACCGCCTCGGCCACCACCCCCTGCACCGCGGCGCGCACGAACACCGATTGGTCGAAGAGCGGCGTGATCTTGATGTCCTGCGGCATCGCGGTCGCCGCGCCGGGCAGCAGGGCGCGCAGGTTCGAGACGATGTCCAGCGTCGAGGCGCCGCCGTTCTTCAGCACCGACAGCAGCACGCCGCGCACGCCGTCCTGACGCACCACGTTGGTCTGCGGCGAGAAGCCGTCGCGCACGTTGGCCACGTCGCGCAGATAGATGGTGGCGCCGTTGGCGGTGCGCACCGGCAGGTCGTTGAGGCCGGAGATGACCGCCGGCGAGCCGTTCATGCGCACCGCGAACTCGGTCGAGCCGAACTTGGCGGTGCCCGAGGGCAGGATCAGGTTCTGCGCATTGACCGCGTTGACGATGTCGTTGGGCGTGAGGCCGCGCGACTGCATCGCCTGGGTGTCGAGGTCGACCGAGATCAACCGGTTCTTGCCGCCGTAGGGAAAGGGCACCGCCGCGCCCGGGATGGTGATGAGTTGTGGCCGCAGCTGGTTGACCGCCGAGTCGAAGAGCGAGTTCTCGGCCCGGGTCGGGCTCGACAGCGCCAGCTGGATGACCGGGATGCTGGAGGCCGAATACTTGATCACCAGTGGCGGCGTGATGCCCGGTGGCAGCTGCCGGACCTGCGCCTGCATCGAAGCCACCACCTGCGCGATCGCGGTCTCGATGTTGGCGGTCGGCTGGAAGAAGATCTTGATGACGGCGACGCCGGACAGCGACTGCGACTCGATGTGCTCGATGTCGCTGACCGTGGTGGTCAAGCCGCGCTCGACCTGGCCGGTGATCCGGTTGCCCATCTCCTCGGCCGGCAGGCCGGTGTAGTTCCAGATGACGCTGATGACCGGGATGTTGATTTCCGGGAACACGTCGGTCGCCATGCGCATCAGCACGAAGGGCGTTGCCAGCACGATCAGCATCGCCATGACGATGAAGGTGTACGGGCGGCGTAGGGCCAGCTGGACCATGGATACGACTTGTTACTGCGTGGAAGGCAGCCATCATATTGAAAGATGGCTGGCCGATGGAGCGGCAGGGTAGCTTTACGTTCCCCAAATGCGAGCTGCTGCCCGACGGACGGGTGCAAGATGCGCGCCGCCGCTGCGCGCGCTAATCCAGGGCTAATTCTCTGCCGCTTTTTCGAGCACCCGACCGAGGCCGAGGGCATCGAAAACCCGCAGTGCGGCGTAGGCGTCGTTGGCCGCGTAGCGCAGCTGGGCATCGCTCAGGTCGCGGTTGGCCCAGTTCGAGGTGGTCGCCTTGCGCGACTTCACGAAGCGCTGGTCGAACACCAGCGCCACCGCCACCTTCACCCCGATCGACTGGCGGTAGCCGCGGCGGCGGAACTCGGAATCGATGTCGAAGATGCCACCCGGCTCGATGCCGAAGCGCTGCCGGATCAGGCTCAGGTCGCCCGACAGGCCGAAACCGGCCTTCAGCAGCGCCGGCGAAGCCAGCAGCATGCACAGCGTGTCGTGCGACTCCCTGCGATGCAGCTGGAACAGCCAGGCGCTGCGCTGCGTGGCGAACTGGATCACGTGCGGGCCGCCCGAGACTTCGTTCTTGGCGAAGGTGGGCTTGGACTCGGTGTCGAAGCCGACCACCCGGCTGGCGAGCAGCTCGGCCGCGGCCTGGTCCGCATCGGCCCGGGTCGCGACCACCCGGATGTCCGCCAGCCCGAGGCCTTCGAAGGGCTCCAGCAGCAGGATCTGCTCGCGGTCGGGCAGGGGATGCAGGCGGTCGTTCATGCGTGGCGGATCGTGGCGGCTTCAGCCACGCAGGGACTGCGCGTGGTGCAGCAGGTGCTCCCCGACGAAGCTCTGGACGAAGTAGTAGCCGTGGTCGTAGCCCGGATGGCGGCGCAGCGTCAGCGGCTGGCCGGCGGCGAAGCAGGCCGCTTCGAGCCGCTCGGGAAGAAGCTGCGTGGCGAGGAAGGCGTCGGCCAGCCCCTGGTCGACCAGGATGCCCTGCGGATAGGGCGCCGCGGTCTGCGACTGCATCAGCGCGCTGGCGTCGTGGGCGATCCAGGCCTCGGAATCCTGGCCCAGGTAGCCGCCGAAAGCCTTCTCGCCCCAGGGGCATTGGCTGGGTGCGCAGATCGGCGCCAGCGCCGACAGCGATTTGAAGCGGCCCGGGTGGCGCAGCGCCAGGGTCAGCGCGCCGTGGCCGCCCATCGAGTGGCCGAGGATGCCGATCCGCTCGCCGATGATCGGCAGGCCCTGCGCCAGCAGCGGCAGCAGCTCGTGCACCAGCCAGCTTTCCATGCGCCAGTGCGTGGCCCAGGGTGCTTCGGTGGCGTCCAGGTAGAAGCCCGCGCCGATGCCGAAGTCCCAGCTGTCCCTTGCGCCGGGAATGGCTTCGACCGCCGGCCCGCGCGGGCTGGTGTCGGGCGCGATCAGCGCCAGGCCCAGCTCGGCCGCCAGACGTTGCGCGCCGGCCTTGATCGGGAAGGTCTCCTCGCTGCAGGTCAGGCCGGCCAGGTAGACCACCCCCGGCACCGGACCGTGCACCGCCTGCGGCGGCAAAAAGATGGCGAAGCGCATCGGCAAGCCGATCTCGACCGAATCGTGCTCGCAGAAGCGCTGGATGCCGCCGAAACAGCGGTGCTCGGACAGCATGCGGATCTCGTGCTTCATGTCTTGTCGGCCTGCAGCAGTTCGAGCACCGCGTCGGCGAAGAGCCGCGGCTTCTCCTGCGGCAGGTTGTGGCCGGCGCCCGGCACGATGCGGTGGCTGCGCGGGCCGCTGAAATAGCGGGCGTGCGCGGCGGCATCGGCCGGCGGACGCACGCCGTCGTCGGCGCCGTCGAAGCTGATCGAGGGCACGCCGATGGCGGGCTGCGCGGCCAGCCGCGACTCGATGGCGGCATAGGCCGGATCGCCCGGCACCAGGCCGTAGCGATGGCGGTACGAATGGATCACCACCTCGACGAAGTCCGGGTTGTCGAAGGCGGCGGCGCTGCGCTCGAAGCAGGCGTCATCGAATGTCCATGTCGGCGACCAGAGCTGCCACAGCAGCCGGGTCAGGCCGCGCCGGTCGGCTTCGAGTCCGGCGCGTCCGCGCTCGCAGTGGAAATAGAACTGGTACCAGAGGCTGCGCTCCTGCTCGGCCGGAGCGGGCTGCATCGCGCTGGCGATGTCCTGGACGTTGTAGCTGTTGAGCGAGACCAGGCCGATCGCGCGCTCGGGCCACAGCGCCGCCACCACGCAGGCCGCCCGGCCGCCCCAGTCGTAGCCGGCCAGCAGCGCACGCGGAATCGCCAGCGCATCGAGCAGTGCCAGCAGGTCCGCGCCCAGCGCCGCCTGCTCGCCCGAGCGCGGCGTGGCCGAATCGAGGAAGCGCGTGCCGCCGTAGCCGCGCAGATACGGCACGATCACCCGGCAGCCGGCCTGGGCCAGCATCGGTGCCACCTCGACATAGCTGTGGATGTCGTAGGGAAAGCCGTGCATCAGCAGCACCGGCGGCCCGTCCCAAGGACCGGCCTCGAAGTAGGCGATGTCCAGGACGCCGGCTTCGATCGATCGCAAGGGCAGCATCACTTCCATCGCTCAATTCCTTCAGAAGTTGGGTTCCAGGGATACCGCGGAACCGGCTTCGCCGGGCCGCTGGTATCGCCCCCGGTAGGGGGTTGGCGGCTACACGAAGTGAGCAAGCCTGGGGGCGAGCCTAGTAGATCACGACGCCGCGAATGGATTCGCCGCGCTTCATCAATTCGAAGCCCTTGTTGATGTCCTCCAGCGGCATGGTGTGGGTGATGAGGTCGTCGATGTTGATCTTGTTCTCCATGTACCAGTCGACGATCTTCGGCACGTCGGTGCGGCCGCGCGCGCCGCCGAAGGCCGAGCCCTCCCATTTGCGGCCGGTGACCAGTTGGAACGGCCGCGTGCTGATCTCGGCGCCGGCCTCGGCCACGCCGATGATGATGCTGCGGCCCCAGCCCTTGTGGGTGCACTCCAGCGCCTGGCGCATCACCTGGGTGTTGCCGATGCACTCGAAGCTGAAGTCGGCGCCGCCATCGGTCAGCTGCTGGACGGCATCCACCACATTCGGCGTTTCCTTGGGATTGATGAAATGGGTCATGCCGAACTTGCGCGCCATCGCCTCGCGCGCCGGGTTCAGGTCGACGCCGATGATCTTGTCCGCGCCCACCATCTTCGCGCCCTGGATCACGTTGAGCCCGATGCCGCCCAGGCCGAAGACCACCACGTTGGCGCCGGCCTCCACCTTGGCGGTGAAGATCACCGCGCCGATGCCGGTGGTGACGCCGCAGCCGATGTAGCAGACCTTGTCGAAGGGCGCGTCCTCGCGGATCTTCGCCATCGAGATCTCGGGCGCGACCGTGTAGTTGCTGAAGGTCGAGGTGCCCATGTAGTGGAAGATGGGCTTGCCGTCGAGGCTGAAGCGGCTGCTGCCGTCGGGCATCAGGCCCTTGCCCTGGGTCGTGCGGATCTGCTGGCACAGATTGGTCTTGCGGCTCAGGCAGAACTTGCATTGCCGGCATTCGGGCGTGTAGAGCGGAATGACGTGGTCGCCCTTCTTCAGCGTGGTCACGCCGGGGCCGACATCGACCACGATGCCGGCGCCTTCATGGCCGAGGATGGCCGGGAAGATGCCTTCGGGATCGGCGCCCGAGAGGGTGTAGTAGTCGGTGTGGCAGATGCCGGTGGCCTTGATCTCGACCAGCACCTCGCCGTGGCGCGGACCCTCCAGGTCGACGGTCTCGATGGTGAGGGGCGCGGCGGATTTCCAGGCGACGGCGGCTTTGGTTTTCATGGTGTCGGAGCTTTCTGTGAGCGAGCCGGCCACTATAAGATGCCGGGCACTGGAGAGACACGCCATGAAGAAAATCCTCGTCCTGAACGGCCCCAACCTGAACCTGCTCGGCACCCGCGAGCCGGCGCAATACGGCTACGAGACGCTCGCCGATGTCGAGCGGCTTTGCCAGGAAGCCGGCGCGAAGCTCGGCGTCGAGATCGAATGCCGGCAGTCGAACCACGAGGGCTTCCTGATCGACTGGATCCACGAGGCCGGCCGCGAGGTCGCAGCCGGCCGCATGCTCGGCGCGGTGATGAATCCCGGCGCCTTCACCCACACCTCGATCGCGCTGCACGACGCCATCAAGGGCGCGAGCCTGCCGCTGGTCGAACTGCACATCTCCAACGTGCATGCGCGCGAGGAATTCCGCCATCACTCCTTCATCTCGCCGGCCGCGCGCGGCATCATCGTCGGCTTCGGCGTGAAGGGCTACGCGCTGGCGATCGAGGCGCTGGTGCGCGTCGCGGCGTGAGCACCGAGCGAGCCGGGCTGTTCAAGTCCGAGGACGACGGCGCCTGGCGCTGCAGCTGGTGCCAGTCGACGCCGGTCTACCGGGCCTATCACGACAGCGAATGGGGCTTCCCGGTGACCGACGACCGCCGCCTGTTCGAGAAGCTGTGCCTCGAAGGCTTCCAGGCCGGGCTCAGCTGGCTCACCATCCTCAACAAGCGAGAGGCCTTCAGGAAGGGCTTCGCCAACTTCGACGCCGCCAAGGTGGCGCGCTTCGGCGCCAGGGACATCGAACGCCTGCTGGCCGATGCCGGCATCGTGCGCCACCGGGGCAAGATCGAATCGACCATCAACAACGCCCAGCGGGTGCTCGAACTGCGCAAGGAATTCGGTTCGCTGGCCGCCTATGCCTGGGGCTACGAGGCGCATCCCTCGACGCGGCCCGCGAAGGTCACGCACGCGGCGCTGCGGACCATGACCACCTCGCCCGAATCGATCGCGATGTCCAAGGACCTGAAGAAGCGCGGCTGGAGTTTCGTCGGGCCGACCACCGTCTATGCCTTCATGCAGGCGATGGGGCTGGTCAACGACCACGTCCACGGCTGCCATGCGCGTGAACAGGCGCTGGCGGCGCGCGCCGGCCTGAAGCTGCCGGGCTGAGCGCAAAGAGCGGCCGCCGGGCCGTCTTCAGGCATCGATCAGGAGGTCTGCGGCCCCGCCACCTTGCGGTGGTTGATGCGGCCCTGGCTGTCGACGCTTTCAAGGTGCACGTCGAAGCCCCAGAGCCGGGCCACATGCTTCAGCACCTCGCTGGAGTCGTCGTGCAGCGGCCGGTTGTTGTGCTGCGTGTGGCGCAGCGTCAGCGAACGGTCGCCGCGCAGATTCACGCTCCAGACCTGGATGTTCGGCTCGCGATGGTTGAGGTCGTACTGGCGCGACAGCGACTCTCGCAGCTGCCGGTAACCGCTGTCGTCGTGGATGGCCGAGACCTCGAGTTCGGATTCGCTCTCCTGATCGCGCACCGTGAAGAAACGGAAGTCGCGCATCAGCTTGGGCGACAGGAATTGCCCGATGAAGCTTTCATCCTTGAAGTTCTTCATCGCGTAGTGCAGCGATGTGACCCAGTCGGTATTGGCCAGGTCGGGGAACCAGCGAACGTCTTCCTCGGTCGGCTTCTCGCAGATGCGGCGCAGGTCGGTGAACATCGCGAAGCCGAGCGCGTACGGATTGATGCCGCTGTAGGCCCGGTGGCCGATCGGCGGCTGGAACACCACGTTGGTGTGCGACTGCAGCCACTCCATCATGAAGCCGTCGGCCAGCAGGCCTTCGTCGTAGAGCGTGTTGAGCAGGGTGTAGTGCCAGAAGGTGGCCCAGCCCTCGTTCATGACCTGGGTCTGGCGCTGCGGATAGAAATACTGCCCGATCTTGCGCACGATGCGCACCACTTCGCGCTGCCAGGGCTCCAACAATGGTGCGTTCTTCTCGATGAAGTAGAGGAGGTTTTCCTGCGGCTCGGCCGGGAAGCGGCGCGATGCCTCTTCGTCCTCCGAAGTGCGGCCGGTCTTGCGCGGCAGGGTGCGCCAGAGGTCGTTGACCTGCTGCTGCAGGTGATGCTCGCGCTCTTCGCGGCGCGCCTGTTCCTGGCTCAACGACAGGCGCTGCGGCCTGCGGTAGCGGTCGACACCGTGGTTCATCAGCGCATGGCAGGAATCGAGCAGGTCCTCGACCGGGCCCACGCCGTGGCGTTCCTCGCACTCGCCGATGTAGTTCCGCGCGTAGACCAGGTAGTCGATGATCGACGACGCATCGGTCCACATCTTGAAGAGGTAGTTGCCCTTGAAGAAGCTGTTGTGGCCGTAGGCCGCATGGGCGATCACCAGGGCCTGCATGGCCATGGTGTTCTCTTCCATGAGGTAGGAGATACACGGATCGGAATTGATCACGATCTCGTAGGCCAGGCCCATGTGGCCGCGGCGGTAGTTCTTCTCGGTGGCGATGAACTGCTTGCCGTAGGACCAGTGGCGGTAGATGACCGGCATGCCGACCGAGGCATAGGCATCCATCATCTGCTCGGCAGTGATGATCTCGAGCTGGTTGGCGTAGGTGTCGAGCTTGTAGCCCTTGGCCACCCGTGCGATCTCGGCGTGGTATTGCTCGATCAGGTCGAAGGTCCAGTCCGACGGACTGGGCAGGGGCGTGCGGCTCTTTGCCGCGGGAGTGATCGTCTGCTGGTTCACGCCGGCCCCCTCTCTTTCTTGAACAACTCGCGGAACACCGGATAGATGTCCTGCGCGTCCGCCACCTTGCGCATCGCGAAGTTCTTGTGGGTCTCCACGAGCTGGGTGTATTCCTGCCACATGTTCTGCTCGGCCTCTGCCACCTGGACGTAGGCGTAGTAGCGCACCGCCGGCAGCAGGTGATCGGCCAGAAGTTCGCGGCAGCGGCCGCTGTCCTGGTGCCAGTTGTCGCCGTCGCTGGCCTGCGCGCCGTAGATGTTCCACTCGTTGCTGGGGTAGCGCGCCTTGACGATGTCGTTCATCAGGGTCAGCGCGCTCGACACCACGGTGCCGCCGGTCTCGGTGGCATGGAAGAATTCTTCCTCGCTGACCTCGGAAGCCTGCGTGTGGTGGCGGATGAAGACCAGGTCGATCTTCTCGTAGTGCCGCGTCAGGAACATGTAGAGCAGCATGAAGAAGCGCTTGGACATGTCCTTGCGCGACTCGTCCATCGAGCCCGAGACGTCCATCAGGCAGAACATCACCGCCTTGGCCGAGGGCACCGGCACCTTCACCCGGTTGCGGTAGCGCAGGTCGATCGGGTCGAGGAAGGGCACGTGGCGCGCCTTGCCACGCAATTCCTCGAGCTTGGCCTCGGTATCGCGGATCTCGCGCTGCACCAGCGCATCGGCCACCCGCGGACTGCGCCGCAGATGCAGCAGATGGGCTTCGAGCTCGCGGATCTCGCGCCGCGAATCGCCGCCCAGCGCGATGCGCCGCGCCAGCGCGCCGCGCATCGAGCGCACCACGTGCAGGTTGCTCGGGTTGCCGTCGGAAACGAAGCCGGCGCGATGGCTCTTCCATTCGGGCACTTCGGCCAATTGGGTGCGGATCAGGTGGGGCAGGGCGAGGTCCTCGAAGAAGACCCGCATGAACTCCTCCTTGGTCAGGCTGAAGACGAAGTCGTCCTCGCCGCCTTCGCCGTCGCCGGCCTGCGAGCCGCTGCCCTTGCCGCCGCCACCGCCCTGCGGCCGCTCGATGCGGTCGCCCTTGACGTACTCCTTGTTGCCCGGATGCACGTACTCGCGGTCGCCGCCCTGGCCATGCCCGAACACCGGCTCCGAAACATCGCGCTTGGGCAGCGTGATGTCCTCGCCCTGTTCGAGGTCGCGGATGCCGCGCCCGCTGACGGCGCGCCGCACCGCTTCGCCTATCTGCTCGCGGTAGCGCCGCAGGAAACGCTCTCGATTGCCGATGGATTTGTTCTTGCCCGACAACCGGCGATCGATGATCTGCTGCAGCATGGCCACGGACCGGACTCCTTCAGCTCGTCATGAGCTCTTGCGTACGCGCAGGTACCACTCGCAGAGCAGGCGGACCTGCTTGGCCGTATAGCCCTTGTTGACCATCCGGTTGACGAAGTCCTCGTGCTTCTTCATCTCGTCGGCGCTGCTCTTGGCGTTGAAGCTGATGACCGGCAGCAGCTCCTCGGTGTTCGAGAACATCTTCTTCTCGATCACGGTGCGCAACTTCTCGTAGCTGGTCCACAGCGGGTTCTTGCCCGCATTGCCGGCCCGTGCGCGCAGCACGAAGTTGACGATCTCGTTGCGGAAGTCTTTCGGGTTGCTGATGCCCGCCGGCTTCTCGATCTTCTCGAGCTCGGCATTGAGCGAGCCGCGGTCGAAGACTTCGCCGGTGTCCTGGTCGCGGTATTCCTGGTCCTGGATCCAGTAGTCGGCGTAGGTGACGTAGCGGTCGAAGATGTTCTGGCCGTATTCGGAGTAGCTCTCGAGATAGGCGGTCTGGATCTCCTTGCCGATGAACTCGGCATAGCGCGGCGCCATCAGCTCCTTGATGTAGGAGAGGTACTTCTGCTCGGTTTCGGCCGCGAACTGCTCGCGCTCGATCTGCTGCTCCAGCACATACATGAGGTGCACCGGGTTGGCCGCGACCTCGCTGCTGTCGAAGTTGAAGACCTTCGAGATGATCTTGAAGGCGAAGCGGGTGGAGACGCCGCTCATGCCCTCGTCGACGCCGGCGTAGTCGCGGTATTCCTGCATCGACTTGGCCTTCGGATCGGTGTCCTTCAGGTTGTCGCCGTCGTAGATCTGCATCTTGCTGAAGATGCTGGAGTTCTCGGGCTCCTTCAGCCGAGTAAGTACCGAGAACTGGGCCATCATGCGCAGCGTGC
>Ga0265327_10002594_pt1 | contig 18703 bp, 16 predicted proteins | sample 41621metaG_FD_202089 | JGI IMG/M metagenome (GOLD analysis project Ga0265327, IMG submission 202089) | Rhizosphere microbial communities from Carex aquatilis grown in University of Washington, Seatle, WA, United States - 4-16-21 metaG | ecosystem: Host-associated > Plants > Roots > Rhizosphere...
CTATCCAAATAAATTCATCAATTACTGATTTATCAAGTGTTTCAGCCAATTCTTTCCAAATATAATTTCCACAAAGAGTGATTTTGAAATCTGAGAATTTTTTACTTTTCCTGATATCGTCCAAAAAATTTCTGAATAATAAATAATCACCAATTGCATCCAATTTTACGATGAGCAAAGTATGAGGGTTCAATTGATAATTCACATTTGACAAAAGGATTTTATCGTTTATTAAAAACATCAAAGCTTTTATAAAATGTCGTAAGCGAAATCTCCTCATTGAAATTAATTTTATGCAAAGCAAAAAAAATCCCGAACGAATCGGGACTTTTTTAATTTTATTTTATAAACAATTAAGCTTTGGCTTCTGTATCTGTTTTAGGAGCTGTTGCTTCAGGTTTTGGTTGTTCGGGTTTTGGCAACAAAGCTTTACGAGAAAGTTTATACTTTCCGGTTTTCTTATCAATATCAAGTAACTTTACCTTTATAATTTCACCTGATTGAAGAACCCCTTCCATTTTTTCCAAACGTTTCCATGATATTTCAGAAATATGCAACAATCCTTCTTTTCCGGGCATAAACTCAACAAAAGCACCAAAGTCCATGATATTTTTTACCTTTCCTTCGTATACTGCTCCTACCTCAGGAACTGAAACAATTCCTTTAATAATTGCCATTGCTTTTGCAAGTGATTCACCATTATTTGAAGCAATCTCTACAACACCTGTATTTCCAACTTCAGTAATAGAAATTGTTGCACCTGTATCTTTTTGAATTCCTTGAATAACTTTTCCTCCAGGCCCTATTACTGCACCGATAAAATCTTTATCAATAATCAAAGTTTCAATTCTTGGTGCGTGTGGTTTGTAATCAATATTGGGTTTTGAAATCGTTTTGTTCATTTCATTCATAATGTGCAAACGACCAGCTTTTGCTTGCAATAAAGCTTCTTCCACCATTTCCCATCTCAATCCGTTAATTTTAATATCCATCTGACAAGCAACGATTCCTTTGCTTGTTCCAACAACCTTAAAATCCATGTCACCCAAATGATCCTCATCACCTAAAATATCTGAAAGTACTGCATACTTTCCTGTTTTCTCATCTGATATTAATCCCATTGCAATTCCTGAAACAGCATCTTTCACTTTTATACCTGCATCCATTAATGCAAGCGATCCGGCACAAACAGTAGCCATTGATGAAGAACCATTTGATTCTAAAATATCTGATACAATTCTAATAGTATATGGACTTTCTTGTAACCCTGGAAGTACGCTTTTCAAACCTCTTAATGCAAGATTTCCATGTCCGATCTCTCTTCTTCCTGGACCGCGATTTGGTCTAACTTCGCCCGTTGAGAAAGATGGGAAATTGTAATGAAGAAGGAATTTTGCATACCCTTCGTTCATAGGACTATCAAGCAATTGCTCGTCCAATTTTGTTCCTAATGTTACTGTTGTTAGTGATTGCGTTTCTCCTCTAGTAAATACTGCCGAACCATGTGCACCAGGTAAGTAATCTACTTCACTCCAAATTGGGCGAACCTGATCTAATTGGCGACCATCCAAACGTGTACGATCATTCAGAATCATTGCCCTCACCGCATCAAATTCTACATGATGAAAATATTTATTCATTAAAAACTTATCAAACTCTGTTCCTTCTGGGAATGAAGCTTTAAATTCTTCACGAATAGCTTTAAATCCTGCTGAACGTTCTGATTTTCCTAAAGCAGATTTGGCAATAGCGTAAACTTTATCATAAGCAAAAGCATGAATTTGTTTTTCCAATTCTTCATCATTGCGTTCGTGCATATATACACGTGTGGGTTTGCGTCCACCAAGCATTTCACACAATTCCCATTGCATTTTACATTGCGCTTTGATGGCTTCATGAGCAAATCTCAATGCATCAACCATGTCCTTTTCGGTAATCTCTTTCATCTCCCCTTCCACCATATTGATGTCTTTTTCGGTTCCTGCTACGATTAAATCGATATCAGCATTTTCCATCTCATCTTTGTATGGATTGATTTTAAACTGACCATTGATACGAGCAACACGCACTTCCGAAATCGGTCCATTAAATGGAATATCACTCACCATTAAAGCTGCTGAAGCAGCTAATCCTACAAGACAATCGGGCAGCAAATTCAAATCTGATGAGATTAATGTAACCGCAACTTGTGTATCGGCATGATAATCTTCAGGGAATAATGGACGAAGCGTACGGTCAATAATTCTGCTTACTAATATTTCGTAATCTGATAATCTTGCTTCACGTTTATGAAAGCTTCCTGGAATGCGACCAACAGCTGCAAACTTTTCTTGATAATCAACAGTAAGCGGCATAAAATCTACATCCTCTTTTGCTTCTTGTGCTGAAACTGCTGTTGCCAATAACATGGTATCTCCCATGCGCACTACCACTGATCCGTCAGCCTGTTTTGCAAGCTTTCCTGTTTCAATCGAGATGGTTCTTCCGTCTCCGAGATCTAATGTTTTTGTTGTTCCTAATTTCGTCATATTTTATAAAATAATGAAAGCAGGGTCAATGACCCTGCTTATGATTAATGAATTGTAAATAATGAATAACGGAGAAATTATTTTGTCAACTTTTCCGAAATACTTCATTCTTACTTTCTAATATCTAATTCCTTGATTATCGCTCTATAGCGAAAAACGTCTTTCTTAGTAAGGTAGTCTAATAATGAACGTCTTTTTCCTACTAATTTCACCAAACTTAACTCTGCAGAAAAGTCTTTTTTGTTAATTTTTAAATGTTCTGAGATGTGGTTGATGCGATGTGTGAATAGCGCGATCTGACTCTCAGCTGAACCAGTGTCTGTTTTAGACTTGATTCTACCGTGCGTTTCGAAGATTTCTTGTTTCTTCTCTGTTGTCAAATTCATGTTTTAAAATTTTTATGTGTTAAATTATATAAAATGGGCTGCGAATATAGGCAAAAGAATCAGTCAGCCAAATTTTTAGCGAACTTCAGAAGCAACATTTTTTGTTCCTCCATCGAGCAATCTTAAAAGTTTGCTGAGTTTTTCCTTTAAATCATTCCTTGGAACTATAAAATCTACGAAGCCATGTTCCAATAAAAACTCCGAACTTTGAAATCCTTTTGGAAGATCTTTTCCGATTGTTTCACGAATTACTCGAGGTCCTGCAAATCCTATCAATGCTTCTGGTTCTGCGATATTTATATCTCCAAGCATTGCAAATGATGCAGTTACACCCCCTGTTGTGGGATCTGTTAATAATGAAATATATGGAATTCCCTCTTTCCCTAATAATGCAAGTTTTGCTGAAGTTTTTGCCATTTGCATCAATGAAAAAGCAGCCTCCATCATTCGCGCACCACCTGATTTTGAAATGATCATGATTGGAATTTTATTTTCTCTGGCAAAATCAATTGCCCTTGAAATTTTTTCTCCAACCACTGAACCCATTGATCCTCCTATAAAATTGAAATCCATACAGGCAATGACCAATGGCATTTCATTTACATCTCCAACACCAACACGCAAGGCATCATTCAATCCTGTTTTTTCAATCGTATCTTCTAATCTTGTTTTGTAATCTTTGGTATCAACAAATGTTAATGGATCGGTTGGCTTGATATTACTAAATAGCTCATCAAATTTCCCATGGTCAAATAAAATGCTGAAATATTCTTTAGAACCGATCTTGTCATGGTAGTTACAAGATGGACAAACATAATTGTTCGCTTCATGATCAGTTGTAGTAATTGCTTTTTTACATCTCGAACATTTATGCCATAACCCATCCGGTACCGATTTTTTATCTTCGGTAGATGTTGTTATACCTTCTTTTACCCGTTTGAACCAGCTCATTTTTTAGTTATATGTTAATTGGTTATTGGTTATTAAGTATGTTCTCAGTAACCAATAACTCAATAACCAACTTATGCTAAAGTAATTGTTTTATCTAAATAAACATCTTGAATAGCGTTTAGCAATTCAATACCATCTTTCATTGGTTTTTGAAATGCCTTACGACCAGAAATTAAACCTTGTCCTCCGGCACGTTTATTCACTACTGCTGTAAAAACCGCTTCGCTCATATCACTTGCTCCTTTGCTTTCTCCACCTGAGTTGATTAAACCACTTCTTCCCATATAGCAATTTGCAACTTGGTATCTTGTTAAATCAATTGGATGATTTGATGAAAGTTGAGTATATACTTTTTCGTGAGTTTTGCCAAAGTTCAATGCTGTGTAACCGCCATTTGTATTAGGCAATTTTTGTTTGATAATATCAGCTTGAATAGTTACACCAAGATGATTTGCTTGTCCTGTTAAATCTGCAGCGGTATGATAATCAACACCATCTTTTTTGAATGCTCCATTGCGAAGGTAACACCATAAAATTGTTGGCATACCTAGTTCGTGAGCTCTTTCAAAAGCCATAGCTACTTCTTGTATTTGACGAGCCGATTCATCCGAACCAAAATATATTGTTGCACCAACTGCCGTTGCTCCTAAATTCCAAGCTTCATCTACTGAACCAAACATAATTTGATCAAATTTATTTGGATAAGTTAAGAACTCATTATGATTCAATTTTACAATAAATGGTATTTTGTGAGCATATTTACGTGAGCAAGCTGCTAATACACCATAAGTTGATGCAACTGCATTACAGCCACCCTCCATAGCAAGTTTTACAATATTTTCAGGATCGAAAAAAGCAGGATTTGGAGCAAATGAAGCTCCTGCTGAATGTTCAATACCTTGATCAACAGGAAGTATAGAAACATAACCCGTTCCAGCTAAACGTCCATGATTATAAATTGCTGAAAGATTTCTTAATACTTGAGGATTACGGTTTGTTCCACCAAAAATTCTGTCAACAAAATCCGGTCCCGGTGCGTGAATAATATCTTTAGAAATTGTTTTACACTCATGCTTTAATAAGCTGTCGGCTTTATCGCCTAATAATTCTACAGTTTTGCTCATTGCTTTAAAAATTTAAGTTTGCAAACATACATATTTTTTTAAAACATGAATATGACAGACGTAAAACCTGTTCAAACTCAAGCTCAGCTTGATGAAGCGCACCGAATTCGAAAAGAAACTTTTGTAAAAGAACAAAACTGCCCTGAAGAAATTGAATGGGAATTTGAACAAGAGTCACACCACTTTCTGGCGACTTTTAATAATATTCCTGCCGGAACAGCACGCTGGCGCGAAACAGAAAAAGGAATAAAGCTGGAACGATTTGCCGTTTTAAAAGAATTCAGGAATCAACATATTGGCTCTGCATTATTGGAAACGATTTTAAATGATGTACCAAAAGACGGAAGAAAAATATATTTACACGCACAACTTCCTGCTAAAAATTTTTATTTAAAACATCACTTTAAACCTGAAGGAGAAAACTTTTGGGAAGCGGATATTGAACATGTGAAAATGGTTTTTGCAAAATAAATTTCACATTAAAAACTTTCTCTCTTTAAATATTTTGTTTTAAGAAGCGGGCAAATTTTATATCGCTCATCATGATTATCGTTGTAAATAGCTTCGAGCGTTTCATACACATGTTTCACACCAATTTTATTTGCCCATTCAAATGGTCCGATAGGATAATTAGTGCCGAGTTTCATGCTGGTATCAATATCTTGTAAAGTTGCTGTTCCTTCCTGAACAGTATAACACGCTTCATTAATAATCATAAAAATAATTCGAGGTGTAACCATTCCAACACGGTCTTCAATCAATTTATATTTCCAATTCAGTTGTTGCATAATTGATTCAAGCTTTGGTGTTGACGTTGAATCAAAAAGAGAAACTTCTGCCAACTCACGATTGATAAAAGTTGGCAAACAATTCATTCCGATTAATGTACAGTCAACTTTTTTTCCATAATCATGAACAGCTTTTGCAAGTTGAGTTTTAACACACGAAACAATAACAGGTATTGTTAAAACTGCATAAAAATTTAATTGTTCCGGATGTTCGTCAAAATCCAAATCAAAAATTAAATCATAATCATTTAAATTAGCTGACGATAAATCTGTATCGTCAATTATTTTTAAATCACATACCACCGATGAAAGCTTTAGTTTCAACTCTTCTGTACGTATTTTTTCTCCTCGTGCCAATATTTTCATTTTCTCAGACTAAATTTGAACCCGTAAAAAATCAAAACAAAAGTAATCAGACAAAATCAATGGAAAAGAAAATAATTACATCATCCAATGCACCGGCTCCAATAGGTCCCTATAGCCATGCTGTATTAGCGGGTAATACACTTTATATTTCAGGACAAGTTCCTAAAGATGCAAAAACCGGTGAAATGGTTCAAGGAGATATCAAAGCTGAAACCAAAAAAGTAATGGAAAACTTAGAAGCTATTTTGAATGAAGCGGGAATGGATTTTTCAAATGTTGTGAAGTCTACTATTTTTTGCGTAGATCTAGGAAACTTTGCTGCTATCAATGAAACATATGGATCGTTTTTTATAAAAGATTTTCCGGCACGTGAAACTGTTCAAGTTTCAAAATTGCCATTAAATTCAAACGTTGAGATTTCTGTAATTGCAGTAAAGTAAAATCTGCTTTAATGTGCTTTATTCTGAATATTACGTGTCATTTTCACAACCATTTTTCTTGGAAATAACTGTGCTGAGATAGCCATTATTCTATTCATGAAACCATGAATAGCAACCGTTTTTCCTTCCATCATTGCTTGATAGCCATAAGTTGCAACTTCTTTTGAGGAAGGCAATTTTCTTCCTTTAAACAATTTTGATTCCCCAACATTTGCTGCATCCATAAATCCACTTTCTGTTGCACCAGGACACAAAGCTGTGACTGTTATTCCTGTTCCTTCCAATTCGTTTTGTATGGCTTCAGAAAATGAAAGTACATATGCTTTAGTTGCATAATATACCGCCATGGTTGGCCCTGCCTGAAATGCTGCTGTTGATGCCACATTCATAATCTTCCCACTTTTATTTGCGAGCATATCAACAACAAAAAGCTTGGTGAGTTGTGTAAGAGCAGTGATGTTTAAATTGATCATCATTTCTTCTTTTATCCATGATGTTTCATAGAACATCCCATAATCACCAAATCCAGCATTGTTAATTAGATAATCAACATTGATATTTTCCTGTTTCACTTCATCATATACTTCTTTAGCTGCATGATGAAGTGACAAATCTTTTTTAATTAAAAGTACAGAAATTTTATATGAACTTTCTAGTTCATATTTTAGCGATTGCATTTTTTCAATGCTTCGGGCAACAAGAATTAGATTATCGCCTTTTGAAGCATGTATCTTTGCCAGTTCAAAACCTATACCACTACTGGCGCCTGTGATAAGTGCTGTTTTTGCCATTAGTTTTTAAATCCAATTACTCTTCTTCCTTGTTCGACAACGGCAGCTTTTTTAATTACTTCTTCTTTCATTTTTTCTTTGTAAGCAAGTAATTCATTATGCAAATGTTCGCTATGTGTTGCCAAAATTTGAATCGCTAGCAACCCTGCATTCTTTGCTCCATTAATTGCAACTGTTGCAACAGGAACACCTGACGGCATTTGAACTGTTGAAAGCAATGAGTCTAAACCATCCATCGTTTTTAATTTTATTGGAACTCCAATAACAGGAAGTGTGGTAATTCCTGCAGTGATTCCTGCAAGATGTGCAGCTCCTCCTGCTGCAGCAATGATAACTTTTAGCCCACGGCTATGTGCGGTTTTTGCATACTCAAATGTGCGCTCAGGTGTACGATGACCTGACGTAACAGTCATCTCATATTCTACTTTAAATTCTTCTAAAATTTTTGCAGCTTCATTCATGATTTCTAAATCATTATCGCTACCCATGATGATTCCCACTTTTGCCATTTGGTTCTATTTTTTTATGGTGTAAATATAAAAGTTATTTATTGATACGTTTAAAATTTAAATAGCTGTGTGAAGAAAAAAAAATCAAAAATTAAAATTCCAAATTGCTTAATCTTGTTATATAAAGTTCCTTTTATGAAAAAGTTAGCCCTTATTATTTGTCTACTTATTTCTTTTTTTGCAAATGCTCAACATCAACAATTACCTGATAAACAGAAGATCATTCATATGTTGAGAAGCCAAGAATCTGCATGGAATAGAGGGAGTATTGAAGAATATATGAGCGGATATTGGAATAGTGATTCGCTGGAATTTATAGGAAAAAGCGGGATCACTAAAGGTTGGCAGCAAACACTTGATCATTATAAAAAATCATACCCTGATAAAAGTACTATGGGCATTTTGCAATTTGATATTCTATCGGTTGAATTACTCTCTAAAACATCTGCGTACGTTACCGGAAAATGGAGCATTAAAAGAGAAAAAGGTGATATCAGCGGACATTATACTTTGCTTCTAAAAAAGATCAATTCTCAATGGGTGATTGTTTCTGATCATTCAAGTTAAGGATTTATCCTTATTCGAAAATGCTTTACATCTTGTGCTGCAAAAAAACCAAGTGCGCCTCCTGTAATGTTTGTTGGAAGATTTGATGGTGGGGAAGAAAATGGTGATCCCCTCATAGCATTTGCACTGATTGCATTATAATAATTAAATGCATTGATATCACATGATTTAAATAAAAGCAATGCTGTATCATTTGGTTGCAATCTTAACAATGGTACATCAAATGGCATGAATATTCCATAATGTGAATTCTTGCTATCGAAAGTAACCAGTTGATCATAAATAGAATCTTTACCATGACTAAGTAAATCATTCTTAAAACCATCACGGAAATAAGTGTATTGATTCTCATTGTTAAACATAAAATTGAAGCTCAAACTATATCCATCTGGAGCAATAAGTTCCTTATCATGATGAATGAAGGTAAATAATGTATCAATTTTAATGAGTGGCTGAAGTGTAGAAACCGAGGCATACGAGGCCCCTTGATAAGCAATAGCTAAATTATAAGTTACATTTGGAACGCCTTTATATGGTGAACGTGGTTTATAATATCCATACCCAACATTAAAAAATGTATCGGAATTTACTTTTACAAATGCATCGTTCACTAAAGGATTTTTAGCAGTTGAATAATAGGAAATTGTTTTAGTTAATAAAATATATGAGCTATCAGGTTCTGTAGAAATATATCCTTCCACCACTAATTTATCTGATGATTGTGGAACATCCACTGTAACAACTTCGGTGCATGCCGACATAAAAATTATCGATACTAAAAACAAAAAACATAAAATCTTTTTCATAGCCTTAAAATTTAAAATTATAGGTGATGGCAGGAACAACAGTGAATAAGTAATACCTTAATACTTCATTTTGTCCGGTAGTTGCATCAGTTCCAGCCGCATATGTAAAAGTATTATGTCTTCCATAAACATTATAGATTGAGAAAACCCAACTGCCTTCGAATTTACGCTTAGCAAATGCCCAAAATGGTTTTGCCTCGATTTTCTTTTGAAGTAATGTTAAAGAAAGATCTAACCGATTGTAATCAGAAACCCGAGCACTGTTACGATCCCCATATAAAACCTGAGTAGTACCGACAACTTGATAAGTAGATAAAGCTGGAGTATATGCATCACCGGTTGCATAAATAAAGTTGGCTGATATATTTACCCTTTTTGACAACTCTTGAGTAATAATAAATGTGATGTAATGCGTTCTATCAAATTTATAAGAATACCAATTTCCATTATTTATTCCATCAGCTTGTCGTTCAGATTTAGATAAAGTATAACTTAACCACCCTGTTGTTTTACCTGTTTGCTTTCTCGCAAAAAACTCAATTCCATATGATCGTCCTTTTCCTTCTACAATTTCTGTTTCAATATGATTGTTAAATTGAAGATCTGCGTTGTCTTTAATCTCAACAGTATTAGTCATCCATTTGTAATATACCTCAGCAGAAAATTCAATTATATTATCCATGAAATTTCTGAAATATCCTGCGGCAATCTGATCAGCCATTTGTGGTTTGATGTATTTATCTGTTGGTGTCCAAAACTCTTGACCTGTACTAAAGGTCGTATTTTGAATCAAGTGCATATATTGATACATCCTGTTGTATGAAAATTTTAATGAACTTGATTCATTCAATAAATAGGTCGCATTAAAACGTGGCTCAAATCCAAAATTGGTATTGTAAATTGTTCCTGAATTATAATTTGTTGCCCCAGTTATTGCCGAATACGCAATTTGATTGTTCTCATAATAATTGGGGACCCCATTTGCATATTGATTTATACTCGATGAACCAACGTTCTGAAAAATAGAAAGTCTTGCACCGTACTCCACAAAAAAACGATGGGTGATATTATATTTATGACTTGCATACACTCCATAATCAAGTGCATATTTTTTTGGTAAATAACCGGATGTAATTGCCGATTGAGCAGTAATAGGAACAATACTTCCTGGCTCATAAATATGATAGGTTGCCGAACCTCCGAATTTCAAATTACTTTTTGGAGAGAAAAAATAATTCATGTCTTGTTTCAATGTATAATCGGTAATTTTATTTGAACGAGTGAAATTCAGATTATCAGAAATGTTGAGATCAAAATTGTAATCGTATTGACTAAAAATAAAACTGGTATTTGAAAACAATTTGCTGTTATAAATATGATTCCATCTTGCAGTAGCAGTATAATTCCCCCAACCAAAACCTATCAATGAACTCAACCCTATTTTATCTCTTCCCATATAACCTGACACATACAATTTGTCTTTATCACTCAGTTTAAAATTCATCTTTACATTGAGATCACCAAAATAAGAAGTTACATCTTTTAACTGACTGCTAAATGGGAAAAAAATATCAAAATAACTTCTTCTTCCCGAAATAATAAATGAGCTTTTATCTTTCTCAATGGGTCCTTCAACCGTTAATCTGGATGATAGAATTCCAATTCCTCCTGAAACATTATAATCTTTAGTGTTCCCATCTTTCATTCTAACATCCAACACTGAAGCTAAACGACCACCATATTCTGCCGGAATTCCTCCCTTATAAATTTCAAAGTCTTTGATCGCATCTCCATTAAATACAGAGAAAAACCCTAGCACATGAGATGGATTATACACAACCGCTTCGTCCAATAAAACTAAATTATGATCAATATTTCCTCCACGAACAGTAAACAAAGTATTGCCATCACCAGCTGATTGTATTCCAGGTAAAAGTTGAATGGCTTTGATGATATCCACTTCCCCAAAAAGCAAAGGAATTTTTTTTACATCCTTGATATCCAATTTCACCACACTCATTTTAGTTTGCTGAACATTTCTATTATCAGGTTTATCTGTGCTTACCACCACTTCTTTCAATTGTTTGTTCTGTTCAACCAATTCAATATTCATTTTCTGATCTGCAGAAAAATCAATTTGCTTTTTTTGAATAACATAACCTGTATAAGAAAAAATGATGCTATATTTTCCTGGAGGTAAACTCAATGAATAAAATCCATAAGAATTTGTTACAACTCCTGTTTTGAGTTCTTCGACATAAATGCTTGCTCCGATTAACTCTTCCCCTGATTTGGAATCAGTAATTGTTCCGCTAATGCTATGCTTTTTTGTTTGAGCAAAACCCAACAAGGTAAAAAAGAGCACAAGTATTGTAAGGCTATATTTTTTGTACATATCTGTTTTCTATATGGCGATAAAAATAGTATTTGAGAAATATTTGATTTGAAAAAATACCACAATCTGTAAATTTTTGTCGGCAAATTAACACAATTTGAAAGTGAAATTTTTAAATCACTAACAAATAATCAAGAATGAAGTTTTGAAAAAAGAAAATATTGGTGGCAGTAAAAAATTTAGAGTCCTTTTCTAAAACGTCTCACATCATATGCTGTGAAATATCCAATAGCACCACCGTTAATATTTGTTGGAAGATTTGCAGGTGGTATTTGAAATGGCCCAGGTGTATTAGAATTCTGCATTTGGTAGGCTTGCAAGAAATAATACATATTTTTATCGCAAGATTTTAAGATAGCAATAACAGTATCTCCAGGTTGATAATGACGAGGGATTTCGCGTGAAATAGGTGTATTTAATTTAGTTTGACTGTTATCTAATAACACAATATTTCTAAAAAAAGAATCTTGTAAAATTTCTAAACTAGTCCTGCCATATCGCATATAAGTATATTTTGCAGGAGTCCGTGTATCTGTCCACCAAAACCTTACAGAATACCCATCACGTCTTTGCCCACCTGATCCTCCGCCTCCTTGTGCCGGGTAATAAACAGAATCAACATAATCAATATTAAACATTGGGTCTAATAAAGCGGATGATGTAAAAGTTGATCCATTTAAAGCAACATTTAAATTATAAATAGTATTTATCGTACCAATAAATGGTGTATCAGGTTTGTAAATTCCTAAACCTTTTGATTTAAATGATACCCCATTTACACTAACAATTGCATTGTCAATTTTTGGAGTTCCATCATTTGAATAATAGGAAACTGTTTGAGAAAGATAAACGAATGAACTGTCTTTTTCTGTTGAAATTTCACCTTGAACAACAACCATCTGGCTGCTGTTTGGAATATCCAAATTAATTTCTTGCTTGCATTGTGCTAGAAAAAAAGTTAACAATAACCCTAAAAATATTTTCATCAATCTTCTCATATTTTCTTTAAAATTTAAAATTATAAGTGATAGATGGGACATATGTGAAAAGGTAATATTTATAGGCTGTTGGAACACCATTAGTCATTTCATAATCTATTGTGTAAGCATTTTTGTACCCATACACATTATAAATGGCAAATATCCATTCACTGTGGTTTTTATAAACTTTCCCTGGAATTTCTTTACGCCCAAGCGTTAGAGAAATATCCATTCTATTATATGCCGGATAGCGAGAGCTATTTCGTGCACCGTATAAAATTGTTTGAGGCTGATTAGGGTCAAATAATTGATACCGTCCAATTGCAGTTGTAAATGCTTCTCCAGTCCCATAAATAAAGTTGCCCGAAATAGTTACTCTTTTACTCAATACTTGTGATAGAACAATTGTTAAATAATTTGTTCTATCGTATCTAAATGGATACCATTTCCCATTGTTCACACCATCAGCTTGGCGCTCAGATTTTGATAAAGTATATCCAACCCAACCTGTTGTTTTGCCTCTTTGTTTTCTTACAAATAATTCCAAGCCATAAGCTCTTCCTTGTCCGGCAACTACCTGTGATTCTATGGCTTCATTAAAATCAATTACAGCATTATCTTTTAATTCAACGGTATTTTGCAAACGTTTATAATACACTTCGGCAGAAGCTTCAATGATATTTTCATTAAAATTTCTAAAATACCCAAACGCAACCTGATCGGCAATTTGAGGTTTAATATAATTATCTGCTGGTGTCCAAAATTCTTGTCCTATACTAGCTGTAATATTTTGTATCAAACTCATATATTGATACATTCTGTTATAAGATACTTTAACCGAACTTCTTGAATCAAGTTGATAAACTGCACTTAATCTCGGCTCAAAACCATAACTGGTATGATAAATTTGATTAGCACTATAATTAACAGTATCTGAAATAATTGATGAGTTTACTCTTCCATTATCAATATATGTTGGAGAGCCATTTTGGTAAACAAATGATCTTCCACCATAATTTGAAAAGATTGAAGTGCGTAATCCATATTCAAGATTCAGTTTATGCGAAACATCAATTTTATGACTTACATAATATCCTTGCTCAATTGCGTTTTTCAGAGGTAAATCCACTTCAACAATATTTGAAGTACTTGTTACAGGAACTCTTTTCCCAGGTTCGTAAGTATGATGAGTTTCGGTAAACCCAAATTTTAAACTGCTTTTTGGTGAGATATAATAATTGAAATCGGCTTTTCCACCAAAATCTGTGATGTAATTTATACGTGAAAAATTATTTGTTGCCGATTGATCAATCTGATAATTATAATCATAATTACTATAGATCAAACTTGCATTCATAAATAATTTGTTGCTAAAAACGTGATTCCACCTGAGCGTTCCGGTAGCGTTTCCCCAACTAGTAGCAAAAGTTAACGCTGATGAAGAGCCAAAACCAAGTGCATCTCTTCCAAAATATCCTGAAAGATATATCTTGTCTTTTGCACTAAACTCATAATTCAGTTTTACATTTAGATCATAAAAATATGCTGTAGCTCCGCTAGGAATACTTTTAGAAAGTGGGAAAAATAAATCGAAATAACTTCTACGTCCCGAGATAATGAATGAACTTTTACCTTTTTGAATCGGGCCTTCAAGAGTTAATCTTGATGAAAGAACTCCAATACCTCCGGAGACACCAAATTCTTTTGAGTTTCCATCTTTCATTCTTACATCAAGAACAGAAGAAAGTCTTCCGCCAAAATTTGCTGGAATTCCTCCTTTATAAATCTCAAAATCTTTTATTGCATCTCCATTAAAAACAGAGAAAAATCCTGCAACATGTGAAGGATTATAAACAACAGCCTCATCTAGTTGAATTAAGTTTTGATCTACATTCCCTCCTCTAACAGTAAATAATGTGCTTCCATCTCCTGCTTGTTGTATGCCCGGCAGCAGTTGTAAAACTTTTATAATATCCAGTTCACCTAATAATAATGGTATGTTTTTAATATCTTTTATATCAATTTTTATCACGCTCATTTTATTTTGCTGAACGTTTTTTGCATCAAGTTTATCACCTGTTACAACTACTTCATCTAATTCTCTCTTTGATTCTGTTAATTCAATATTGATGGTTTGATTTTTAGAAAGGTCAATTTTTTTCTCAACCTTATCAAATCCAATATAAGAATACACAAAAGTGTATTTACCTTCCGGCAGGCTGATTGAATAAAATCCATAAGTATTGGTAGATGCTCCTGTCTTCAAATCTTCAACGTATACTAAAGCTCCAATAAGATCCTCGCCTGTTAAAATATCTTTTATTTTTCCGCTTATAGCATATTTTTTTTGCTGTGCTAAAGAAGCAAAGCTTAACAAAACGAAGAATATCAAGGCAACTTTTTTAATCATGGAAAAACAAGAATATTCATGCAACATACCAATTATATTAGTTGTTACTGATTAAATGTAAAATTAAAATAAAGTTAAATGTATTAAGGGTTACGTTTTAATTTTTGTCATTAACGAACTCTATTAAATGTTTAGTGTATATGCTGACTCTCGAGTTTGCTATGTTTCATTCCATATAAAAAATAAATAATCAATCCAAACACTAGCCAAATTGTAAACCAAAGCCAGTTACTAATTCCAAGCTCACTCATTAAATAAAAGTTGCCAAGTAAACCCATCACAGGAATTAACGAATAGTTTTTTATGAAGGTCATTACACTCATTACAAAAGTTAAAATTATAAATAGCCATGTTGGAAAAGTATGTGAGAAATTTTCTCCTTTAAAAAAGTTGACAAAACTTTCTGTTCGTAAAAAGTATAATGCTACAAATGAAAAAATAAATAATGTCGGAATAATAAATTTACCATTAATGTATGGAACTCTAAAACCAACATGATATTCGTTTTTGTGGCTTTCCATTTTTATTACTCCGGCACAAACAACTACAAATGCAAACAATGTTCCGATGCTTGAAAGGTCGGTTACCTCTTTTAAATTCATAAATAAGGCAGGCACTGCAACCATTATTGCTGTAATTATTGTAGAGAACCATGGCGTTTTAAATCTAGGGTGAATAGAGCTGAATTTTTTCGGTAATAAACCATCTCGGCTCATGCTCATCCAAATTCGTGGTTGACCCATCTGAAAAACCAATAACACACTTGCCATAGCTATCACTGCACTCACCGCTATAATTCCACTCATCCAGTTTACGTGTAATTTTTCAAATACAAATGCCAAAGGATCACCAATAGCCAATTCTTTATAGCTTACCATTCCTGTTAATGTGAGAGCAATCAAAATATACAGAACCGAACAAATAATTAAGGATGCCATCATGGCTTTCGGTAAATCTTTTTTCGGATTTTTACATTCTTCGGCAGTAGTTGCCAATGCATCAAAACCAATGTAGGCAAAAAACACAGAAGCTACTCCACGCAAAACTCCACTCATTCCATTTGGAGCAAATGGCGACCAATTTGCGGGATTTACATAAAATGCTCCAACAACAATTACCATTGCAATCACAATCAACTTTAATCCTACAAAAATATTTCCAACCGTTTTTGTTTCATGAACACCCCGATAAATTAATGCAGTAATAGCTATAACAATTGCTAGAGCAGGAATATCCAAAACTATTTTCATTCCCAAAAATTCAGGTGCATTGCTCCATGCAAGATACGCTTCTTGCTGAGCATGAGTAAGCATTTCAAACGTTTGTCCTGATAAAAAAAGTTGTTGCACTTCGGCAAAAATCCTTTTGGCAGAAAGATAATCCATACTAAAATATTCGGGAACATGAAGATGCAAACCATCTAGCAATCCTGTAAAATAATCACTCCATGAAATGGCAACAACAATATTTCCGATAGCATACTCAACAATCAATGCCCAACCTATAATCCATGCAACAACTTCTCCGAATGATGCATAAGCATATGTGTAAGCACTTCCTGAAATTGGAATACTTGATGCAAATTCTGCATAACACATGGCAGAAAATGAACAGGCAAACGCAATGAATATAAAAAGAAAAATTACTGCCGGTCCACCATCAGCACTGGCATTTCCGATGGTGCTAAAAATTCCTGCACCAATAATTGCCGCAATTCCAAGAGCAGTAATATCACGTAACTTGAGCGTTTTTTTAAGTTGATGCTCGCCCGAAATATTATTGCGCTCAACTTCAGCTAGAATATGTTTAACAGATTTTTTCCGGAAGAGAGATTCGATGCTCAAGTTCAAAATATTTGATGAGCAATGTATGAAATTGCAATTAAACTTTTTTCATAGTTTTTTTAACGTGCTTGCAATCTCCCGATTCACAGGAGTGTCCTTGTGTACTTTTGTAAATCGTACGAACTACAAATAAAACTGACCCTGCGATGATGAATATTACGATGATGTATTGAATGTCCATGTGTATTAGTTTTTAGGTGTTAGCTTTTAGAAAATAGTCGCATAGGTTAAAAGTGTATTCAAACTAAAACCTAAACGCTAACTGCTAATAGCTTGTAACCCCAACTTTCCTCGGTTTATATTTTGCAGCAACATCAGCAATTGCTTTAATATGCTCGGGAGTTGTTCCACAACATCCTCCTAAAATATTTACCAATCCTTCTTTACAAAACTCTTCTACTTGCTTTGCCATTGCAGCCGGACTTTGATCATATTGACCCATTTCATTTGGTAAACCTGCGTTCGGATAAGCACTCACAAAATAAGGTGATTTAGCAGCCATGATTTGTAAATATGGACGCAATGCTTCAGCACCCAAAGCACAATTTAATCCCACACTTAATAATGGAACATGCTGAACAGAAATTAAAAATGCTTCAGTTGTTTGTCCAGAAAGTGTTCGTCCACTTGCATCGGTAATTGTTCCCGAAATCATAATCGGATACGTTTTACCAATCTCATCAAACAATTCTTCGATAGCAAACAACCCCGCCTTAACATTTAATGTGTCAGTAATTGTTTCGAGTAATAATAAATCTACTCCTCCATCAATTAATGCACGAGCTTGTTGCTTAAATGCAACCACTAATTCATCAAATGAAATAGAGCGAAAACCAGGGTCATTCACATCGGGAGACATTGATGCCAGTTTTGTAGTAGGTCCCATTGAACCTGCAACGAATCGTGGTTTATCAGGTGTTTTTTTTGTCATCTCATCAGCAACTTCACGTGCAATTTTTGCTGAATTAAAATTCATCTCATACACGTAATATTCCAAATGATAATCGGCTTGCGCAACTGTAGTTCCACTAAACGTATTGGTTTCTATAATGTCCGCACCGGCTTCAAAATACAAGCGATGAATATCTTTGATGATATCAGGACGAGTGGTTGAAAGCAAATCATTATTCCCTTTTAACGAATGTGGATGATCTTTTAAAGCTTCGTTTCTGAAATCTTTTTCTTCCAGCTTATGCCTTTGTATCATGGTGCCCATTGCACCATCAATAATTAAAATTCTTTCTTTTAGTATATCGCGGATGTTCATTTTTTTAGCTGTTAGCCTTTAACTATTAGTTGTTAGCTTTATAAATTGAACAACAAATATAAAAGAATATTGTGTTTTTAGATTGAGAGTTTTTAGGAAAATTGTAGTACATGTAACAAAAAAATGCCTCCAATTGGAGGCATTTTTTAAGACAATCTATTGAAAATTTATTTAACCAAAATCATCTTTTTATAATCAACTGTTTTACCATTAATAATTAATTCACATGTGTATGTACCAGGAGCTAAAGAGCTTCCAGAAATAATAATTTGTCCATTACCACTTTTTGAAATACGTATTGAATTCATTTCAATTCCATTTTCTGATCTGATAATGATTTTACCTTCTGAAACATTTTGAGGTAAATAATAATTGATAGCAGTATTCTCTGAAAATGGATTTGGAGAATTTTGTTCAAGTCTTGGCAAATCAGTACTTGCTTTGTCTGTATTAACTTTGCTTGATTGATTATATGCATTGCAGCATTGACTTAATGCCAAATCCATTTGAGCAAGTTTATCATTTATATTATTTAATTGATTACTTAATGT
>Ga0265327_10002595_pt1 | contig 18697 bp, 17 predicted proteins | sample 41621metaG_FD_202089 | JGI IMG/M metagenome (GOLD analysis project Ga0265327, IMG submission 202089) | Rhizosphere microbial communities from Carex aquatilis grown in University of Washington, Seatle, WA, United States - 4-16-21 metaG | ecosystem: Host-associated > Plants > Roots > Rhizosphere...
AGAGCCTCGACACCATCTATGGCTCGGCCGACCGCCTGTGCAAGCGGGTCGCCGAGCTGACCGAGGGCCGCTTCGAGATCCGCCCGTTCGCAGGCGGCGAGATCGTGCCGCCCGCGCAGAACATGGAAGCGGTGAGCAATGGCACCGTCGAGTGCAACCATGTGCTGGCCTCCGCCTTCATCGGCAAGGACACCGCGATCGCTTTCGACACCGGCCTGGCCTTTGGCCTCAACGCCCGCCAGCACAACGCCTGGATGCAGTTCGGCGGCGGCATGCCGCTGGTGCGCGCGCTGTACAAGAAGTACGGCATCGTCAACTTCGTGAGCGGCAACGTCGGCGTGCAGATGGGCGGCTTCTACCGCAAGGAGATCAAGTCGGTGGCCGACCTGCAGGGCCTGAAGATGCGCATCGGCGGCATCGGCGGCATGGTGCTGGAGAAGCTGGGCACGGTGCCGCAGCAGATCCCGGCCTCGGACATCTATTCGGCGCTCGAGAAGGGCACCATCGATGCCGCCGAATGGATCGGCCCCTATGACGACGAGAAGCTCGGCCTGCAGCGCGTGGCCCAGCACTACTACGCCCCCGGCTGGTGGGAAGGCAGTGCCTCGATCACCTCGATGGTCAACGAGAAGGCCTGGGCCTCGTTGCCTGCCTCCTACAAGGCCGCCTTCGAGTGCGCCTGCTCGGAAGAGACGCTGAAGATGCTGGCCGACTACGACGCGCGCAATCCCGAGGCGCTCAAGAAGCTGATCGGGCAGGGCGCCAAGCTGTCCTATTTCCCGCGCGACGTGATGGTTGCCGCCTTCAAGGCTTCGGATGAACTCTGGGGCGAGCTGTCGGCGAAGAACCCCGAGTTCAAGGCGATCTACCCCAAGTGGCAGCAGTTCCGCCAGAACCAGGCGAGCTGGTTCCGCGTGGCCGAGAGCGCGCTCGACAACTTCACCTTCGCCGAGCTGGCGAAGAACAAGGGCTGAGCGAGGCCAAGGGACACACCGTCATGAACTCGCTGCTGCGCGCTTCGCGCCTGATCGACGCCCTGAACACGGCGGTCGGCAAGGCCTCGTATTGGCTCATCCTGGTGGCGGTGCTCATCAGCAGCGGCAACGCGGTGGTCCGGAAGGCCTTCAACATGAGCTCCAACGCGCTGCTGGAGATCCAGTGGTACCTGTTCGCCGCGGTGTTCCTGCTCTGTGCCGGCTACACCCTGCTGAACAAGGAGCACGTGCGGGTGGACCTGATCCACTCGCGGCTCTCACGGCGCAAGCAGTTGTGGGTCGAGATCTTCGGCACGCTCTTCTTCCTGGCGCCGATGACGCTGCTGATCCTGGTGCTGTCGTGGGCGCCTTTCGTCGACGCCTTCACCAGCGGCGAGGTCTCCTCGAACGCCGGCGGCCTGATCCGCTGGCCCGTGAAGCTGCTGATCCCGGTCGGCTTCGGGCTGCTGCTGCTGCAAGGCGCCTCCGAGCTGATCAAGGACGTGGCCGAGCTGCGCGGCATCGACCGCAGCACCCCGACGGCCGCTTGAGACGGCCGCATTCCCCGTCCTCCTGAATCCACGATGATTGAATTCCTGACCACCTACATGGCGCCGATCATGTTCGCGTGCCTGGTGCTGCTGCTGCTGATCGGCTACCCGGTGGCCTTCGCCGTCGGCGCCAACGGCCTGATCTTCGGCCTCGTCGGCATCGCGCTCGGACTGATCGAGCCCTCGCTGTTCCAGGCGCTGCCCGAGCGCGTCTTCGGCATCATGTTCAACGAGACGCTGCTGGCGATCCCGTTCTTCACTTTCATGGGGCTGATCCTCGAGCGCAGCGGCATGGCCGAGGACCTGCTCGACACCATCGGCCAGCTGTTCGGCCCGGTGCGCGGCGGCCTCGCCTACGCGGTGATCTTCGTCGGCGGCCTGCTCGCGGCGACCACCGGCGTGGTCGCGGCGTCGGTGATCTCGATGGGCCTGATCTCGCTGCCGATCATGCTGCGCTACGGCTACGACAAGCGCCTGGCCAGCGGCGTGATCGCGGCCTCGGGCACCCTGGCGCAGATCATTCCGCCGTCGCTGGTGCTGATCGTGCTCGCCGACCAGATGGGCAAGTCGGTCGGCGACATGTACGCCGGCGCGCTGGTGCCGGGGCTGGTGCTCACCGGCCTGTACGCGGTCTATGTCTTCGTCTATTCGATCTTCAAGCCGGACGCAGCGCCCGCGCTGCCGCCCGAGGCGCGCACGCTGCGCGGCGGCGCGCTGGCCTTCAGGGTCCTGACGACGCTGGTGCCGCCGCTGGTGCTGATCTTCCTGGTGCTCGGCACCATCTTCCTGGGCATCGCGACGCCGACCGAGGGCGGCGCCATGGGGGCGGCCGGCGCGCTGCTGCTGGCGCTGGCGCGGCGCAAGCTGTCGCTGCCGCTGCTGCGCCAGGCCATGGACAAGACCGCCAAGCTGACCTGCTTCGCGATCTTCATCCTGGTGGGGGCGACCGTCTTCGGCCTGGTGTTCCGCGGCGTCGATGGCGACCTGTGGGTCGAGCACCTGCTGCTGCACCTGCCGGGCGGGCAGATCGGCTTCCTCATCGTGGTCAACCTGATGGTGTTCCTGCTGGCCTTCTTCCTCGACTTCTTCGAGCTGGCCTTCATCATCGTCCCGCTGCTGGCGCCGGTGGCCGACAAGATGGGCATCGACCTGATCTGGCTCGGCGTGCTGCTGGCGGTCAACATGCAGACGTCCTTCATGCACCCGCCGTTCGGCTTCGCGCTGTTCTACCTGCGGTCGGTGGCGCCCAAGGAGGTGCTGACCAGCGACATCTACCGTGGCGCGATCCCGTTCGTGCTGATCCAGCTGGCCATGGTCGGGCTGGTGATCGCCTTCCCCGGCATGGTCACCGGCAATGTCCACAAGGCGGCGAAAATCGACCTGGACACGATCAAGATCGAGATGCCGCATACAGGCGATGGCAGCACGTCGGCCTATCCGGGCGATGACGCCCCCTCGCCCTTCGACAGCAGGAAACCCTGAGCATGGACACCTCCCACCCCCACCCTGCGGCCGACCCGCACGCGCAAGGCGTCGGCGCCCGCGTGCTGCGCAAGGAAGACGCGCGCCACCTGCACGGCAAGGGCAACTTCGTGGCCGACATGAGCATGCCCGAGCTCTGCGAGGTCGCCTTCCTGCGCAGCCCGCTGGCGCATGCCCGGATCGTCTCGGCCCGGCGGCCCGAGGCGGGCGCCGAGCGCGTCGTGCTGCGCGAGGACATGGCCGATGCGCTCGACATCGTGGCCGACTCCACGCTGCCGACCTACCAGTCCTCGGCGCAGCCGCCGCTGGCCGCGGGCAAGGTCCGCTTCGTCGGCGAACCGGTCGCGATGGTGTTCGCCCGCACGCGCGCCGAGGCCGAAGACCTGGCGGAGCAGGTCGAGGTCGAATACGACGAGCTGCCGGTCTATGCCGACGCCGAGACCTCGCGCGCCGCCTCGGGCGAGCTCATCCATGCGCAATGGCGCGACAACACCTTCGTCACGCTGCACGCCGACAAGGACTTCGAGGCCCATGCCGCCCAGGCCTCGCTGGTGGTGCGGCGCGAGATCTCGCTGGCCCGCCAGTGCATGGTGCCGATGGAAGGCAAGGCCGTGCTCGCGTACTGGGACCACCAGGCCGACCAGCTCGTGGTGGTCAGCGCGACCCAGGTGCCGCACATGATCCGCACCGTGCTGGCCCAGTGCCTCGGGCTCGAACAGGGGCGGGTGCGCGTGATCTCGCCCGACGTCGGCGGCGCCTTCGGCTACAAGTGCGTGCTGCAGCAGGAAGAGCTCTGCGTGGCCTGGCTGGCCAAGACCCATCGCAAGCCCTTCCGCTACCTCGAAGATCGGCGCGAGCACCTGATCGCGGGCGCCAACACGCGCGAGCACAAGTACCAGATGACCGCGTATGCCGATGCCCGCGGCCGTCTGCTGGCGCTCGACGCCCGCATCACGATCGACGGCGGCGCGTACTCGGTCTGGCCGTTCACGATCGGGCTCGAGCCCGGCCAGGCGGTCGGCAACCTGCCGGGCCCCTACGCCTTCCGCGGCTACCGCTGCGTGACCGAGTGCGTGGCCACCAACAAGCCCGGCTTCGTGCCCTACCGCGGCGTGGCGCGCACCGGCGTCTGCTTCGCCATGGAGCTCACGCTCGACGCCATCGCGCGCGCAGTGGGCCGCGAGCCCTGGGAGGTCCGTCTCGAGAACCTGGTGCCGGCCTCGGCCATGCCCTACGTCAACGTCGCCAACAAGCACTTCGACAGCGGCGACTATCCGGCCAGCCTCGCCAAGGCGCGCGACATGATCGACGTCGACGCGGTGCGGCGTCGGCAGGGCGAGACGCGGGCCGACGGCCGGCTGGTCGGCGTCGGCTTCGCCACCTACACCGAGCAGTCGGCGCACGGCACCTCGGTGTTCGCGTCCTGGGGCACGCCGGTGATTCCGGGCTTCGACTCCGCCGCCGTGCGGATGACGCCCGACGGCGGCCTCGAGATCCGCGTCGGCGTGCATTCGCACGGCCAGGGGATGGAGACCACCTTCGCGCAGATCGCGCACGAGATCCTCGGCGTCGACATCGCCCACATCAAGCTGGTGCACGGCGACACCGGCCAGACGCCGTTCTCCACCGGCACCTATGCCTCGCGCTCGCTGGTGATGTCCGGCGGCGCGGTGTCGCGCGCCTGCAAGGTGCTGGCGCCGCGCATCCGCCACATCGGCGCGCACCTGCTCGGGAGCGCGCCGGAGGCGGCCGTGCTCGCCGGCGGCCGCGTCGTGGTGGGCGATCGAAGCGTGCCGGTGGCCGAGGTGGCGCAGGCCTGGTACCTGCGGCCCGACCGCCTGCCAGCCGACGTCGATGCGGCCGGGCTCGAGGTCACGACCGGCTTCAAGCCCAAGGTCGACACGGGCGCCTTCACCTACGCGACCCACGCGGTCACGGTGGCGGTCGACCCCGAGACCGGCCATGTCGACATCCTCGACTACGTGATCGTCGAGGACTGCGGCACCATGATCAACCCGATGGTGGTCGAGGGCCAGACCTACGGCGGCGTGGCGCAGGGCATCGGCACCGCGCTCTACGAGGAAACGCCCTACGACCGCAACGGCCAGCCGCTGGCCTCCACCCTGGCCGACTACATGCTGCCGGGCGCGACCGAGGTGCCGGCGATGCGCATCCACCATTTCGAGACCCCGTCGCCGCACACCGAGTTCGGCGCCAAGGGCATGGGCGAGGGCGGCGCGATCGCACCGCCAGCCGCGATCTTCAACGCCGTCAACGACGCGCTGCGGCCGCTGGGTGCCGAAGTCGCGCAGACGCCGCTGACCCCGCGCCGCCTGCTCGAGGCCATCGAGGCCGCGCAGGTGGTCGACAAGAGGAAGGCCGCATGAGGACCGCACGATGAAAGCCGCGAGCTTCGACTACCAACGCCCCGCCATCCTGAAGGACGCCTTGCGCGCGCTGGCCGATGCCGGCGGCGCCGCCAAGGTGATGGGCGGCGGCCAATCCCTCGGCCCGATGCTGAACCTGCGCCTCACGCGGCCCAAGCAGGTGGTCGACGTCTCGGCGCTGGCCGAACTGCGGCAGGTCGCGGTCGAGGGCGACCTGCTGCGGATCGGCGCGGCCGTCACGCATGCCGAGATCGAGGACGGCGTCCACCCCTTGCTGCGCGAGGGCCTGCTTCAGTCGGTCGCGGGCGGGATCGCCTACCGGGCGATCCGCAACCGCGGCACGGTCGGCGGCAGCCTGGCGCATGCCGACCCGGCGGCCGACTGGGTGCTGGCCATGGCCGCCCTGGGCGCACAGATCGAGATCGCCTCCACGGCCGGCACGCGGCGGGTGCCGATGGAGCGCTTCATGCAGGGCGCCTACACCACCGACCTGGCCGACGGCGACCTGCTGACGGCGGTGCTCGTTCCCAGGCTCGGCCCCGCGGCTCGCTGGGGGTACTTCAAGTTCTGCCGCAAGACCGGCGAGTTCGCCGAGGCCAGTTGCGCGGCCGTGTTCGATCCGTCGCGCAAGCTCGCGCGCATCGTGCTGGGGGCGCTCGACGGCGCGCCGCAGGCCTTGCCAGCCCTTGCCGCGCAGGTGGCGCGCGATGCCGCGATGCCGTCACGCGACACGCTTCGATCGGCGGTCGCGGCGGCGCTGCCGGCCAAGGATGCGGTCGATCTCAAATTGATGGTGGCGGCGGTCGAACGCTGCCTGCACCAGATCTTCATTCCGGAGCTTTCCACATGACCACCATCGCCCTCGAACTCAACGGGCGCGAGCTTCGCCGCGACGTGCCGGCGCGCATGCACCTGGCCGACTTCGTGCGCGAGGAAGGCCGGCAGACCGGCACCCACCTGGGCTGCGAACATGGCGTCTGCGGCGCCTGCACGGTGCTGGTCGACGACCGGCCGGTGCGTTCGTGCATCGCCTTCGCGGTGGCCTGCGACGGCCAGAAGGTGACGACCGTCGAAGGCTACGACGGCGACCCCGTGATGGCGCTGCTGCGCCCTGCGTTCTCGCGCCACCATGCGTTGCAGTGCGGCTTCTGCACACCCGGGATGCTGGCCACCTCGCGCGACATCGTGCTGCGTTTTCCCGAGGCCGACGAGGCCCGGGTCCGCCTCGAACTCTCCGGCAACCTGTGCCGCTGCACGGGCTATGTCGGCATCGTCGCGGCGATCCGCGACGTGCTCGCCCAATGCAGCGACGGCGCGCATCCCGAGATCGCTGCGATGCGCGCGGCGCTGCAGGTCGCTGGCGGCAACGGGGCGGTGCCTGCACCGACGCCTGGCTTCGCGGCCTTCGAGGCGGTCGACACCGGCGCAGCCGCGGTGGCCGCCGTGCCGCGCGGCGAGGCGCCGGCGGCAGAGGCCGCCGCACCGGCCGCATCGGCCAACGGCACCCGCATCCAGGGCCAGTTCTCGGTGCCGTTCCCGGCTGCCGATGTCTGGCGCTTCATGGCCGACCTTCCGGCAGTGGCCGCCTGCCTGCCCGGGGCCGAGTTGACCGAGCACAACGGCGATCGCGTCAAGGGCAGGGTGGCGATCAAGTTCGGCCCGATGTCGGCCAGCTTCAATGGTGCCGCGCGGCTCGACCGCGACGACAGCACCCGCAGCGCGGTGCTGAAGGGCGCCGGCCAGGATTCGCTGAGCCAGTCGCGGGCCAACGGCGATGTGGCCTACCGGCTGACGGAGGTGTCGCCCGCCGTGACCCGGGTCGATGTCGATCTGCTGTATTCGCTGCAAGGCCCGCTCGCGCAGTTCTCGCGCTCTGGCCTCGTCAAGGACTTCGTCGGGCGCCTGATCCAGGAGTTCGGCAAGAACGTGGCCCGGCGCATGGACCCCGCGCGCTCGGCCGGCGCGCCCCTGCCGCCGGCGCGCCTCAATGCCTTCAGCATGGGCGTCGGCGTGCTGTGGGCCCGCATCCGCCGCTGGTTCGGCCGCGGCGACCAGGTCGGATAGCCGCCACTTTTGTTCCCCATTCCCCGCACCGCGGCGCGCCTCTCAGGATTCGCGCCGACGGCGCAGCTTTGTCTGTCGATTGGTCCCATTGAATCTGGAGAAACGATGATGAATGGCTTGCTTGCTGGAACTCTTCGCGCAGCGCTCGCGTGCTGCATCGGCCTTGGCACCCTGATGGGCGCCCATGCCCAGGCGCCCGAGAAGCTCAAGGTCCGTCTCGACTGGACCCCCTGGGGCGTGCACGCCGCACTGCACCTGGCACAGCAGAAGGGCTGGTTCAGCGCCGCAGGGCTCGATGTCAGCCTGGAGGACGGCAACGGCTCCGTCACCACGGTGCAGTTGGTCGGCGGCGGCGACCAGTTCGATGTCGGCCATGCGGCGCTGGCGTCGATGATGATCGCCCGCGACAAGGGCGTTCCCGTGAAGGCGGTCGCGGTCTTCGCGCGGCTCAGCGACGTCGGCCTGCTGGTGCCCAAGGACGGCGGCATCCACGGCCCCAAGGACTTGAAAGGCAAGAAGGTCGCCTACACCGCGGGCTCGCTCGAGGCGCCCTTCATCGATGCCTTCCTGGCGGCCGGCGGCCTGAAGCGCAGCGACCTCGACCTGGTGAGCGTCGATGCCGCAGGCAAGGCGGCCACCTATGCCGCTGGCCGCGCCGACGCCGCGTTCTCGACCATCCCGTTCTTTCTGCCCGTGGTGTCGCTGACGCGGCCGTCGGACGCGATCCGCTTTGCCGACTACAACCTCAACATGCCCAGCTTCGGGCTGTTCGCGACCGAGGAGAAGCTCGCGTCGCGCGGGCCCGCCATCGGCAAGTTCGCCAGCGTGGTGGCGGCTTCCTGGACCTACGTGCTGAACGGGCACGAGGACGAAGCGGTCGATGCCATCGTGGCGCAGCGGCCCCAGGCCAAGCTCGACAAGAAGGTGGTGCGGGCGCAGATCGATGCCCTGCGGCCCTTCTTCCAGTCGCCGGCCGCGGCCGGGCAGCCGATCGGCGTGCCGGTGGCCGCCGACTGGACGACGGCCGTCAAGACGCTGACCGATGCCGGGCTGATCAAGTCGATCAAGGACGGCAACGATTTCTTCGTGCCGGGACTGGTACGGCCGGTGGTGCTGAAGGCGGCAGGCGCACCATGAGCGCGGCCGCCATTCATGCCGACCGGGTCCGCAAGGTCTATCCCGGCGAGCGGGCGCTGACCGCGCTGGACGGCATCTCGCTCGACATCCGGCCCGGCGAGTTCGTCAGCATCCTCGGGCCCAGCGGCTGCGGCAAGAGCACCTTCCTGCGCTGCGTCGCGGGGCTCGAACCGGTGACCGAGGGCAAGCTCAGCGTCGACGGCCGGATGGTGGCCGGGCCGCCCGACCACCTGGGCATGGTGTTCCAGCGCGACGCGCTGCTCGAATGGCGCACCATCGAGCGCAACATCCTGCTGCCGATCGAGTTCGCCGGCAAGCCGACGCAGGCCTACCGCGCCGCGATGGCGAAACTGCTGAAGCTCACCGGCCTGTCGGACTTCGGCGACCGCTATCCGCGCGAACTCTCGGGCGGCATGCGGCAGCGGGCGGCGATCTGCCGCGCCCTGATCGACCAGCCGGGCCTGCTGCTGATGGACGAGCCCTTCGGTGCCCTGGATGCGCTCACGCGCGACCAGATGAACGTCGAGCTGCAGCGGATCTGGCTGGAGACCCGCAACACCGTGATGTTCGTGACGCACGGCATCTCGGAGGCCGTGTTCCTGGCCGATCGGGTCGTGGTCTTCTCGCCGCGACCGGGCCGCATCGCCGACATCATCGAGGTCGACCTGCCGCGCCCTCGACGGCTGGCGGTGCGCGAGACGGCGCAGTTCGGTGCCTACACCGGGCGAATCCGCGATCTGTTCCATGAGATGGGACTCATCGACGAAGCGCCTGCCCCGGCCATCGAGGAGGCCGTCTGATGAAACCATGGATGGCCCGGGCCAGGCAATGGCTTCTCGGCGCGATGTCGATCGTCGCCTTCCTCGTGGTCTGGGAAGTGCTGGTGCGGGTGCTGCACGTGCGGCCGGTGACGCTGCCGCCGCCGACCGCCATCCTCGGCGAGCTCGCCGGCGAATGGCGCTGGTACCTCGACCACACGTGCTACACGCTGCTCACGACGCTCGGCGGCTTCCTCCTGTCGGTGGTGGTCGGTGTCGCGCTGGCGATGCTGCTGGTGGGGTCGCGCTGGTTCGAGCACGCGGTCTATCCGCTGATCGTGGCGCTGAACAGCGTGCCCAAGGTGGCGATCGCGCCGCTGTTCGTGATCTGGCTCGGCACCGGCTCCGAGCCCAAGATCGCGATCGCCTTCCTGATCGCGGTCTTTGCGGTGATCGTGGATGCGGTGCACGGGCTGCGCTCGGTGCCGCAGGACGTGCTCGACCTCGGCACCGTGCTCAAGGGATCGACGCTCGATTTCTTCTTCAAGGTCCGGCTGCCGTGCGCGCTGCCCTCGATCCTGACCGGCATGAAGGTGGCGATCTCGCTGTCGCTGGTGGGCGCGATCGTGGGCGAGTTCGTCGCCTCGCAGCGTGGCCTTGGCTACGTGATCCTGAGCGCGCAGGGGACCTTCGACACGGCGCGGGTGTTCGCGGCGGTGTTCATGCTGGCGCTGCTCGGCATCGGGCTCTATGGCGCGCTGGCTTGGGCCGAGCGTCGCGCCACGCCTTGGCGGCGAATCGACTAGCACCCTCCGGCTTCGTGTCAAGATGGCGGCGTCGAACCACCGAACGAGCCATGCGGCGCCTGCGCTTCCTCACCAACCGCCATCGCGCACCCTCCACCAACAGGGTGCTGGGATTGCTCCTCGCCTTCAACGCGGGTGCGGTCAACGCGGGCGGGTTCCTGGTGCTGCACATGTACACCTCGCACATGACCGGCTTCGCCTCCCAGCTCGCGGATGGCCTGGTGCTGGGCAACGCGAAGCTGCTGCTCAACGCCCTGGGGGCGGTGCTGGCCTTCCTGAGCGGCGCGGCGGTCTGCGCGATGCTGGTGAACTGGGGCCGCCAGAATCGGCTGCACGGCGTCTATGCCCTGCCGCTGCTGCTGGAGGCGGTGCTGATGCTTCCCTTCGGCCTGATGGGCGCGATCACGCTGACATGGAACACGCCCTTCGCCGTGCCGCTCACGGTGCTGCTGCTGTCGTTCATCATGGGGCTGCAGAACGCCGTGGCGTCCAAGACGTCGGGCGGCAGCATCCGCACCACGCACATGACCGGCAACATCACGGACCTGGGCATGGAGCTGGGCAAGCTCCTCTACTGGAACCGCGCCAACCATGCCGCGGCGGCGCCGGTGCGCCACGACCCGCGGCGTATCCGCATGGCCAGCGGCCTGGTGGGGATGTTCGTGCTCGGCGGGATCGCCGGGGCGCTGGGCTTCAAGTACGTGGGCTTCATCTGCACGGTGCCCCTGGCCGCGCTGCTGCTGGCGTTGTCGTTGCCGCCGCTGGCGCGCGATCTTCCGCGCTCGCGCGTCCTGCGCCGGCTTGCCGCCTTCGTGGGCTGGCGGCCTCGATCACCCGAGGTGCCGGGAGACTGACCCCTCGCGCGCGGCACGCGCGAGGCGTGGCGCTAAGATGCGTCCGCCATGTTCGCACTGAGCCCGCGCCACCGCCCCCCGCGACACCTCGCGTGGCTGCTCTGGCTCGTCCTGCTTCTCCCGCTGGCGCAGGCGGCGTCGACCTGGCACGTGCTGTCGCACACGGCGGAGGCCACCCAGGCCGCCGGCACGCGCGACGAGACGCTGCCCAAGACCGGCCACTGCGAGCTGTGCCTGATGGCGGCGGCCATCGACGGCGGTGCCTTGCCCGTCGCGCCGATCGTCTTCCTGCCACCCTCCTTGCCGCACGAGGCCCCCTGTCGCGTACGCGCGAGCGTGTGGCAGGCCCCACCGGCGTCCGCCTACCAGGGCCGCGCGCCGCCTGACACCTTGCACTGATCGTTTCGACCGCCGCGCCAGACGTGCACGCCGTGCACGCCTGGCGCAGTCCAACGTCCTTGCAAGGAGAGTCACTTCATGCACCAGCTTCATCGGGCCGGCCTTGCGCTGGCCCTGGCCGTGCCATTCGGGGCCATGGCCCAAACAGCGTCGTCGGATGTCGACGCGCTCAGGCAGGAGATCAATGCGATGCGCGCCGACTACGAGGCGCGGCTGCAGGCGCTCGAGCAGCGTGTCAAGGCGGCCGAGGCGAGCGCCGCCAGCCAGGCCGCGACGGCGCCACCGGCCACGGCAGCGAGCGCGCCCGCCTCGCTGGCCGCGCCGGCTGTCGCCTCGTCCGGTGGCGGGGGGGCCAACGCGTTCAACCCCGCCATGTCGCTGATTCTTTCGGGCGGCTACACACGCACGTCGCAGGATCCCGCGAGCTATGCGATCACGGGCTTCCCGCTGCCGGCCAACGCCGAGATCGGGCCCGGCACGCGCGGCTTCAGCCTGGCGGAATCCGAACTCGGTTTCGCCGCGAGCATCGATCCGTGGCTGCGTGGCGCCGCCAACATTTCGCTGCATCCCGACAACTCGGTCTCGGTCGAGGAGGCCTTCATCGAAACCACCGCGCTCGACAACGGCCTGTCGTTGAAGGCCGGTCGCTTCTTCTCGGGCATCGGCTACCTCAATCCGCAGCACTCCCATACCTGGGACTTCGCCGACAACCCGCTGGCCTACCAGGCGATGCTGGGCACGCAGTTCAGCAACGACGGCCTGCAACTCAAATGGATCGCACCGATCGACCAGTACGTCGAGCTCGGTGCGGAGATCGGTCGCGGCAACAGCTATCCCGGCACCGACACGAACAGGAACGGCGCCGGCATGACCGCGCTCTCCCTGCACACCGGCGGCGACATCGGCGAAAGCAACACCTGGCGCGCCGGCGTCTCGGTGCTGGACGCCAAGGCCACCGACCAGGACCTGGTAGGCACCAGCGCGAGCGGAGCCAGCGTGAACAGCCTGTTCAACGGCAACTCGCGGGTCTGGGTGGTCGACGGCATCTGGAAATGGGCGCCCGACGGCAACGCCACGCGGACCAACTTCAAGCTGCAGGGCGAGTACCTGCGCGGCACGCGCGACGGCAACCTGCTGTACGACATCGGCAATGCCAACGCCTTCGGCGGTTACCGGGTCACGCAGTCGGGTTGGTACGTGCAAGGGGTCTACCAGTTCATGCCGCGCTGGCGCGTGGGCCTGCGCACCGAGCAACTCGACCCCGGCACCCCTGAATTCGGACTGGACTCGGCCGCGCTCTTCACCAGTTACCGGCCGCGCAAAAACTCGCTCATGATCGATTTCAATCCGAGCGAGTTCTCGCGCATCCGGCTGCAGTTCGCGCAGGACCGCGCGCGCGAGGGCTACATCGACAACCAGATCTTCCTGCAGTACCAGATGAGCCTGGGCGCCCACGGCGCGCACAGCTACTGAGGCTGCCTTCCCACGCAAAAAGGAAATACGCCATGACGAAACAACGTTCCCTCCCAAGCCTGCTGGCCGCCGCTGCGCTGCTGGCGCTTGCACTTCCCGCCCACGCGGCGCTCCACGTCTTCGCCTGCGAGCCCGAATGGGGCGCGCTGGCCAAGGAGCTGGGCGGTGACCTGGTCGACGTGTCGGTCGCCACCAACGCGCTGCAGGACCCGCACCAGATCCAGGCCAAGCCGAGCCTGATCGCGCGTGCGCGCGGCGCCGACCTCGTGGTCTGCACCGGCGCCGAACTCGAGATCGGCTGGCTGCCCGTGTTGCTGCAGCAGTCGGGCAACGCCAAGGTGCAGGCCGGGCAGCCCGGCAATTTCGCGTCAGCGGACTTCGTGCGCAAGCTCGAAGTGCCGACGCAGGTCGATCGCTCGCAGGGCGACGTGCATGCCGCGGGCAATCCGCACATCCAGACCGATCCGCGCAACATCGCGCTGGTGGCAGCCGCGCTCGGCACGCGGCTGCAGCAGGTCGACCCGTCGCACGCGGCCGACTACGCGAAGCGGCAGGCCGACTTCACGCAGCGCTGGCAGCAGGCGATGGCGCGCTGGTCCGCGCAGGGCGCGCCGCTCAAGGGGGTGCCCGTGGTGTCGCAGCACAACGCCTTCGTCTACCTGTACGACTGGCTGGGCCTGAAGGAAGTGGCGGTGCTCGAACCCAAGCCCGGGGTCGAGCCGACTGCCTCGCACCTGCAGGAAGTGCAGGCCCGGCTGAAGGATTCGCCCGCGCGCATGGTGGTCTATGCCGCCTACCAGGACTCGCGGCCCTCGGACTGGCTCAGCAAGAACGCAGGCATTCCCGCTGTCAAGCTGCCGTTCACGGTGGGAGGCACCGACGGCGCGAAAGACCTGTTCGGCCTTTTCGACGACACGCTGGCCCGCCTGCTGGCCGCCGGGGTCAAACCGTGAACTGGGCCGCGCTCGACTGGGGCATCCTGGGTCCGGCACTGATTGCCGGCCTGCTCGTGCTGGCCACGCACGTGCCGCTCGGCATGCAGGTGCTGGACCGCGGCATCGTCTTCATCGACCTTGCGATCGCGCAGATCGCCGGGCTCGGCGTGATCGCCGCCGATGCGCTCGGCCTGCCCGAGGGCGGTGTGGCGGTGCAGGCCGCCGCCGTCACCGCGGCCCTGCTCGGCGCCTGGCTGCTGACCTGGACCGAGCGGCGCGCGCCGCAGCAGCAGGAGGCGCTGATCGGCGTGATGTTCATCCTCGCGGCCTGCGCCGGCATCCTGCTGCTCTCGGGCAACCCGCACGGCGGGGAACACCTGAAGGACCTGCTCGTGGGGCAGATCCTGTGGGTCGACCGGACGCAGCTGCTGTGGCTTGGCGGCATCTCGGGCGTGCTGCTGCTGGCGCTCTGGCTGGGCTGGGTGGAGCGCCTTGGGCGCTTCGGCTTCTATGCGGCCTTCGCGCTGGCCGTCACGGCCTCGGTGCAGCTCGTGGGTGTGTACCTCGTGTTCTCGAGCCTCATCATCCCGGCGCTGGGCACGCGCGCGCTGCGGGGCGCGCGGCGCATGGGGCTGGCCTATGGCGTGGGAGTGTGCGGCTATGCCGCGGGCCTTGCGCTGTCGGCGGTCTTCGATTTGCCGTCGGGCGCCGTCATCGTGTGGGCACTCGCCGCCTGTGCGCTGGTGGGGGCGCTGGCCGTGCGGCCTCGCGGGGTGCCGGCTCAGGCCTCCAGTTGCAGGTAGACCCGGCCGCCCTCGATGCGCACCGGATAGCTGCGGATGTCCTCGGTGACGGGGGCGCAAGTGCCGCGGCCGTTGCGGATGTCGAACTTCCCCTGGTGCAGCGGGCATTCGATCTCGAAGCCGTCGAGGAACCCATCGCAGAGGCGCGCATGCCCGTGGGTGCAGATGTTGTCGGTCGCATACACGCTGCCGTCGACCTTGTAGAGGGCGAGGTCCCGGCCCGCCACTTGCACGCCGACGACGTCGTCCTCGGGCACGCCGTCTTCGTCGACGGCGTCGATCCAGGGGGAATCGCTCATGATGTTTCTCTCAGATGGGATAGATGATGGAGTTGGGGATCATTTCGCTGTCGTACACGCCCAGCCTCTGCTGGAACTTGAGTCCGGCCGGCGTCCGCACGATGACGTCGATGTAGCGCCCGACATTGAAGACGGTCGATTCCTGCGACAGCTTGGTGCGGAACACCGCGTAGTTGGCCTCGACCTCGATGCGGTCGCCGTCGGCGCGCAGCACCAGCGGCGCCCCGACCACATGGCGCTGGTAGTAGGGGTCGTGGAAGAGCGTCTCGCGGATGCCGTAGGCGCGGTCTTTCAGCATGCCCTTGCTTTCGAAGAACAGCGTGGCCAGCGGAAAGCCGCGCTCGTGGTTCTCGCGCGGGATCAGCTTGTAGATGCAGTCGTCGGTGAAGAACTCGGGCCACAGGTCCCAGTCGCCCGAGTCGACGGCGCTCGCGTAGTCGGCATGGAGCTGGGCCACTTGCAGGTAGTCGGCGAAGCCGATCGGGGTCGATGAAGTCGTCATCTCAGTTTTCTTCCATGGCGCTGCGCGCAGCCAATGAGACGTTGCGGAGTTCTGGACGGTCTGCAAGGGAGCGTGCTGAGGTGGGGACGCGTGCCGAGGGCGGCGGGTAGCCCCCTCCGCGAATGTCCCCCGCCTTCGGCTCCTCCTTTATTTCGCTGCGGGGGCTACCCGCCGCCCTCGACACGGGACACGCCGTGTCGCGCCCGCCGATCAACGACCATCGTGACGGCTCACGTCGATGGCGTGCTCTGCGCAGCGAAATAAAGGAGGAGCCCGAAGGGCGGGGGACATTCGCGGAGCAGAGCACGCCGCCGGCGGGAGCCCGCCCCAGACGGACTCGCTCCCTCGGTGGGCGCCGAAACGATTCGCTCGCTTTCATGCTTATTTTTCCATCACTTCGCGCCAGTAGGCGTACATGCCGCGGATCAGCGTCTCGGTCACCATGTGGTCGGTGTCGCCGACCTCGCGGCCACCCAGTTCCGCCAACGTGCGGTGGTAGGGCTTCTGCTCGAAACCCTGCTGCGACAACTCGATCACCTCGCCGTCGTCGGCCGACACGAAGCCGGCCGGCCCGAACAGGTTGGCCTGGCGCAGGCGGCGTTGCGTCATCTCGGGCGTGTCGTCCTCGAAGCCGAAGTGCGTCCAGACGAAGTCGAAGGCACCGTGGCCGTCGGGCTGGATGTGGCGGGTCGACACGCTGTTGACCTGCTGCTGCAGGATCACGCTCGGGAACAGCGTCATCATCACTGCGGTCGGGCCGCCCCACCAGGGCTCCGGCACGATGTCGAGGAAGCGCGGGTCGTTGAGCGCCATGCTCTCCTTGAAGCTGGACACCTGCGTGACCTGGTCGGCCTTGCCCGCGCTGCCGCGCGTCGAGATCATGGCCGCATGCCGATGCCGGGCGTCCATCTTGAGTTCGCTCTTGTTGTCCGCGCGCCAGAGCCCGAAGGTGACGAACCAGGTGTGCAGCAGCCCCGGGTGGTAGGGGTCCTTGATGTTCTCCTGCATCAGCTTCCAGTTGCCCGGAATGCGCTGGCGGTTGTAGCCCAGGATCTTCAATTGCCGGCCGTCGAAGAGGCGGTCGAAGTAGCCCAGGATGACCGGCCCGAGGAAGTCTTCCAGCGATTCGACCGCGTGGTCGAAACTCGCGAACACCACGCCGCCGCGCGTGGCCACCTTGAGCTTGTTGAGACCGTGGTCGGCGGTCTTGAAGTCGGCCGGCATCCCGCCGTTGACCTTGCCGTCCTGCTTGACGCCGCGCCGGAAGGGCACCCCTTGCAGGTCACCCTGCAGGGTGTAGCTCCACTGGTGGTAGGGGCAGACGAACTCCTTGCGGTTGCCATGGCGCTCGCGGCAGAACTGCATGCCCCGGTGGGCGCAGACGTTCTCGACCACACCGATGCCTCCGTCGCTGTCGCGCACCATCAGCACCGAGCGTTCGCCGACCACGGTGCGCTTGAAGTCGCCGGGGTTCGGGATCTCGGCCTCCAGGCCGACATAGTTCCAGTGCTTGTTGTAGAAGAAGCGTTCGAGCTCCTTCTTGTGCTGGTCGGCGTCGGTGTAGGCCATGAACGGAATCCGGCTCGTGCCTTCGGATTCCCAGTGGATCTTGACCGGGAAGGTCTCGGGGGTGGCGCTCATGTCTGTCTCCTTGGGGTCAGGTGCCGCTGGCGTAGAAGGCATCGGCATACACCTGGTCGGGCTGCACGCCCATCTGCCGGACCAGGTGCGCGGTGGCCTCGACCATCGGCGGCGCACCGCAGAGGTAGGCCCGAAATCCTTCCAGGCTTTGCCAGTCCCGGGCGATGGCCTCGGTCACGAGGCCGGTGCGGCATTCGGGCGCGCGGCCCGAGGTCACGACCACGTGCACCTTCAGCTGGGGATGCTGGCGCTGCAGGTCCGCCAGCCACTCGCGTCCGTAGATGTCGCGCTCGGAGCGCACGCCGAAGTAGAGATGGATGGCGTTGCGCATGCCTTCGGCGATCGCGCCGCGCACGATCGACAGGATCGGCGCCAGCCCGGTGCCACCCGCCACGCACAGCATCGGGCCCGGGTGCTTGCGGCGCAGGTAGGCCGAGCCCAGCGGGCCGCTGACGCGCACCGCATCGCCGACCTTCAGCGTGTCGGCGATGTAGCCGGTCACGCGGCCCTCGGCGACCAGGCGCACGTGGAACTCCAGCTCGCCGTCGTTGCAGAGCCCGGCCATGGAGTAAGGGCGGGTGTGCTCGGGCGTGAACTGCAGCATCGCGTATTGCCCCGGCGAGAAAGACATCGGCTTGGCCGGCTTCAGGCGGATGCGCTTGATGTCGTGGGTCTGGTCCTCGATGGCCACCACGGTGGCCTTGAGGATCTTCGCCGCGTGGACGACCACCTCGTCCGGTTCCGGGATCTCGATGGTGCAGGACTCGGTCAGGAAGGTCTGGCAGGCGAGCACGTAGTCGTCGTCGTTGTCGTCGCCTGGCCGGGTCGACACCCTCTTGCAGCGGCAGGTGCCGCAGCGGCCCGCCATGCAGCTGTACGACACGGGCACGTCGTTCGCGCGCAGGGCCTCCAGCAGGTTGGCGCCGGGGGACACGCTCAGTGTCCGCTGCAGGGGGCGCACGACGATTTCCATCTTGTACTGTTGGCCTGTTGTCTCGTGGGGAACGGCGGCCGAAGCGGGGCCCGCTGCAGCTCGGGGGTGATGGTCGGGCCCGGACAAAAATCAGTCAATGCAATGGGATCAATGATCGATATCATTGAAATCAATATCACTGCGGAGGCGCCATGGAGCTCCAGGACATCGACTTGAACCTGCTGGTCGTCTTCAACCAGCTGCTGACCGAGCGCAAGGTCTCGAAGGTGGCGGAGAACCTGGGCCTGGGCCAGCCGGCGGTGAGCAATGCGCTCGCGCGGCTGCGCAAGCTGTTCGGCGACGAGCTCTTCCTGCGGACGTCGAGCGGCATGCAGCCCACGCCTTTCGCCGAGCAGCTGGCGGAGTCCGTCGGCTATGCGCTGGGCATGATCCATGGTGCGGTGAATGCCCGGCATTCGTTCAACCCCGCCACCAGCCGGCGCAAGTTCTCGGTCGGCATGACCGACATCGGCGAGATCTATTTCCTGCCGCGGCTGATGAAGCGGCTGCAGGAGGTGGCGCCCTCGGTCACCCTCAGCACGGTGCGCAACACCGCGGTCAACCTCAAGGACGCGATGGAGGCGGGGCACGTCGACCTGGCGATCGGTCTCCTGCCGCAATTGAAGTCGGGCTTTTTCCAGCGCCGCCTGTTCACGCAG
>Ga0265327_10002596_pt1 | contig 18697 bp, 17 predicted proteins | sample 41621metaG_FD_202089 | JGI IMG/M metagenome (GOLD analysis project Ga0265327, IMG submission 202089) | Rhizosphere microbial communities from Carex aquatilis grown in University of Washington, Seatle, WA, United States - 4-16-21 metaG | ecosystem: Host-associated > Plants > Roots > Rhizosphere...
TCTCAAAAGCGAGGTGCAATCGGTAACTCTCGGCATCGCCCGGTAATAGTTTGTCCCAGATTGTTTCATCAAACTTGGCTGCACTGAAGCTGCGCTCAGTGGAGTATCTGGACGGTGGTGTATCGTACGCTATGAGTGAAATAGCTTGTTGCTGCAATATTGAATCATCCATTTTGCTCTGCCTTGCTTAGAATAATGACACCGCTTGTGCCACCGAATGCGAAGGAATTAGTCATTGCGTGTTTGAGTCCGGTCACTGTCCTTGCGAGATTGGGCACATAGTCCAAATCGCACTCCGGGTCCGCCTGATACAGATTAATCGTTGGTGGCAACTGGCCGTGCACCAGAGCCAATGTGGTCGCTACCAGCTCCACAGCACCTGCTGCACCCATCAAGTGGCCATGCATTGATTTCGTCGAGCTCATCGGGATTTGAGATGCATATTCGCCAAATACCTGCTTCACAGCCGCTGTCTCGGTTGCATCGTTTAGCTGCGTGCCTGTGCCATGGGCATTGATGTAGCCGATTTTCTGTGGTTCAAGGCCTGCATTTGCCAGTGCGGCTCTCATCGCCCGCGCCTGACCATCGGCAGATGGTTGAGTGATATGGCCGTTATCGTTGGTGGTGCCATAGCCTGTAATCTCAGCGTAGATCTTCGCACCACGCGCTTTGGCACTTTCCAGCTCTTCAAGGATGACGACAGCCGAACCTTCGCCCAATACCAGGCCCGATCGATTGGCTGAAAACGGCTTGCAGGAATTTGCAGGATTGTCGGCATCTTCATTGGCCATGGTGCGCAGTGCTTCCCATGCCTTGATGGTGCCAAAGGTGAGCAATGCTTCAGTACCGCCAGCAAACATCACATCACAATACCCATGCTGAATTTGCCTACAGGCTTCACCAATCGCGATAGCGGAAGATGAACACGCAGTCGTGTAGGTGAAGTTAGGACCAGCGACCTTGAATTCCATGGCGATTTGCGAGGCTGCAGCGCCGTTCATCGCCATCAATACTGTAAATGGTTTGAGCCGATTTGCCTGCTCCTTGAATAACCGTATATAGCCCTCTTCAGTGGCATTGGCGCCGCCCATGCCGGTTCCGATAAAACACCCGGTACGATTCAGATCGACTGCATTGAAATCAAGCCCGGAATCCTCAGCCGCCTGCTTTGCCGCATACATCGCGAACTGGCTGACGCGATCGAGCAAGGCCAGCTGCTGCTTGGTGAAATGCTGGGTACCGTCAAAATCAGCCTGTGCTGCGATTTTGGCATCAAGCATATCGACAAATTCAGCTTTGAGCCTGCTGATGCCTGACCTGCCCTGCACCAAAGCAGAGAAAAAATCACTTGGGTTGTTGCCCAGCGGGGAAACAATCCCGATACCGGTGATGACGACTCTTCGAACTGGATGATTGGCCATTATTTTTCTGCTGCAGCTTTTTCCTGAATCAGCTTATCAAGCAGATCAACCACATCTTGGATCGTACTCACATCAACCTGCTCGTTCGGCACTTTAATATCGAATCTGTCTTCAGCTTCAAAAATCACATCGAAGGTATCGAGTGAATCCAGGCCAATATCTGCCAGCGTGCTTTCCGGCATGATGGCCGCCGGATCGATCTCCAGCTTCTTTCCGATGAACTCTTTGACTATCTCTAAAGTATTTTCCATGAGATTTCCTATGCAATCTTTTCAGTGGGGGTTAAACACACATGTTTTTCACAAAACTTGACGACGCGCATCGCAATATCATCCTTGCGTTTATCCAGCGTCAGGACGTGATAGGTGTCGTCGACATACATGGTCTCGACGTGCTCAGAAGCGATATGCTTTTCAACGTAATAGGCATTCTTTAGGCTCGCCATATCGTCTTCAGTGGAATGCACGATAAGCGTTGGGGAAATCACATGCGACAGGCATTTGCGCGCTGCCTTGATCAGCCGCACGCTTTCCAGAATGACTGTTGCCGGCGTTTTAAAATATCCGATTTTGTCTGCTGTTTTGCTGTCTTTGTTATCGAGAATAGCCGCGACAAGCGCTCTGGTGCGCTCGCATTTAATGCCGTAGGGTGAGGTTTCTTCCCATTCCATAAAATATTTCAAAGGGGTATAGAGCACGATCGGCAACAAGAAATGCTGTTTGAATTTAGGTACGTTCCAGCCATCGTAGAAGAAAGTAGTGGAAAGCAATATGACCCCTGCTACTTGGGATTTTCTTCTGGCAGCAACAAGCAGTGCCAACAAGGCACCCATGGAGAGCCCTGCTATAAACACCTGATCGTATTCCAGCCGCATCGCATCAAATGCATCTTCGACAGACTTGTACCAGTCCTGCCAGTTTGTCGCCTGCAAGGCCTGAATCGAGGCGCAATGCCCGGCAAGCTCGGGGCAAGCGACTGTCAGCCCTTTTCTTGATAACACACGTCCAAAGTGCTTCATTTCAGCTGGCGTACCGGTTAGCCCATGCACCAGCAGAACCGCTGCCTGTCCTTTACGCTCGATAAAGCCATTAGGCCCAAGCAAATCATCTATCCTGACAGTCAAACTTCACCTCCAACCAGAAACATACCGCTAATAATCAGCAAGGCACCTATCCAACGGTTTTTACCGACTTTTTCACCCAGAAACAAAGAAGACGCCATCAGAATAAGCACGATCGTAATGCTGGACATGGGATAGGCTGTACTCAAAGGCGTCGTCGATAGAAAGCCCATCCAGATGATGTATTCAACGATATAGACCATCACCCCCAGACTGATTTCGATGCGACCCAATGCACCCAAGATGTTTTCCCAATGCGCACGCCAGCCAGTCTTGCTGGATTCTGGCAAATGATTGGTGCCATGCTTGAATAACACGGTGCCCAGCGTATCCAGCAGGACAGCAAGCGTAAATAAAATCCAGGGCTTATAGGCTTCCATCAAGCGCTTTCAATAATGCAATATTGGCTAACTCGTTGGATTTCAATAATGTCTGGTCAGATGGGGTTCTGTGTATCTTTCTGTCCAGCCATGAACCCAGCCATTTGATAGGCGATCGGAACTTTGGGGCCGAGTAATCCCCTACGCTGTCTGCGCCAACGATTTCAAATTTGTTTGCTATTGCCGCAATCGCTTTAGTCACTACATTAAGAGGCATCGTGCCCTGCTCCCAATTGGTATAGGCATCTTCTGGGCGCAGGCAGTCTTTATCAACACTGATATAGACATGCTTGGTTTTGATGTACTCCATGATCTCGGCAATCCCATAATCGAGATTCTGGTCAAGGTAACTCAGCAACTGAGCGTAATCATCTTTCGCAATCTCCGCATTGACGGTTCGATATGGCAGCAATATGACTTTCTGATTATGAAAACTCTCCACATCGCCATTCAAAAACTGCTTACCCTCGATATCACCACTCTCCAGACCAACAATAATGACCCGTTCGACATGCGGCAATCTGGCCAGACTATAAACCCAGGTGCCGCAGTGGTACTGATGTGGCGGCCTTATCCAGTCAGGATGGTTATCAAAAAGTACGACCGTCAGCAGCTCGGTATGTCGCGCGATCAGGCCCAGAGAAAAATGATGGAAATCACCGGACCCAATCAATGCAAATCCAGCACTCAACGCAGAAAACTCAGCCTGACATATCTCGGCAAATTTGTTGGGGCTGGTCCAAAGACGTGCAGCATGAGCATACTTGCGGAGATTCCTGATTTTGATGCGGCTTTGAAACCGGCCAATAAAATCCTTTTGTGCAGTGACACTGCCATCAAAATCAAGAATATGAATATCCCGCATGTAAAGTCCGACGCTTATTCAGCTCCGCAACGACGCAGCAGCATCTCGAACAGATGTATGCCCAAGTCAATTTCCTCTTCAGAAATCAACAGGGATGGCGCCAGTGTGATTACATTTTTCTGGTATCCGCCAATATCCAGCACCAGACCATATTTTTTATCGCCAACAATCAAGTCACCTTTGAGACCTTCATTGAACATACGGTCGGCAAGCTTGCGGCTTGCGGTATAACCATCGTTCTCACACAACTCGATTCTCAGTGCCAGCCCCAAACCGCTGACATCACCCACTACTTTCCAGCGCGACTTGAGTTCCTGAATACGATTCAGGAAATAAGCGCCACGTTCACGAATCTGTGGTTCGAAATCGTGTTCCTGCGTCATTTTCATGACTTCCAGCGCCACTGAAGTACCAAGCGGATTAGAAGCAAAAGTCGAATGTGTGGAGCCAGGTGGAAATTTCTCAGGAGAGATCAGTTCCTCACGTGCCCAGATGCCAGAGAGCGGATTCAAGCCGTTGGTAATCGCCTTACCAAATACAAAAATGTCCGGCACGATGCCGAAGTTTTCCCATGACCAGAGCTTGCCAGTGCGGTATACGCCCATCTGTATCTCGTCTGCCACCAGCAGGACATTACGTTTCTTCAACGAAGCCTGCAGCTTTTGCATGTAGCCTTCAGGCGGAATGATATAACCACCAGTGCCCTGCACTGGCTCAATGTAAAAGGCGCCAAACTCACACTGTCCAGACTTCTCATCCCAAACAGACTGATATTCTGTCTCGAACAGCTTTTCAAATTCCTTATGGCAGTAGGTATCGCAGGTTTCCACTTTCATGTCATACGGGCAGCGGAAGCAGTATGGATACGGAACAAAATGCGCACGATCAGCAAAATTGCCAAAACGACGACGATAGCGATAGCTGGATGTGATCGCTGAAGCGCCCAATGTACGGCCATGATAACCACCCATGAAGGCAAACTGGTGTGTCTTTCCGGTATGGTTACGTACAACTTTGATTGAGTCTTCTACGGCTTGCGCGCCGCCTACATTGAAGTGCACACGGCCTTTGACGCCGTATTTATCTTCCATGTATTTGCAGATGATCTCGGCCAGATCGACTTTTTCCTTGTGCAGATACTGGCTGGCTAATTGTGGCAGTGTGTCGATCTGTTTTCTTAACACATCACTGATGCGCTTATTCTTGTAGCCAAAGTTGACTGCCGAATACCACATTTGCCAATCCAGATAAGCAGTGCCATGCTCATCAAACAAAAAGCTACCGTCACAACCCTCAAATACCTTAGGAGGGTCTGCATAGTTAACGGTATCGCCGTGTGAGCAATATTTGTTATTTTTATCAAGAATTTCGATGATTTTTCTGTCCATATAATTTCCAGAATTAAGAATGAATTAAGCGATTTTGACTTGCGTGAGCTGTTCTGCAGGCCACTGTTTAACGATTGCCAGCACATCGGCAAATGTCTGAAAACGATGATGTTTGATTTGCTTGCTCTCGCAGTGTTTGATGAGCGAGCCTTTGGCAAAGACGATATCGGCAAACTGTGACAGACAGGAATCTGACTTTCCATCACCAATCAGCACTACTGGGCCGCCGGCATCGATCGACAATTCCTTGGCAACAGCACATTTGCACATGCCATTACCGCCCTTGCAATCTGCCTTACGCAGCGGAAATGACATCTCAATACCGGAAGGCACGAAATTAAGGTGGTTTGAGTAAACGGGAATCTCAGGCCAGCCAGCATTGCGTGTGGCAATCTTGATCGCGTGATCCAGGCCGTCGCTAGCGATCACCAGTTTGGCGTATTGACTGACATATCTGTAAAACGGCAGGAAACTGGCATCCAACTGAATCCCCCGAAAGAAGTTCTCCAGTGCCACATGGTCTGCCTTGACCATGCCGATTTGCCTGGACATGCACTCTACGGCAGTGATTTTTCCATCAAGCCATTCCTGCTCTACGTCTTCCCAGCTAGGGTCAGCGAATTTTTCCAGCATGGCGTCGATAGTGTCTTTGACTGAAATCGTGCCATCAAAATCAACAATAAAAAGCATGTGTTTCCTTAATTATTGGATACATTTTAAATAAGACTACTTACAAAACACTTACGGCTTCTTCGCCTGCAGAAAGCCTAACGCATGCGACCAGCTAATCACGTGTACGCCTGCCGCTCTCTGCTTTTCTGCGATCTGCTGATGCAACTGTTTCATTTTGGTCCAGTGCTGCTTGGGCCGATAATGATGCTCAGCGTGGTATCCATTGTTAAACCAGATGAGGTTGTAGAGCTTGCTGTAAGAACTGACTCCCCATGCGATTGGCTCATCTGGATTACCATTCCAGTGCTCGTAGAATCCATTGAGCGAAGAAAGACAATGGCCCAGGTAATAAAAAGGCAGCATGAACAGCATGAACTTCCAGTTCAGAACAAAACCGACTAATACAAGTGCTATCGAAAAGACAATTTCAAATACACCGAACCAGGCCAAAAATGGACTCCTGCGTTTGATCTCTTTGAATATCAGGCCAGGGTCATCCCTGAAATAACTCTTGAAGGTATAAGCCCAGACGTTCTCTGCCTGGCCTTGAGTGCCATAGCGATAGATTGAAAGCCAATCTATGGTGTTGCCCTTCTCATCTTGTCTATCGCTATTACCCATGTGATGACGGCGGTGCACTGTGTCATAAAAGGTTTGTGAGAAAACCATCGTGACGGATTCCATCAGGCTGAATAAACGATTCAGCAGCTCAGACTTAAAATACGCGTTGTGAATGAAATTATGTGAAATCCCGTTGATATTCCAGGAGATACTTACCGCGTAGACGAGGCCTAGGATAATGTTTGCCCATATTGGCAAATGGTCAAACATCAAAAACATGGCTAACAAGTAAGCTAAATGTCCTATGCCGCAAATTACTGGCACGATATCCCAATATGAGTAGGCAAATACATATCGGGGTTTCACCGATTCTTTCATTCCTCAATCCTTTAAAAGTTTTTCCATAAAACCAAATTGATGCGGCCAGCGAATCACTTTCACGCCCGCTTCAAGCTGTTGCTGCTTGATACTTTCATGCAGTTCTTTCATTTTGGTCCAATGGTGCTTGGGCCGGTAATGATGCTCGGCATGGTATCCATTGTTAAACCAGGTAAAGTTGTAGAGCTTGTTGTAGCAACTGACTCCCCAAGTAATCGGCTTGTCTGGATTAGAACCCAGATGTTCGTAATAGCCGTTCATGGCAGTCAGTGAATGTCCGAGGTAGTAGAAAAATACAAAATAGAGGCCCAGTTTCCAGCTTATAAAGAACAAGCTGATGATCAAGCCAAAACTCAAAATCACTTCAAATACAGCAAAATTCGCAAGCCACCGACTGTGTTTGCAAATCAAGCCATAGATGCGCACTGGGTCGTCTCTAAAGTAGCTCAGGAATGCATACCTGAGAGCACTCTCAGGCTGACCATTTTTGCCATGGCGATAGATGGATATCCAATCCACTGTTTCGCCATCTTTGCCCAACCGATCATTGTTCCCAATATGATGTTGACGGTGCACATAGTCGTACATTGTTTGCGAGAATCCCATGGTCACTGACTCAAGCAAACTGAATAGGCGATTCAACGTAAATGATTTGAAATAGGCGTTATGGATAAAATTATGCGAAACACCGTTGACGTTCCATGAAATACTGAGCGAATAAATCAGTCCAATCAAAAGATTGGCTATCATAGGTAGGCGTTGGAATAAGGACAGCATAGCCAGCAGATAAGCAAAATGCATAAGGCCTGCTAACACTGGGACCAGATCCCAGTAACTGTATGCAAACAAGAATTTGGGTGCTTTTTTCATCGAATCTATCTATTGATTGGTAAGTTAATCGTAAGGCTTGAGGCTTACTATTAACTTACAATTGTAAATATCGATATCACGACGAGGATGCGAATGAGAGTTTTGCTTGTTGAGGACGATGAAGTCTTGGGCGATGCCTTACATCAGTCATTATCAAAAGATGGCTATGCTGTCGATTGGGCAAAAGATGGAAAAGAGGCAGACCTTGCATTGCATGATCAAGTTTATGAAGCTGTTCTGCTCGATCTTGGCTTACCCAGACTTGATGGGCTGGAAGTGCTTCGCAAACTCAGAGCGCGCAAACTACTAGTCCCTGTCATGATTATTTCAGCCAGAGAAGGCGTTGACGATCGCATCAAAGGGCTTGATCTGGGAGCGGATGATTACTTGACCAAACCCTTTAAATTGCCAGAACTTGAAGCACGATTAAGAGCGCTGATCAGGAGAGGTAATCGATCAACAAGTAGTGTGGTTGAATTTGGACCGTTGGTACTGGATACAAAAGACAGAATTGTCAGCGTCAAGGATGAAGTGCTCGACCTGTCGCAACGCGAGCTAAGAGTGCTTGAAGTATTGATGCTCAAGCATGGCCGAATTGTTAGTAAGGAAGCATTTGTCGAAAATTTGTATAACTGGACAGATGAAGTTGGAGCAAACGCAATCGAAGTTTATATACACAGGCTTAGAAAGAAACTTCTACCTCACAGTGTTGGAATTCGTACTATGCGTGGGCTGGGTTACACCCTGGAACTCATCCAAAAATGACTCGTTCTTACTCTATCCGCCGTCACTTATTAAAGTGGTTGTTGTTGCCGATGCTTATTTTAATCAGTATCGACTCAACGATTCTTTATCATTTCGCAAGAAAGCTGGAAAGAAAAGCATTTGACCACGAGTTACTCTCTACCGCAGTAGATGTTAACGAGTTTTTAAAAAAATCGAGCACTACCAAACTGACGGCTCTTGATAGAGAAACTGCTGAGGTGCTGTTTTCCGATGGCATCGACAAGATGTATTACAACGTAAGAGATGATTCTGGAAACCTATTACTAGGCGAAGCTGGAATTACCCTGCATAAAACCCTCAGTAAATCACATACAGTATTTTCATTTGGAGAGATCAACAAACAAAAAGTCAGAGTGGTCTCCATACCAGCATCGCTTGAAGTCAACGGTCAGGAGATGAGTGTGCACATTCAGGTTGCTGAGACCATGAACAAACGCAAAGAGCTAAGGGACCAGATTCTGGTCTGGATCACCCTGCCCCAGCTTGTGCTATTGATTGCCTCCGGCGTTCTAGTATGGATTGGTGTTGCACAAGGGTTGCGTCCACTGAATGATGTCAATGACGCGCTAAACAAAAGGTCATATCGCGATCTTGAACCCATAGAATTACATAATATCCCTGATGAAATTAATCAGGTGATCGGCTCAATCAATAGTTTGATGGCTGAGTTAAGAGACACTATCAACGCTCAAAACAGATTTATTGCAGACGCAGCACATCAACTAAGAACCCCATTAGCCGGTATATTTGCTCAGATAGAACTGGCAAATAATGCGCAAAGCATTCTTGACGTCCAAGACAGGCTTAAAAAAATATCACTGGGTTCCGAAAGACTAATTCATCTCGTTAATCAGCTTTTGATTCTTGCCAAAAACCAGCCTGATGCAATTCACCAGATCAGGTTTGAAAAACTAGACTTGGTCGACTTTGTGAAACATGTCACGTTTGAATTAGCTCCCAATGCCATTTTCAAAGATATCGATCTTGGTTATGCAGGATCAGACGCAAAAATACTGATTAATGGTGAGAAAACAAGACTACATGACCTGATCTACAATTTGATTGAGAATGCAATTCGGTACACAGCGAATCATGGAAAAGTCACGACTTATGTGTCTTTGGATGGAAAACAGGCCTGTCTCGTAGTTGAAGATAATGGCATGGGGATCCCTGAGGATGAGCGCAGTTTGGTTTTTGACCGCTTTTACCGGAGCAGTCAATCAACGGAGTTTGGAACCGGGGTTGGACTGGCTATTGTCAAGGAGATTGCCTCATTGCATAACGCTAAAATCGAGATTTCGGATGCCAAGGGTGGCATAGGGACTGAAATTAGGGTTTATTTCCCGATTGCAGAAGAGATTACTCCAGAATTAACTTAACCTCATATGGCTATCATCAAGCAAAAACAGCAATTTACTTTAAGTTACCTACAATGAAAAAAATGACCGTTGTTCGTTCAGTACCGATTGTTTCGGTATGTCTAGCCATGATGCTTGGCACTTTATGGTTTTACCGTGCAGAGGCTGAGAACAAAGCGACTGATATCGACTCATCAGTTTCGGTCACCACTGTTATCGCGCAATCCAAAGCAGTGTCTCAACAACTATCCTTCTCTGGCCCAGTTGTTGCTCAACGTACATTTCCTGTCTATGCAGATTTGCCACAAGGCCGCATTAAATCAGTATCAGTAGAAGATGGCCAATGGATCAAGGCTGGTGCGACATTGGCCACGATTGATACCTCCCTGATCACAATACAAAAGGATATGGCAACAGCCAATATCCAGCATGCCAAGGCTGCAGTCGGCCAGCAGGAAGCACTGCTTGAACAGGCAAAACTGCAGTACTTGCAGGCACAATCAGATAAGAAACGTACTGAGTCAGAGAGTAAGCTTGCAGCGGTAGCGCCAGAGTTTCTGGAACAGCGCGCCACGGCTGAGCGTATTGCCGAATCGCAGGTAAATGCAGCAAAAAAGAATCTGGAAATGGCCGAAGCCGACTTGGCGTCCGCTCAGGCTCAACTGGCTGAAGTGCAGCTACACATGCAACAAACGACCATTAGCGCACCAGTGAGCGGGACGATCATCGAGCTGAAAGCGTCTCCGGGCCTGTCATTGGCGCAACTGTCAGACCCTCTATTCGTCATTCTTCCTGACGATGCCGTTGAAGTTGAACTTGAAGCTTCTGGCAGTGAAGCGACCAGACTAGTCGTTGGCACACCCGCGAGAATCCAGATCATTGGGGATACAAAAATCTATCCTGGCAAGGTTCGTCGAGGTGCACTTGAAATCAAGCGTCAAGAACAAATAGCCAAAGTAAGGGTGAAGTTCGATAAAGCCCCCAAGCTGATTCTTGGCCAATTTGCACAAGTCACCCTGACATTGCCAGCCAAAAATGCGATTTATATACCTGACAAAGCGATTCAATTTGATTCGGGTTCAGCATTTGTTTTCACTGTAAAAGATGGCAAGGCACTTAAGACATCGGTCAAAACAGGCAGTCGTTACAAAGATTTGGTGGAAGTGCTGGATGGCATCTCAGCCGGAACTGCAGTGATTGATAATTTCGCCGTTTTTCTACACGACGGTGAAGCTGTCAAAGTCTTGCCTGATAACGTAACAGCTCAGCCAACCAAATGAGTCTACCAATTTCATCATGGTCCATCAGGCGGCCTTTGCTGCCTTTCCTGTTCTTTCTAGGCTTGCTGATAGCGGGTAGCATGGCCTACCTTAAAATGCCTGTGAACAATATGCCGAATGTGCGCATACCGATTGTGAACATTGCCATCGTCTTCCCCGGTGCATCACCAAAAGACATGGAATCGCAGATCACCAACCGGATTGAAGATGCGGTTGCAAGCGTGGGCAATATCAAACACATCAGCTCATCAGTCACTGATGGGGTTTCCAGCACACAGATTGAGTTTAATCTGGGCACGGATATCAATAGTGCCCTCTCCAGCGTGCGCGACCAGATGATACAAGTCAGGCCCTTGCTACCGCGCGGCGCTGAGGAACCAGTTGTTCAGCGCATTGACGCCGATGTAGTGCCCATCCTCACCTACACTATCAATTCCCCCAAACGCAGCCTTGAAGACACTTCCTGGTTTGTCGATGAAAAAGTGATCCATGCATTGCTGGCGATAAAAGGTGTAGCCAAGATCCAACGCCAAGGTGGCTTAAATCAGGAGATCATGCTCGAACTCGACCCTGCCAGACTGCAGGCTTATGGCATCACTGCTGGATATATCAACAATCAACTGCGAGATACCGCGCTCACAGCACCAGCTGGTCGTATTGACGACAACTCAAGAGAAATTCTGATACGCGCTGCAGGGTCACCATCCGACCTGGAGTCTTTGGCACAAATCTCTCTGGCCTTGCCTGATGGCGGTTTCGTACGTTTGAAGGACTTAGGGGAATTACATAATTCGGCGAGTAAGCCTCGTCAATTTGCCCGCCTGAATCATCAGCCTGTAGTTGCTTTTGCAGTCTATCGTTCATCAGCCGCAAGTGAAGTCAGCATTGAGTCTGGTGTTCAATCAGCGCTCAATCAACTAAAGCAGGAAAACCCGGATATTGAATTTACGCTGATCCAGTCACGAGTAGATTTTGCCAAGGAAAGTTATCGTGCCTCGCTTTGGTCGTTTCTCGAAGGTGCATTGTTAGCTTCTCTCATCGTATTTCTGTTTCTGCGTAGTTGGTCAGCAACCTGGATCGCCTTGCTGGTGATCCCGCTATCGGTCATCCCGACATTTCTGATTATTCACTGGCTTGGTTTCTCACTTAACATCGTCAGCATGCTCGCCTTGTCACTGGTATCGGGAATACTGGTTGATGATGCTATTGTTGAAATCGAAAACATCATGCGTCACATACGCATGGGGAAAACCCCTTATCAGGCTGCGCTTGATGCAGCTGACCAGATCGGCCTAGCGGTAGTGGCGACTACCATGGTCATCGTGGCAATGTTTTTACCCGTCAGTTTTATGGGCGGCGTGATCGGCCAGTATTTCATACAGTTTGGCTTGACCGTAGCTATCTCCACGCTGTTCTCGCTCTTCGTTGCACGCTTGATCACACCAGTTTTATGCGCGTACTTTCTCAGACCCAAAGCAATCGAGCCTCATGCGCCAAACTGGGTCAGGCGCTACCTGATTATTCTGCAGGCTGCATTAAAGTATCGAAAAACAATGCTGCTGATGGGTTTATGTATATTGGGATGCTCTGCGCTGATCATTACTTATCTACCCACTGGTTTTAAACCTGCAGAAGACAAATCGCAATCTACGCTGGATATTGAGCTCCCCCCCGGCACCAAGCTGACTGACACAGATAGCAAGGCATTGGAAATAACAGACAAGCTTTTACAACAACCAGAAGTGCAATATGTGTATTCACTGATAGGAGCTGCCGATAGCGATACCAATATCGAAGGTGAAGTCAGGCGTGCAACACTCTCCATACAATTAAAGCCTCGTGAGGAGCGTTCTATTGACACCCAAACCTTTCAGGAACAAGTGCTCAAGCCTTTGGGTGATATTCCCAATGTACGCATGGGTTTCCTGGATGAGAATGGCAGCAAAGAGGTATCTTTTTCGATTGCCAGCAACGATGCCGCCCTGCTGCAAAAGGCTGGAACCGCGATTGAAAAAGACCTGCACAGCATGCATGAGCTAAGCAACGTCTCCTCCACTCTGCCAATCAGCAAAACTGAATTGATCATCACACCACGCTTCGACGAAGCCGCAAGAATGGGCGTGAGTTCCGAAGCGATCGCAGAAACAATCCGGCTTTCCACCATTGGTGATTTGAATGCCAATTTAACCAGGATGACCCTAGGTAATCGCAAAATCCCGATACGCGTGCTGCTTAACAAATCCAGCAACACGGATATCAATAGCATCGCCACCTTGCCTGTGGCAACGAACCAAGGCCGCACAGTGCCGCTTGCCAGTGTCGCCGATGTCAGCCTTGGCGCTGGCCCAGCCAATATCGAGCATTACAACTACCAACGACAGATCACATTCGAGGCCAATTTGAATGGCGTCACTTTAGGGCAGGCGCTTCAGTCCATCAACCAGTTGCCAAGTATCAAACAATTGCCTGATGGAGTGACCCGATATGACACTGGTGATGCAGAACTTCTGACCGAGATGTTTGAGTCATTCTCCATGTCCATGATAGGTGGCATCCTTGTCGTCTTTGGCGTGCTTGCCTTGCTATTCCGTAGCATATTCCAGCCCTTGACCATCATGACCGCACTGCCACTCTCAATCGGTGGCGCGCTGCTGGCGCTGCTGCTGACGGGGGCTTCGCTATCATTACCCTCAGTCATCGGCATTCTGATGCTGATGGGCATCGTAGGTAAAAATGGCATTCTGCTGGTTGATTTTATTGTCGAGTCGCGTCAGGCGGGCATGGCAAGACATGCTGCGATAGTGGAAGCCTGCAAGCAGCGTGCTCGGCCTATTGTCATGACCACATTGGCGATGATCGCAGGCATGCTGCCCATCATCATGGGATTGGTAGCAGGCAAGGCCTTCCGCACGCCTATGGCGATCTCCGTCATTGGTGGCCTAGTCACTTCCACAGCACTCAGCCTGCTCTTCGTGCCTGTTATTTATATCTACATGGATGATTTTCAGAACTGGCTTGTACCCAAGCTTAAGCACTTGATACTACGCTAGAAGCAACGCTGCTAAATTCATCAGATTGCGATAAGTGACTGACAAATAAAAACGGGTATCAGCCGTACGACTGATACCCGTTTGTTTTTGGCGGAAGCGGTGAGATTCGAACTCACGAAGGGCTCGCACCCTCGCTAGTTTTCAAGACTAGTGCCTTCAACCACTCGGCCACACTTCCTAAAATCTGGTTGTATTACTCTTCCTGACACTGGCTTTTTTGCCTGCGTCAATCAAGAAGGCACGCATTTTATCACAAGATTTTAGTCATCCGCTATTTCTGCACCGGGAAAAAATACATCTGTATAGCCAAACTGTCGTAAATCCTTGATACGCATAGGATAGAGGATACCATCGAGGTGATCACATTCATGCTGTACCACTCTTGCGTGGAAATCGCTGACAAGTCTATCAATTGGATTTCCGTATTGATCGAAGCCCGTGTAGTGCAGGCGGATATACCTAGGCACGATGCCGCGCATGCCGGGCACCGAGAGGCATCCTTCCCAGCCATCTTCCAGGTCATCCCCTACCGGGCGTAACACTGGATTGATCAGCACGGTGTATGGCACTTCTTCAGCATCTGGGTAGCGTGGGTTAGACTGAACCCCAAAAATCACCACGCGCTGGCTGACACCGATCTGCGGCGCAGCAATACCAGCACCGTTCATGTAAGCCATGGTATCCTGCATATCCTGTATGAGGGCATGCAGTTCCGGGGTATCAAACTCCTCCACTGGCGCTGCTTTTTGCAGCAGCACTGGGTCACCCATCCTCAAGACTGGTCTAATCGCCATAGATCACCACCACCTGCTCTATCAGCTTACGCACACGGCCCATGGTTTCGGCCAGCACTTCACCTATCTGTTCATATTTAATACCATGCAAGCTGTTGCCACGGCCTGCTGCATAATTGGCCACCGGGCACAAGGCTGCATAGCCAATTTCGATTTCACGCGCGAGAGCCGCTTCTGGCATACCTGTCATGCCAACCATAGTTGCACCATCACGCTCCAGTTTATTGATCTCGGCAGCAGTCTCCAGCCTTGGGCCTTGAACTGCCGCATAGATACCACCATCAATGAGATTCTCGCTGGCATTACTCGCAGCTTTTTTACATAGCTCACGCAACTTAGCGCAATATGGCTCTGTAAAGTCGATATGTTTAACCGGCATTTCCTGACCGTCATGAAAACTGTTTTTACGACTATGGGTGTAATCAAGAATCTGATCCGGCAAAGCAATAGTGCCAGGTGTCAAGTCAGCGTGTATACCGCCAACTGTTGCGATGGCGACAATGTTGGTGACACCTTCAGATTGTAAAGCCCATATATTGGCGCGGTAATTCACTGCATTTGGGGGAATGGTGTGTGAACTGCCATGACGTGCCAGAAATATAACTTTATCGCCTGCTATTTCACCAAAGACCAGTGGCGCAGATGGCTCACCATAAGGGGTACGAATAATCTGGCGGCGCGTAATCTTGAGATTATCGAGCTGTGTGAGTCCGGTGCCACCGATGATGCCTAACATAGTGATTTCCTGTTTTCTGATTTAGATGAATTGTAGCGCAGTTTAAAGATTAAGCTTTAATGAAGCTTGCAAATCTGGGCATCGACAGGATTCATAGATACCGGGCTTTATGTCATACTGAGCGCCATTCATGAGCACTCAATCCCTTACCCAAGACAGCCTGAAATTCGCGAATACGCATTACGAGAATTTTCCTGTAGCCTCTATACTGCTTCCCAGACATTTGCGCGAGCCTATTGGGCTCATTTATTCATTTGCACGACAAGCCGATGACTTTGCAGATGAGGGTGATATCAGCCCGGAACAAAGGCTAGCCTTGCTGGATGGATTCAGGCAGGAACTGGCACTGTTGGAGGCTTACATCAAGCCCAATACAGAGTTCTTCAGCACATTAGGCAAAATGATCCGTGAGCGACGCCTGCCCTTCGAGCCGTTTTATGATTTACTGGATGCATTCAGTCAGGATGTCGTAAAAAGTCGCTATGAGAACTTTGGTGAGGTAATTGATTATTGCCGCCGCTCAGCGAACCCTGTTGGCAGGCTATTGCTGCACCTGTATGGTCAAGCAACACCGCGCAATATCGGTTACTCAGATGCAATCTGTTCCGCATTACAGATCATCAATTTTCTGCAGGATGTTGAGATCGACTATAAAAAAGACCGTATTTATTTCCCGCTGGATGAGATGCGCAAGTACCACATCGATGAAGCACAAATTGCCAACCGCAGCACTGCTGGCACTTGGGGGTTATTCATGGAGTTCGAGATCGACCGAGCGAGACGATTGCTGCAATCCGGCGCCCCGCTCGGCCTGATATTGCCGGGCAGAATAGGCATGGAAATGCGCACCATCATTGCTGGTGGCGAACGGATTCTGAGTAAATTACATAAAGCGCATGGCGACATGTTTAACCATCGTCCAGTGCTAAAAAAGACCGATTGGATTTACATGCTGTATCGCGCCGTCATTAAAAAATAAGCTGTTTAAAATGGGAAGATTTAGAAATTGATTTTTTCAGGATGCAATTCAAAGCGCGCGGCGCGCAGTAGCCGAGACAGCACAGGTTGGTACGGCGAGGCTATGAGCACCGCTCAACGCAGAAGTGCGCCTGAAGAATCGATTTATAGAGTTTACCTATGACGCCTCAAGAATATTGTCAGAACAAGGCCGCCGCCAGCGGCTCCAGTTTTTATTACAGCTTTCTGTTCTTGCCAAAACCACGTCGCGAAGCTATCACGGCCCTTTATGCTTTCTGCCGCGAAGTAGATGACATCGCCGATGAATGTACAGATATTGCGATTGCCCGTATCAAGCTCGCCTGGTGGCGTACCGAGATAGCTAGCCTATACCAAGGCCAGCCCAACCATCCAGTGAGCAAGGCGCTAGAGCCAGCGATTAAAGCCTATCAACTGGCTGAAGAACACTTTCTGGAAATCATCGATGGTATGGAGATGGATTGCGACCAGAACCGCTACGCTGACTTCAAAGAGTTACAGCTATATTGCTACCGCGTTGCCAGCGTTGTTGGGCTATTATCAGCATCGATCTTCGGCTACTCCAACCGCGCTACGCTCAAATATGCGCATGATTTAGGCATGGCATTCCAGCTCACCAACATCATCCGCGATGTGGGCGAAGACGCCAGACGTGACCGTATTTATTTACCTTTGGATGAACTAGCCAAGTTTGGTGTCAGCGAAATTGACATTATTCATGGCCATGAAACTGACAACGTCAAAAAGCTGATGGAATTCCAGATTGAACGCGCCGAGACTTATTACGACAAGGCACTACGTGAATTACCAGCAGAAGATAAAAAAGCCCAGCGCACGGGGCTGATCATGACTTCGATTTATCGCACTGTGCTATGGGAGATCAAGGCTGAAGGCGCACACAAGACGCTTAACTCCAGAATTTCGCTTACGCCACTGCGCAAGCTCTGGCTAGCCTGGACAACATGGGTGAAAAACTGAGCCCTCACGTTGCCATCGTCGGCGGCGGCTGTGCTGGCTTGGCTACTTCTACCAGACTGAGTGAAGCTGGCATCCCCAACACCCTGTTTGAAGCTAGCCCAAATCTAGGTGGCCGCGCGCGCGGCCTCAACTGGAAAGGCCATCGGCTTGATAATGGCCAGCACATTATGCTTGGGGCATACAGCGAAACGCTCGCCTTGCTCAAGCTGGCTTCCGTGGATTTGAGCAAAGCATTTCTCAGGCAGCCGCTAAAACTGGAAATGCGTGGCGAGTTGTTACTGGAAGCATGCTCCCACTTGCCCGCACCACTCCACCTACTAGCTGGTTTGCTCTCAGCAAAAGGCTTGTCCTGGGCCGAGAGATTCGCCGCCATCAAACTGATGACCAAGCTCAGACTGTGCAATTTCAAAGTAACTAAAGATACGCCTTTAGCCAACTGGCTTGCAGCCAATAACCAACCAGTAAGGCTAAGCAAGCTTCTATGGGAGCCACTCTGCCTTGCTGCGCTTAATACGCCGATGGACAAGGCTAGCACAAGAGTGTTTCTTAACGTGCTGCGAGATAGCTTTGCCAACAGCAAATCAGACAGTGACATGCTACTGCCACGAATGGATCTCAGTGAACTGATAGCAGAACCTCTAGCGAATTACATCAGACTTGCTGGCAATGGCATCCATCAAAATACGTCAGTCGATTCCATAGTTTTAAATAGAGATGGTTTTACACTGACATACAATAACGCTTCACAAACTTTTAGCCATGTCGTCATCGCAACTTCACCGTTTAGATTAGATGAGCTTCTGCACGAATACACAGCAGTCGACAATGCAGTCCAGATGGCCAACAGTCTTGAATATCAGCCGATTTACACCATCTATCTGCAATATGATGAGTCAAGAAAGCTGAATGCGCCCATGACAGGATTTGCCAGTGGTTATGCACAATGGGTATTTGATCGTGGCCAGCTCTATGGGCAGGCTGGGTTGATGGCTGTGATTATCAGCGCAGAAGGTAAACATCAAACGATGACTCAGGAAGCCTTGGCAGAAGCAGTCAACACAGAA
>Ga0265327_10002598_pt1 | contig 18692 bp, 20 predicted proteins | sample 41621metaG_FD_202089 | JGI IMG/M metagenome (GOLD analysis project Ga0265327, IMG submission 202089) | Rhizosphere microbial communities from Carex aquatilis grown in University of Washington, Seatle, WA, United States - 4-16-21 metaG | ecosystem: Host-associated > Plants > Roots > Rhizosphere...
CAAAAATCTTCTGTGTGGTTGGTGTCATAAAGTTTTGCGCGTCTTGCTGCCTAACGCTCAAAAACTGCGCCACGCCGCAGGAAAAGGCAACCACAACTTGACGCCTCGTTTGCATCCGGTGGCCGTCTGCAAAGACCGGTCACAGTCCAAATCCCTAAAAATCTCTTTGAATTTGAATGGTATCGCAGCCACAATGGGCGTTCGCTTTTGAATTTACATGGCGGTCGGTGACCGTCGTTTAACTGGCAGCGGCCCCGATGGGTACGCGGCTGAGCGATTTAACGATTTTTTAAATGAAACGCACGCATCATTGCAACGAACTGCGCCCGTCGCACATCGGGCAGACTGTCACGCTCTCAGGCTGGGTCCATTCCCGCCGCGATTTGGGTGGGCTTATCTTTATCGACATCCGCGACCGCGAAGGCCGCACGCAAACAGTGTTTGATCCTTCGGATTTGACGCCGGAACTGTTTACGCAGGCGGCGGCGCTGCGCAGCGAATGCGTGGTGAGCCTGACGGGCAAGGTGCGGCAGCGTCCGGCTGGCACGAACAACGCCAAGATTCCAACGGGCGAGGTGGAAGTGGGGGTGGTGGCGCTCGAAGTGTTGAACATGGCCGACGTGCTGCCGTTCCAGATTGACGACCCGGAAGCTGCGGCCAAGGTGGCTGAGGACACGCGCTTGCAATATCGGTATCTCGACCTGCGCCGCCCGGAAATGGCGCGCAATTTGAAACTCCGCAGCAAAGTGGCCATTGCCACGCGCAGTTTCATGGACGAACAAGGATTTCTGGAAGTAGAAACCCCGACGTTGTTCAAATCCACACCGGAAGGCGCGCGGGAATTTCTGGTGCCGAACCGGCGCGAGGCGGGCACGTTTTACGCGTTGCCGCAGTCGCCCCAGCAGTTCAAACAGATTTTGATGGTGGCGGGCGTGGAAAAATATTTTCAACTGGCGCGGTGTTATCGCGATGAAGATTTGCGCGCAGACCGTCAGCCGGAATTCACGCAGGTGGATATCGAGATGAGTTTCATCGACCGCGAGGATATTTACGCGTTGATCGAAGGGCTGATTAAACGCGTGTGGAAGACGGCGTTAAATATAGATATTCCCACGCCGTTCAAGCGCATCTCGTTTGAGGAAGCGTTGAACCGTTACGGCATCGACAAGCCGGATACGCGCTTTGGGATGGAACTGGCGGATTTTACCGAGGAATTCAAGACGAGCACGTTCAAGGTGTTCAGTGGCGCGATTGCCAACGGCGGCGTGGTGAAGGCGCTCAACGCCAAGGGCCTCGCAGGTGCCACGCAGGGACAGATTGAAACGATGACCGACTACGCCAAGAGTTTCGGCGCGAAGGGCCTGGCGTTCATCAAGGTGGAAAATGGCGAATGGAAGTCGCCCATCGTGAAATTTTTCAGTGAGGCGGAAAAAGCCGCGCTGACGCAGAAGCTGGCCATCCAGGAAGGCGATTTGATTTTGTTCGCGGCCGATCAATGGCTGAATGCGTGCGAAATTTTGGGCAAGATCCGCTTGTATTGCGCGGACGTGCTGAAGGGGCAGGGGAAGTTGACGATTGATCCGCAGCGTTTCGATTTCATGTGGGTGATCGAGTTTCCGTTGCTGGGCTTTGACCGCGAACAGAACCGCTGGTATTCCAGCCATCATCCGTTCACGGCGCCCGTGGCCGAGGATATTCCGTTCCTCAAGACGGACCCGAAGAAGGTGCGCGGCCAGCACTATGACGTGGTGGTCAACGGCGTGGAACTGGGCGGCGGCTCGATCCGTATTCATCAGCCGGACGTGCAAAAGACGATTTTCGAGGAGTTGTTGCAGATTCCGCCGGACGAGACGAAGCTGCGCTTTGGTTACATGCTGGAGGCGTTCCGTTACGGCGCGCCGCCGCACGGTGGCATTGCGCTGGGCTTCGACCGTTTGTGCGCCATTTTGTGTAGTACGCCAAGCATCCGCGATGTCATTGCCTTCCCGAAGACGGCCAAGGGCACGGACTTGATGACAAGCTCGCCCTCGGTGGTTTCAGCGAAACAATTGCGCGAATTGTACATCGAAGTGAAGGTGAAGAAGCCGGAACCGCCAGCGGCACCAGCGGCACCAGCGAAAGGCTGACGCCATTACGTTGAAATTTAAGGGACGACTGGCGATTCATTGTGATTCGCCAGTCGTTTTTTTGTAGGGCACTTGAAATGCGCTGGATTTTGGGCGTACGGGCGTGCTAGGGTCGTGGCATGAGCAAACTTCATGGTGTGAAGGCTTGGAGCGAATTATGAATGGCTTGCTCAGATCCATCCTGCGTATTTTGATAACCCTCCTCATCATTTATGCGATTTTGTGCCTGTGCGTTTTTGCGTTCCAGCGCAGTCTGCTTTACATCCCCACCCGTATCCCGGCGAATGCGATTGAGTCGGTAGCCAGGGAGCATGGTTTTCAACCTTGGAAAAATCCGGCGGGACAAATCATTGGCTGGAAAATTCCCTCACAAGGCGCGGCAGTAGGCAGCGTGCTGATTGTGCATGGTAATGCTGGTTCGGCCGTGGGACGCGATTACCTGGCCCAGCCTGTTCACGACGCGACGAATGTGGATGTGTTTGTGTTGGAATATCCGGGGTATGGCGCCCGCGAGGGTTCGCCGACCAAGGCAAGTTTGATTGCCGCCGGTGAGGAGGCGTTTTCGTTGCTGCCAAAAGGCGGGCCAAAATATGTGGTGAGCGAATCTATCGGCGCGGGGGTGGCGTGCGAACTGGCCAGGCATCATGCAGCGGAAATTGCGGGCATGGTGCTCTTTGTGCCGTATGACAATCTGGCGCGCGTGGCGCAAAAGCATATGCCGATATTCCCGGCGTATTTTTTATTGCTGGACCGGTTTAATCCGGCGGAATGTTTAAAGTCTTATCATGGGCCGGTGAAATTTGTGGTGGCGGCGGAGGACGAAATTATTGGCGCCGCCTCGGGCAAAAGATTGTACGACGGATATGCCGGGCCGAAGGATTTATGGGTGGTGCCGGATGCGCATCACAATGATGTGTCTGGGCAGCCAGCCAATTGGTGGCGCGAGGTGTTTGCGTTCTGGCAGACGAAAAGAAACTGACAAGCAGCGCGTGTGTTGGGGCACACGCGCTGGGTGTAAAATGGGCTGGGGAATTTAGATTATTTCTTCAACTTCAAGGCGTATTCCGCCAATCGTTTGCCGAAAAGTTCACCCGTAAGTTTATCGCCGGTGGTGGGGGCAATTTCAGGTGATTCCTGGCCGGCTTGGGCCATGAGACCGCTGGAACTGCCCAGACGATTTACGCCGTTGGGTTGCAAGGGCATTTCGGCCTGGCCCACCCACACCATGCCGTGCTGCATGGCGAGCGTGAAGAAGTAATGCAACGTGCTCAGCTTATCGCCACTCGGCCCCATCGAGATGGTGAAACCAGCGCCTAATTTATCACGCCAGGCGCTGGCGAACCAGCGTCCGCCAGTGGCGTCAGCAAAGGCCTTGAACTGCGCCGCCGGGCCGCCCATGTAAGTGGGGCTACCAAAGATAATGGCGTCGCTCGCATCAAGCTTGGCAAAGACCTCTTCGTTCGCGTAACGGCCCTTGTTGATGTCATCGCCGTTGATGGCGATGAGATGCGTTTTAATGCCGGGGACGGCGGCTGCGCCTTGGTGAATGGCTTCGGCGATTTTGGTGGTGTGACCGGAGCCGGAGAAATAAATGACAGAGAGGGTGGCCATAATTTTAGATTGAATAAGTTAGTGGTTGTGGATGAGTACAGTTTTTGCGTTTCGGAGCGTGAGCCGGGTCAGTACCGGCAAACTTCCCGCGCTCCGATTTCAAATTCGGTTATGAGCGGGTTGATTATTGTTTTGCGGATGCGCCGGCGATGCTCAAGGTGAGGTTGATGGTCGGCGAAACTTTATCTTCAAAATTGCCCTTTTGAATATTGAAGTCTTCACGGTTGATCGTGAAATTGGCGCGAATGACCAGCAGGTCGCCCTTCAAGCTCGGCACGCGGGCGCTCAGCTTGTCTTTCAAATAGGTGAACTTGACGGGAATCGTGATGTCCTTGGAGACACCGTGCAAGGTGAACGTGCCGGTGACATCGGCGGTGGTGACGTTGTCCTCGGTTTTCACATTGGCGAGCGACTTCGTTTCAAAGGTGATTTCCGGATACTTGGCCACGTCCAGCCAGTTGGCACTGTGCAAATGTTCCTTTTGCATGGGGTTGGGCACGGTGAGCGATTCGGCCGCAACCACAATTTTGCCCGTGGTGGCCGACGGATTTTCCGGGTCAAACGAGACGGTGCCGCTGATGCCGCTGGCGCTGCCGTTGACGGATTCGAGCGGCGCGTCGAGGTTAAAAACTGCATTGTTCACGCCTTTCGGGTCTTTAAAGTCAAATGACTCCGATGCGGCATAGAGCGTGGTGGCCAGGGACAACGAGACGAGTGGGATGATGTGTGTGAGTTTCATGTTAGTTATAATTAATGGTTAGTGTTTATTGGTTTGAATTGTTGGTTGGTTTACGAAAGAAGAATGAGACCCCGCCCAGCAGGACGGCACCGCCGAAGGCTGCGCCGAGAAAATCCACGCCCGGCAGAAATTTGGGCTGATAGGTGATGCCGTCAATGCCCGTGACGGGGTCGAGGGTTTTTACCGGCACGCTGGTTTTGGTCCAGCCACGGTTGGCGCCGGTGACGGCCCAAGTGACGGCAGCGGCCAGAATGACCAGCAACGCCAGTACTCGCAGTGTATTTCTCATAACGCAGTTATTAAAGTGTTTGGTGATTTGGTTTTGTCCCGGCACCCGTGAAAGGGCGCCGGGACGTTTGGTTAGTTCAGGTCAAACAGCAACACCTGCGACGGCTTGCTGGCAGCCAGTTCCAGTACGCTTTCCTGGCTGACGGCTGCCGCGTCGCCGCCGGAGAGTTTCTGGCCGTTGAGGGTGACTTCACCCTCGGCGACGTGTACCCACGCATGGCGATCCGCGCCGAGCGAATGTTTCACGTTCTGGCCGGGTTCCAGCCTGGCCAGCAGCAGGTCGGCGTCCTGATGGATTTCCATCGAGCCGTCGCGCCCCGTCTTGCTGGCCACGAGATGGAGCTTGCCCGTCTCGGCCTTGGCCAGGTTCTTCTCGGCATAGCGCGGCTTCACGCCCTTGGCATCCGGCTTGATCCAGATTTGGAGCAGGCGGGTGGCCTCGGTGCGCGAGGGGTTAAACTCGCTGTGTTCCACGCCCGAGCCGGCGGCCATGTATTGGAACTCGCCGGGCCGGATGACGCTGCCATTGCCCATGGAATCGCGGTGTTGCAGCGCGCCGCTGAGGACATAGCTGATAATTTCCATGTCGCGGTGCGGATGCGTGCCGAATCCCATGCTGGGCATGATCAAGTCGTCGTTGATCACGCGCAACGTGCGGAATCCCAGCCACTGCGGATCATAATAGTCCGCAAAGCTGAAGGTGTGGTAACTGTCCAGCCAGCCATGTTCGGCGTGGCCCCGTTCATTTGATTTACGAATAATCATCATGGAAACACTATGCGCGCAGACCGGGGATTTGAGAAATACCATGTTTCTTGACTGAGCATAACTTTAAGGCATGCTCGGAAAAGCATGGAACTACGTCATCTGCGTTACTTTGTGGCCGTGGCTGAAGCGGAGAATGTCTCCAAGGCCGCGTTGAAGCTGCATGTATCGCAGCCGGGCATCAGCCGCCAGATTCGCGACCTCGAGGATGAAATCGGGTTTAAATTATTTGAACGCAGCGCGAAATCGGTGCGGCTTACGGCGGCGGGAAATGTTTTTTTGAGTGAAGCCCGCGCTGTGTTGCAACGCGCGAGTGACGCAGTCGAAAAGGCGCGGGCCATGGCGGGCGGCGTTTCCGGTGAAATCAACATTGGCTACGCGCCGTCATTGACGGTGCAAATCCTGCCGCCAGCATTGCGGAAATATCAGGAACAATTCCCCAACGTGCGCGTGGTTCTGCATGATTTATCCACGGAGGAAATGCTGGCGCAATTGGGCGCGGACAAATTGCAGGTGGCCCTGACCGTGCGGCCCTCGGCGAAACTGTTGCGTGGATTTGAATATGAAGAGCTGGCGCGGTACGGCATGCGCGTGGCGGTGGCCCCGAGGCATCCGCTGGCCAAGGCCAAAAGCGTGAGCCTGGAGCAGATGGCGGGCGAGCCGTTGATTGGTTACAGCCGCCGGGATTATCCCGAGTATCATGTGATGTTGGACAAGCTGTTTGCGCCACTGGCACGGAAACCGCGCATTGTGGGCGAGCACGACGGCGTGGCCAGCTTGATCGCAGCCGTGGAGTCGGGCAACGGCTTCGCGCTGGTGCCGGAATGCGTCTCTTGCATGGTGGGGCCGCGGCTAAAACTGATTCCCCTGACGCAGGCGCCACCGCCCATTCCGGTAGGGGCCGTGTGGCGTAAAGGCACCGAGTCCGGGCTGGCCCAACAGTTCATTGCCGCCGCGCGCGTGCAGCCTTGAGCAGGCTCAGGATGGGTTAAACGGCAAATTAAAGTGGTTTTCGTGGTTTAGGGGCAGATAGAGCCTCGTTTTCCATGGTTTCAGCTTGCGTTTCGGGTGCAGTCAGGAAAAAATCTACCCTTTATTAAACTATGCAAACTCAAGACGCATCTGCTGACCTGCTATTCAAGATTTGGCCCTGGCTGGAAGCTAACAAAAACCGGCTGATTGCCGTAGGAATTGGCATTGTGGTGGTGGGCGGCGTCATTTTTTATATCACTTCGCAACGGGAGCAGAATGAAGTGGATGCCGGACAGGCAATGACCACGCTCATGGTGGATTCCGCTGCCAACAACCTGACTGGTACCCAGTTGGCGGCCAACTATGCGCAACTGGCCGAAAAATATTCCGGCACCATGGCTGGTTCGCGGGCGCAATTGGAAGCCGGCTGGGTATTGTTCGGCAATGGCACCTATCCCGAGGCCGAGGCGAAATTTCAGAAGCTGTACGATGCCTCCCAGAATGGACCGCTGGCCGCCACAGCCTTGCTGGGCATGGCCGTTTGCGAGGAATCGCAAAACAAGCCGGACCTGGCCGCGGGCAATTATCAGCGTATTGTCTCCCTGTTTCATGATTCACCCTGTGTGCCCGCAGCGGAATATGCCCTGGGCCGCATGGCCATGGCGCAGAACAAGCTGACCGAGGCCTTGGGCCATTTCAAGAATGCGGCGAGCTCGCCCCTGGCTGGCTCGATTGGCCAGGAAGCCATGATTCGCGGGGCTGAAATCAACGCCAAACTGGCGGCGACCCAGGCCAAACCCGCCGCCACAATAACGCCGGCGACGACAATGAAGCCACAACCCGCAGCCGTTCAACCTGCCGCCAAGTAAGCAATCAACCTGAAGCAACCCCGCCTTTTAAAACGCAAATGAAACTTTCCATCATTGGTACTGGTTACGTCGGGCTGGTCACGGGTACGTGTTTTGCGGAAGTCGGACACCACGTCATTTGCGTGGACAACGACGCGGCCAAGGTCAAGATGCTTCAGGGCGGTGGTATTCCCATTTATGAGCCTGGCTTGGAAGAGCTGGTCAAAAAGAACGTCGCGGCCGGACGCCTCCGTTTTACCGCCAGCACGGCCGAGGGCGTGCAAAATTCCGACGTGGTTTTCATCGCCGTGCCCACGCCGCCGCAGCCGGATGGTTCCGTCGACCTGAGCTATATCGAGCGCGTGGCCCGCGACATCGCGGCCGCCATGACCAGCTACAAGATCATCGTGGACAAGAGCACGGTGCCCGTGAAGACCGGCGAAAAAGTGTCGGAGACCATCAAGCGCTATTGCCAGTCCAAGACGGAGTTCGACGTGGTAAGCAATCCCGAGTTTTTGCGCGAGGGCTTTGCCGTGGGCGATTTGATGAACCCGGACCGCGTGGTTATCGGCGTGCGTTCGCAACGTCCCGTGGCCGCCATGACGGAAATTTACACGCCGTTCAAGGCGCCGATCATCGTCACGGACATCAACTCGGCGGAACTCATCAAGCACGCGGCGAATTCGTTCCTCGCGCTGAAAATTTCCTACATCAACGCCATCGCGAACATCTGCGAAGCGGCTGGTGCCAACGTGCAGCAAGTGGCGCACGGCATTGGTTTGGACGAACGCATTGGACGCCGGTTCCTGAACGCGGGCATCGGTTTCGGTGGCAGTTGTTTCCCGAAAGACTTGAGCGCGTTCATCAAGATTTCCGAACAGGTCGGCTATGAATTCAAGCTGCTCAAGGAAGTGCAGCGCATCAACTCCGACCAGATGGACCGGTTCGTCAAGAAAATCACGGACACGCTCTGGGTGTTGAAGGACAAAAAAATCGGCGTGCTCGGCCTGGCTTTCAAGCAGAACACGGACGACGTGCGTTCTTCGCCCGCCATTGACCTGTGCCAGCGTTTGCTCAAGGACGGTGCCACGTTGCGTGTGCATGATCCCAAGGCGATGGACAAGGCCAAGTCGCTTTTACCCACCGCCACTTACGTGGAAGACATGAACGCCGTGGCCGAGGGCTGCGACGCCATTGTGATTGCCACTGAGTGGGAAGAGTTCAAGCAGCTCGACCTGACCCGCGCCAAGAAAGGTCTGACGCATCCCATCATGTTTGACGGCCGCAATTTGTTTGACCCGGCGCAGATGGAAAAGCTCGGCTGGATTTATAAGAGCATCGGCCGCTAAATGCGGGACGACCGATGGTAAACTGAATGTACGGGAGACATTGACCGTGCGTCATTCATCACCCGTCATTGAGGTTAGCGCGGCGCTCATCTTTCGGCGCAGGCAACTGCTCATCACCCAGCGGCACGCGAAATCGCATCTCGGCGGCCTTTGGGAATTTCCCGGCGGCAAACGCGAGCCCGGCGAAACCTTCGAGCAATGTCTTGCGCGCGAAATTCGTGAGGAACTGGGCGTGGAAATTGCCGTGGGCGAATTGTTCGAGGAAATTTCACACACCTACCCGGAAAAATCCGTTCACCTAAAATTCTTCCTGTGCCGTTTAATATCCGGTGAACCACAGCCGATTGATTGCGCGGCAGTTCAATGGGTGGATAAAAGCGGACTGGATGCGCATGAATTTCCCGCCGCAGATGCGCAGTTGTTGGAGAGGTTGAAAGGCAAACCGTCCGTGTGGATGTGAACTGTCGGAGCGCAGGTTATCCTCAATCCAAAGCGCAGGGCCAGTTCCGCCTCATGGAATTTTTCCGCGTAACGGTTGCAAGCGGAGTGCTGCGAACTGGGACAGTTCGCGCTCCATCGGACCGCGGATTGTCCCCAATCTGCAGCGTGTGGCCAGACGGAATGATTTGCGGGACATAAAAATTATAAATGGAGTATCCCCAAATTGTCGCGAAATCGTGCACTGCTCCACCGCCAAGATTTTGGATCCAACACTAGATTTGCTTTTGTCGGGTTGTTCTCTATGTAACGGCGGGCTTGCAATTCATGTTTTGCGTCACGCATGTAAGTGTCAAAATAATCTTTGCACCAGAAAGGACCCTTCTGCTCAAGTGTTCTGTTTGCCTCATGAGTTGTATAGCGTTTCAAGTTCTTGACAATTTTTGCGAGCGGGACCCGTCCAACCTTGATTAAGAAATGCAGATGATTTGGCATGATAACCCATGCCTGCAATTCGTACACATGCGGATGATAAAACCGCAAGGCTTGTTCAACCAGACTCGCTATGTCCGACCGGCGCAATAAGCAATCACCCCGACCACGATCCAGATAGGCTTCAAGTTGTCGCCGACGGACACTGTCATCTTCGATTAGTAACTTGCCTTCCCATTCTGAACGTAAGGAATTTGGGAAAGAGTCGGCGAGGCGAAATGTTACAAATTGAGTAAGTCCGGGAGTATCCCGGTGTGGTAAATATCCCCGTTCATTCCATCCGCAAAAACCGCGTTTCGCATCCTCGCGATTAACCGGCGACCACAGTCGTTTGGCCGAAACAAGCCTCCGAACATCAGGGTTGTGAGGCCTGCCAGAACCAGTTGTGGGACGCATTTCGGGCACAGCCAAAATTGAAGCAAAATTTGTTTTACTTGCAATCCCGGATCGTGGTTTTAGCCGGAGTGCTGCGAGCTGGGACAGCTCGCGCTCCATCGGACCGCGATTGTCCCCAATCCGCAGCTTGTGGCCAGACGGAATGATTTGCTGCCGTCTACGACCCTGTTTGGCAGAATTGTCTTGGCTTATTCCACCCGTGCTACGCCTTTGCCTTTGACGACTTCGCCGATGATCCAGGCCTTGTGTTTTTGGGCGCGGATGAATTTCAGCGCGGCATCCGCCTTGTCGGCGGAGACGATGGACACCATGCCGATGCCCATGTTGAAGACCTGATACAGTTCCTCATCCGGCACACCGCTCTTTTCGGCGATGATTTGGAAAATGGGCAGCATTTCCCACGAACCTTTGCCGATGACGACGTCAAGCGTTTTGGGCAGCACGCGCGGAATATTATCCACAAACCCGCCGCCAGTGATATGGGCGAAGGCTTTTACCTGATCGGGCTTGCCGGGGAAATTGAACTTTTTAATCAGTTTTTGCACCAGTGGTCCATAGCTGACGTGTTCCTTGAGCAATTCCGCACCGATGGTGCCCTTCAAGCCGGGCACGCGGCTGGACGGTTTGTATTTCAGTTGCTCGAAGAAAATTTTGCGTCCGAGCGAATAACCGTTGGTATGCAGGCCGCTGGATTCGATGCCAATGACCACATCGCCTCGCTTCACGGTTTTTTGGCCGTTGAGCATGCGGGATTTTTCCACCACGCCGACGATGGTGCCGCTCACGTCGTATTCGCCCGGTTGGTAAAAGCCCGGCATCTGGGCGGTTTCGCCGCCAATGAGCGCGCAATTGTTTTGGGCGCAGGCGCGGGCAAAGCCCTTGATGATTTCGGTAAAGACATGCGGCTCCAGCTTGCCGGTGCCAAGGTAATCCAGGAAGAACAGCGGTTCCGCACCGAGCACGGCAATGTCGTTTACGCAATGGTTCACGAGGTCCGCGCCGATGGTGTCATGCTTGTCCATCGTGAAGGCGATCTTGAGCTTGGTGCCCACGCCGTCCACGCTGCTGACCAAGACAGGTTCGCGGTATTTCTTGAGGTCGAGCGCGAAGAGGCCGCCAAAGCCGCCTACTTTGCCGAGCACCTCGCGGCGATGCGTGGAGGCGAGCAATTGGGGCAAGGTGGCTTTAACTTTGTTGCCAAGGTCAATATCAACGCCGGCGGCGGCGTAAGCTTTTTGTTTCATGCGGCGGAAATTAAACCGGCAAAAGACGGTTCCGGCGAGCAAATTTCACCGGTCGAAGCGGGTAAACTACAGTGCCAGGGTTCGCCACCCGCTGGTTTAATGTGAACGGCGGAGGGTGGATTTATGTTCCCGGAATTCAGGGAACAATTTTTTCAAGGCGGTAATGACTTCTGGATGAGTGGGAAACTCGTTTTCGTCCTCTTTTTGGAATCGTGCAAACGACCAGGCCCGGGCCACCTGCTCGCGCGTGGGGCGGTGTTCGAGGAAATGCGGGTCCTGCTCAAATTTGGTAAACGCCTCATCCATCGGGGCCGGTTTGGTGGGCTGGGTCTGGACCATGGACGCGGGTATAGCCGCGATAGCAGGGCTAATGGCGGAGGCAGGCGCAGGTTTAGCTGGCGTAGGCAGTACGGGTGCAGGTGCAGGCACTGCTGGCGTGGGTGCAATAACCGGGGCTTTGGGCGCAGGAACAGGTGCGACAGTCGGGACTGCTGATAAAGCCTTGGGGGCTGTCGGCAGTACAGCGGCAGGCATCGGTGCCGGTGCCGGGACTGCTGGCGTCGGTATGCTAACCGGGGCTTTGGGCGCGGCAGCGGGTACGATAGTCGGCGGCGCTGACAAGGCTTTGGGGGCTGGCGGCGGCACGACGGCAGGCATTGGTGCAGGAGCCGGGGCGGGGATTGGCGCTGGCGTTGGCGTCGGTGCCGTTACATTGGTCGCAGCGATGGTTGGCGGTGGCTCTGGCCGGGGCGTTGGTGGTGTTGGGACCGTGGCTTGGGGCGGCTTCGCGGGTGCCGGTGCTGGAGCCGAAGGGGTAGCTGGTGCCGAGGATTTAATCGGCGGCAGTGTGGCCGGACGACGCTGCACACCGGGTGGCGGCGGAGTCGGCGTGGTGGTCGCCTTAAATTGTGGTGCCGGTGGGGTGAATTGCTGGGCGGGTGGCGGAGCGGGCTGGGGGGCCTCAATAGGCGGCTTGGGTTTTCGCTCCAGTGGTCTTAAAACAAAAGACTCGTCACAAGTCGGGCACGGAACAGTCATCCCGGTGCCTTCTGCTGGGTATTCGACCGACTGGCCGCAGTGCGGACACTCGCTTTTCAACAATTCAGGCGTTTGTAACGTACTCATCACGCGTTATTTGCCCCCATTCGCAAGTTTCTTCGTAAAACTACCGAAGGTTGCTTACTTTCAATAAGATACTTCCAACTCCGCAATTGTTCAAATTTCGGCGCAGAAAGCAAGCGCATCCAACCGAATGGCCAGCAAAAAAGGCGTCACCGTTGCCGATGACGCCTTTGCAAGACATTCAAATTACTTTGCGCCCTGGTCAATCCAGGCCCGGACAAGGCCGATTTGTTCCGGGGTCAAGGGCTTGATGCCAGCCTTGTTATTCATCGGCGGCATCCAGGAATCACGATCCTCGGTGGTGTGGGCAACACACTTGATGATAAAGCTGTTGGCGCTGTCACCGGTCTTCAAGATGGAACCTTCCTTGGTGCCCTTGAGCACACCTTCAAGGGTGTCCATGTGTAAACGGGCCTTGGCGCGGTCGCCACTGTGGCACTTGACGCAAGAAGCGTCGAAAATGGGCTTCATATCAGTGGCGTAGGTCACTCCGGTCTTGGTGGAGGCCGGGGGCAACGGGGCGTTATCGGCAGCGGCGGTGAGCGCAAAGCTCATGGCCGCGGCGATTACAGCCATCGCCAAATGGGTCGGTTTCATGGTCATTTTAAATGTGTTTGGTTGTGTTTAGTCGGTTTGTTTGGTCGCCGAACTTAGAGTCAGACGCTCCAGACGGCAAAAAGATTCAAAAAAAGTGGCCACATGTAAAGCCTGCCAAATGGCACAGGGCGAGTCTGCGGCTTGCAGTTGGCGCGCCGCTCGGCCAATTTGGGCGGGTGAACAATGCCAGTCTAGCCGATGCCGCGCTGGTGGTGCTGGGCCACGGCACGGAATTGAACGACCAATCCGCCGTGCCGGTGCGCCAGCACGCCGGGGAACTGCGCCGGCGCAAACTATTTCGCGCCGTGCAGGAGGCGTATTGGAAGCAGGAGCCGCAAATCAAAAAGGTGCTGGCCGGGATAGATGCGCCGCGTGTCTTTATTGCGCCGCTATTTATCAGCGAAGGTTACTTTAGCGATCAAATTATTCCCGAGGCACTGGGCTTTGACCGGTCGCGCCTGATACGCCAGGCCACAGGCATCACATTTTTTTGCAAACCGGTGGGTACGCATGAGAGCATGACCAAGGTCATATTGTCGCGGGCGGCGGACATCACCAAAAAATTTCCGTTTCCGCGCGCGCCCAAGCCGGCGGAAACCACGCTGTTCATTGCCGGGCACGGCACGGAGCGGAACCCAAACTCACGCAAGGCCATCGAACATCAGGCTGACATTATTCGCAGCCAAAAAATTTACGCGGACGTACACGCCGTCTACATGGAAGAGGACCCGCGCATTACGGGTTGTACGGCGCTGGCGCAGACCAAGCATTGCGTGGTGGTGCCGTTGTTTATCAGCGACGGCCTGCATGTGGTTGAAGATATTCCGGTGTTGCTCGGCGAGCCTGGGCGCATTGTGAAATCACGGCTGGCGGCGGGCCAGCCTACGTGGCGCAATCCCACGGAGAAACATGGCAAGCTGGTTTGGTATTCATCCTCGGTGGGCACCGATCCGGGAGTGGCGGATGTAATTTTGGAACGTGTCCACGAAGCGGCCAAGGCCGACCTTATTGGCGGGGGCGGGGCGTAGCTTCCTGTCATCCACCATATCACGGGCTTAACCTTGATTCATCCGCCAACACAAAATTTCACAACTATGAAAAAACTGCGCATCGGCTTTTTGAGCACGGCGGGCATCGGCCGGAAAAATTGGAAATGCATTTTCAATTCCGGCAACTGCGTGGTTTCTGCCGTGGCCAGCCGCGAGGTGGAGAAAAGCCGCCGCTTCATTCGCGAATGCCAGGCGGCACAGCGATTCGAGCACGAACCTGTTGCACTGGGAAGTTACGAGGCGTTGATAAACTCACCCGAGGTGGACGCCATTTATCTGCCCGTGCCCACGGGCTTGCGCAAGGAATACGTATTGCAAGCCGCTGCTGCCGGCAAACACGTGTTGTGCGAAAAACCCTGCGGTGCAACCGTGGCCGAGGTGGAGGAAATGCTTGCGGCATGCCGTAAACACTCGGTGCAATTCATGGACGGCGTCATGTTCATGCACAGTCCACGAATGGCGCGGGTGCGGGAGATTTTGGACGATGGCCAGAGCGTGGGGCCGGTTCGCCGGATTGCCTCAGCCTTTACGTTTTCAGCCAACGCAGATTTTTTCCGCACGAACATTCGCGCTGACGGCGCGCTGGAACCTGCTGGCAGCTTGGGCGACCTCGGCTGGTACTGCCTTCGCATCGCATTGTGGACGTTTCGCTGGCAACTGCCTGAGAGCGTATCCGGCAAAATTCTTTCGCAATCTGAAAACCTGCCCGGCCGGACCGGAGCGCCCACGGAATTTGCTGCCACGCTGAATTATCCGGGCGGCGTCACGGTGGAGTTTTACGCATCGTTTCTTGCGGCCAAGCAACAATGGGTACACATCGGCGGGCCGCAGGGCTGGGTGCGGCTGCCGGATTTTGTGCATCCGTTTAACAGCTACGAACCGGCCTTTGAAGTAAACGACAAGCTGGTTGCGGTTCCCAGCGACGTCAAATGCCCGGCAGGAGCCGACCCTTCCGAGGTTGGCCACGCCACGGCCCAGGACGCGCGCATGTGGCGCAACTTTGCGAACCAGATTTTCTCCGGCAAGTTGAATGACGAATGGCCCATGTGGTCGTTGCGAACCCAGCAAGTGCTGGATGCCTGCCTCGAGTCCGCAAAGCAAAACCGCACGGTGAAGGTTTCCGCATGATGGAATGGTGGCAGATTGCCCTCTTGTTTGCCACGGGACTGGTGGCGGGATTTGTGGACACGCTGGCAGGCGGCGGCGGTTTGCTGACGTTGCCGGTGTTAATGAATCTTTGTCCGGACGCGAAGTTCGCGCTGGGCACAAACAAATTGCAGGCGTCGTTTGGCTCCAGCAGCGCCACCTATCACTTTGCCAAGGCAGGCGCGTTAAGCGCGCGCGAATGTTTTCGGGCGTGTTTGCTGGCGTTTTTGGGCTCGCTGGCGGGTTCGCTGTTGGTGCAATTGGTGGACTCGCATCACTTGAAGCAAATCGTGCCGGTGTTGTTGCTGGCCGTGGCGATTTTCGTCTGGCTGCGCCCGCAATTGGGCGAGCAGGACATTCATCCGCGCATGTCGCGGGTGAAGTTTGATTTCATTTTTGCGTTCGGCATCGGCTTCTACGACGGCTTTCTGGGGCCGGGCACGGGCACGTTTCTGGCGCTGGCGTTCATGCTTGGGCTGGGCTTCAATCTCGCCAAAGCCACCGCCAATGCCAAGGCGCTCAACTGGGCGAGCAACATTGCCTCACTGCTGGTCTTTTTATTTGCGCGTAAAATATTTTTTGTGGCGGGAATTGCCATGGGCTGCGGTCAATGGCTGGGCGCGCGCTTGGGCAGCCGCATGGTGCTCACGCGTGGCACCAAATTCATCCGCCCGGTTTTCCTGACCATGGTTGTGCTCATCTCGCTCAAGATGATTTGGGATATGTGGCTGAAACCAAATAGTTGAAACGCAGGGAGCCGTGTGGAATGATGGAAACGCAATGGCCATATTGCAGCGGCCATTTCCTTGGGCAACCGATTAACAACTTCAATCATCATATGAACAAATCCATTTGCATCCTGACCTTCTTTCTGGCTGGCAACCTTGCGGGATTTACGGCCCTGGCCGAACCCGAAATCAAAGGTACCGTTTCAGAACTTTCTAATTTCATCACCACTATTCCCAAAACGGTGATGGTCACCGGCGAAGCCGAGGTGCGCGTACCCGCCCGCCGGGCCGTGGTCAGCCTAAAGGTCGTCGCGGATAACAAATCATTGCAGGCGGCGATGCGCGCGAACTTGGAGTTGCGCGAAAAACTGACCGATTACCTGAAGAAACAGGGGATTTCCAGCGACAATATTACGTCCTCCAAATTCTCGTCCACGCCGAAGTTTGGCATGTTCAGTGACAAGGCCAAAAGCTATCAGGTGGAAAACGAAGTGCGTGTTTCGGTGCAGGATGAGAATGAATTTCAGGCCGCAGCCGGCGTGGTGGATAAATGGAGCGATGTACAATTTGACGGCGTGGAGTTTCAGTATGCCGACAAGGAGGCCCAGAAACAAAACGCCATCGCCAAGGCCTGCGATAATGCCAGGGAACGGAAGAAAATTTATGAAGACAAACTGGGGTTGAAGCTTGAACCCGTGGCGTTCAACGAAGGGCAGTTTGGGGACGGGCAGTCCCTTGTTTCAAATCAGCCTGTCCCATCACTGGGAACATTTACCGGAGTATTAACCGTCCCCAGCGTTGCTTCAAGGGACGCCTCTTCGATTGAATCTTCAACCTCTTTTGGCGAGATGGTCTATACCGCCCGTGTTTCGGTGCAATATACGGTGCAGGTAAAATAGTAGAAACGTCGTGACTGCGCATTATGTTTCGGCCGTTTCCTTGGACAACCGATTAAAAACTTCAATCGTCATATGAACAAATCCATTTGCATCCTGTCCGTCGTTCTGGCTGGCAACCTTGCGGGGTTTGCTGCCTCAGCCGAACCTGAAATCAAAGGCACCGTTTCAGAACTTTCCAATTTTATTACCACAGTTCCCAAAACGGTGATGGTCACCGGTGAAGCCGAGGTGCGTGTGCCCGCCCGCCGGGCCGTGGTCAGCCTAAAGGTCGTCACGGAGAATAAATCATTGCAGGCGGCCATGCGCGCGAACCTGGAGTTGCGCAACAAGTTGACGGATTACCTGAAGAAACAGGGGATTTCCGACGAGAACATCACGGCTTCCAAATTCTCGTCCACGCCGAAGTTTGGCATGTTCAGTGACAAGGCCAAAAGCTATCAGGTGGAGAACGAAGTGCGTGTTTCGGTACAGGATGAGAATGAGTTTCAGGCGGCAGCCGGCGTGGTGGATAAATGGAGCGAGGTGCAGTTTGACGGCGTGGAGTTTCAGTATGCCGACAAGGAGGCCCAGAAACAAAACGCCATCGCCAAGGCCTGCGACAACGCCAGGGAACGGAAGAAAATTTACGAAGATAAACTGGGGTTGAAGCTTGAACCCGTGGCGTTCAATGAAGGGCAGTTTGGGGCGCGGAACCTAGTGCCACGGATTCAACCCAATTCGGCTGCGCCGCTCGCTTATAACTGGTATTTGGGGCAAACAGTATTGGCAGCGGGTTTACCTGCGAGTTCGGCGGACGTGGGGACAACTGAATTAACAACCTCATTTGGCGAGATGGTGTATACCGCCCGCGTCGCTGTGCAATACACGGTTATGCCAAAATAGGTGTTGCTGTAAGGCTTGCTTTAGCAACGGCGGGCGGCAAACCGGTTGATATTTTGAAGCATGGAATTGTATTTCCATCTTCCATCTGCCAGCAGGCATCCGCTATCTTTTGCGTGTGCAGTTCCAGAAAATTACCATCGTAGGTGTCGGTTTGCTCGGCGGCTCGCTCGGGCTGGCCATCAAGCGTCATAAACTGGCGCGGGAAGTGGCGGGATACGTCCGCCGTGCCGCCAGCCTGAAGGATTGTGAAAAGGCCGGGGCCGTGGACTATGCCACCACCGACCTGCTGGCCGCTGTTTCGATGGCGGACCTCGTTATTCTCTGCACGCCGCTGGCGCAAATGCCTGCGCTGGCCGAACAACTCCTGCCTGCGCTCAAGCGCGGCGCCGTGGTCACGGATGTGGGCAGTGTCAAAGCGGATGTCGTGCGCGAGGTGGGCGCACTGATCCACAAAACCGGCGCGCATTTCGTGGGCAGTCATCCCATGGCCGGTGGTGAAAAGATGGGCGTACTCGCGGCGCGTGCCGATTTATACGCCAATGCCGTGTGCGTGGTGACGCCGACCAAAAAATCCAACGCCAACGCCGTGCGCAAAGTGGAGAAATTCTGGCAATCGCTCGGCGCGCGCATCCTGCGCATGGACGCCGCACAACACGATTTGCTGGTGAGCCGGTCCAGCCATTTGCCGCACGTGGCGGCGGCCGCATTGGTCAACCTGGTTTTGAGTCCGACGGGGCCGAAAGCCCAGGCCGGGTTGTGTGCCGCCGGCTTCCGCGATACCACGCGCATTGCCTCCGGTTCGCCGGAAATGTGGCGTGACATATCGCTGGCCAACCGCAAGAACATTGCCCGTTCGCTGGACGCCTTGGAGGCAGAGTTGAAACAGTTTAAAACCGCGCTTAAGCGCAACGATGTTCGGGCCGTGGAAAAATTCTTTGCCACCGCCAAGCAACGGCGCGACAATTGGTGTGCGTGTGGCGTGTCCACTTCGCCAGAATAAT
>Ga0265327_10002599_pt1 | contig 18686 bp, 17 predicted proteins | sample 41621metaG_FD_202089 | JGI IMG/M metagenome (GOLD analysis project Ga0265327, IMG submission 202089) | Rhizosphere microbial communities from Carex aquatilis grown in University of Washington, Seatle, WA, United States - 4-16-21 metaG | ecosystem: Host-associated > Plants > Roots > Rhizosphere...
GGCAGCCAACGCCATTTTCATCTTCGAACGGTGAGAATTGGATTTTCCATGCATGACACTCCAGACTCCGAAATCCGCGAGCCATTCTCAAGAGAGCTTTGGAAACCCCTGCGCTCCTGAGGTGCCCAGATGGATGATTTTGGACCAAAACAATCTTGAGGAAGCGGTCGATCAGGCGCATGGCTGGGAGGGTATGGAAGGGCGATCCGAGGCGGCGGTGGATAACGACGTGGAGCTGCTGACCGAGGCGCTACATGCCCGTCGGCGCGGAGACTTTGCCACGGCGGAAGCCCGCTTCATGGAGGTCTACGATCGGGACCGGAACAATCCGTGGCCGCTCATTGAAATGGCGCAGGTGGAATTCCTCCGCTCGGATTTCCGCTCGGTTCGGCAATACTTGGAGCAGGTCGAAGCGTTGGCGGAAATCGACGAGGAGACGTGGGATGCGTTGGCCACGGCCTGGCTGAATTGCCTGTCGCCGCTGGAGTGCCTGCGGGTGGCCCAGCGGGCGCAGGAGCTTTTCGCGGGCGACGACCGGTTTTTCTCGCACCGCCTGAAGGCGCTGGAGCGGCTGAACCGCGTTGAAGAAGCAGCGGGCCTGATCGATGGGGCAGGCGAAATCCCTCCACCGGATCGCATTTCAGCGGCGAAGATATTGCGGCGCGCGGGGCGGTTGGAGGAAGGCCTGCAACTATTGGCGGGCAATCGCAGCGCCGGGGCGCTCGTCGAAAAGGCCCGCATTCTCGACCGCGCGGGAAAATCCCGGCTCGCCGTGGAATCGTTGTCGGAGGCCAAGCGTCAGCTCGCGGCCCACCCGGAAACCCAGTACAACCGGACACTCGAGCCAAAGATTCGTGAACAGCAGGCCCGCGAGCGGGGCATCGCCTCAGCGGAGGAAATTCTGAAATGGACGGCGGCTCTGAAGGCGGAAAAGCCGCTGCCCCTTGCCTTCCTCATCGGCCATCCGCGCAGCGGCACCACGCTTCTGGAAAGCCTGATCGAGCGCCTGGGCGGTGCTGCTATCGCCTCGGAATTCCCGATCCTGGAAAACGAGAAAATAAAATGGGTCCAGGACCTCGCCACCCGCGACACCACCATTTCTCCCTTGCTGAAAGACGAGGGCCTGGCCGCCCTGCGTGGCTCCTACTGGCAGCAGCTCACCCATGTGGCCGCCGCACGCGAAGGCCAACTGGTGATCGATAAGAATCCCGGCCTCACCGATGGCGTCCAGTGGATCGCCAAATATTTTCCCGAGGCCAAAATTCTCACCGCCCTCCGCGATCCGCGCGATGTCGTCGTAAGCTGCATGTTCCAGGACTTCGGTTTCAGCCGCCTCGGCGTAGCCTGCCTGTCATGGGAAGGTGCCGCCCACACCTGGGCCGACACCATGACCCACTGGGTCGAAATGCGCGGACACCTGCCGGATGATCGCTGGCTGGAAGTCCGTTACGAAGATCTCGTGCGTGACCCCGATGCGATCGTGGGCGAGGTGCTCACTTTCCTCGGGCTCTCCCGCTTGGAAGAACCCACCGCGCCCGATCGCCTGATCCGCACGCCCAGTTATCCGGATGCGACCTCGCCCGTGCATACCAAGGCGGTGCAGCGCTGGCGCGCCTACGAGCGCTGGCTCAACCCGCTGAGACCCATCATCGAGCCGGTGATGAAACGGCTCGGCTATGACTGGTAACGCAGACAGAATCCCACTGCCACGGCCTGTCTTCTTGAAGCGCTCCATATCCGGATTGACGCGTCGGCTGATCCCTGCCACACGAGCGCCGTGATTCTTGTCGCCCGACTCCGAGCCAAACGTGACGCCGCCATCCTGGCATGGCGCGCGGTGGCGCATGGAGTGTGACGACGGAATGACTTTTTTCCCGACCCTTCTCCGGAACGCGCCCGCCAAGGCAGGATTCCGGGGACGCGAGTGGCGGCCTCATTTTCCTTCCCGGCGGAGATCGTTTCGGAACCCACCGAAACCACCATGACCGAGCCACCTGCCTTCCTGTCCGATCGTCGCAGCATTTTCCTGATGCTGTCTTCCATCGTGCTTTTTTCCGTGAACACCCTGATCATCCGCGGCATTTCCGCGCATGTTCCGGCGGCGGATGGCTGGATGGCGTCGCTCTTCCGTGGCTTCGTCGGCTTGATCGTGGTCTCGGCCATCTACGGCTTTGGCCGGGGGTTGAATCCCCAGCGGTTGATTGGCAGCCGGCTGGTGATCATCCGTGGCGTGGTGGGGGCCATGGGCATTATTGCCTTTTACATCACCATCACGGAACTGGGCGTCTCGCGGGCGGTCGTCCTGAACCTGACCTACCCGGCGTTCGCCACCATCATCGCCGCCCTGTGGTTGAAGGAAACGATCAGCCGCGCGGGCATGATCTGGATGGGCGTGGCGTTCATCGGGCTGTTGTTGTTCTTGAGCAAGGACGGGCAGTTCCTGAACCCCTCGCCCTACGACCTGCTGGGCATCGCCGGTGCGATGGGAGCGGGCTGGGTGGTGGTGGTGATCCGGCGGCTGCGGCATGAGGAGCACCCGGCCACCATCTACGCCTCGCAGGCCTTTTACGGCCTGCTGGCCTCAACGCCAGCCGCCATGAAGATCCATATGCTGCCGCCATTCGCGTGGGGCGGGCTGGCCGCAGGAGCGGTCGTCGTTTGCTTCGCGCAACTGCTGATGACCCGCGCCTATCAGATCCTGCCGGTTTCCCGCGGCTCGGCGATGCACATGACCGTGCCGCTGGTGACGGCCTTGGGAGGTCACTACCTTTTCGGCGAAACCTTCGGCGGCATGGAGCTCGCCGGAGCCGCCCTCACCCTTGTCGCCACCTGGCGGGTCGTCGTCTCCAAGTGAAAAAACCGCTCTCAATCGTGGTTTGCCATTTCCCATAACCCCGTTAGCCTCCGCCCCTTCCACCCCTCCCATGACCGTTCCCGAGACTCTCCAACAGTTCGTGCTTCCCACCTACGGCCGCTTTCCGCTGGTCCCTGTCCGTGGCGAAGGCACGCACCTGTGGGATGAAAATGGAAAGTCCTACCTGGATTTCTGCACCGGCATCGCCGTCTGCTCGCTCGGCCACTCCCATCCGCGGCTGACCGCCGCCATCCGCGAACAAGCGGGCACGCTGCTGCACGTGTCCAATCTCTATCAGATCCCCCAGCAGGCGGAACTGGCCCGGACCATCGTCGAAAACCACGTCGAGCTGCCCGGCAAGGTGTTCTTCTCGAACTCCGGTGCCGAGGCCAACGACGGCCTCGTAAAAACGGCCCGCCGTTTTGGTCATAAGAAGCCGCAGGCCGATGGCTCGCCTCGATATGAAGTGATCACCTTCCACCAGTCCTTTCATGGCCGGACGCTCGGTGGCATCGCCGCTACCGGCCAGGACAAGGTCAAGGAGGGCTTCGATCCGATGCTGCCCGGCTTCCGGCACCTGCCATTTAACGACATCGCCGCCCTCACCGCCGGCATCTCACCGGAAACCGTCGCCATTTTGCTCGAACCGATCCAGGGCGAGGGCGGCGTGAATGTGGCCACTCCAGAATTCCTCTCCGCGGTCGCGAAACTCTGCAAGCAGCACGACCTGCTACTGCTCCTCGACGAGGTCCAGACCGGCTTCGGCCGCTGCGGCGATTCCTGTGCGTGGCGGACCATTTCCTACGACCTGAAGCCCGACGGCATCTCCTGGGCCAAGGGCATGGGCGGCGGTGTGCCCATCGGCGCCTTCTGGGTCTCCGACCGGCCGGTGGAGGAAAACGGCGCGGCCCTGTCCTCGCTCATGGGTCCCGGGTCGCACGGCTCCACCTACGGCGGCAATCCCCTCGTCTGCGCCGCCTCGCTGGCCGTCCTCGATGAGATCTCGGAAAAGAATCTCGCCCACAACGCCCGCCGTCAGGAGCAGCGGATCCGTTCCGCGATCAATGAATGGAATCTGCCCATCATTACCGAAGTGCGCGGCAAGGGCCTCCTGCTGGGCATCGCCATTGATCCAGCCTTGATCGAAGTCCCCGAAGGCAAGACTGCCGCTCTGGTCATCGTGACCAAACTCATGGACCGCGGCCTGCTCGTCCCGCCGGCGGGACCAAACTGCTTCCGCCTTTTGCCTCCGCTCAACGTCACCGACGCGGAGGTGGATGAAGCGCTCGCGACAATCCGTGAAGTACTCGTCAGCCTTTGAGGGGCCAGGATCCAGGGGCCAGGGGTTAGGAAGAGAAATAGAAGAGCAGAAAAAGACCGCTAGAAACCATGTCCATTCAATCATACCGCGATCTCTTGGTCTGGCAGAAGTCGATGGATCTTTGCGTAGAGATTCACCATGCCTCGTTGCTCTTTCCCAAGAACGAACTCTTCGGATTGACCGCACAGATCGGGCGAGCCGTGGTTTCGATCCCTTCGAACATCGCTGAGGGCCACGGCCGCCGAACGACGCCCGACTACCTTCACTTCCTTTCGATCGCACGGGGCTCGCTCAATGAAGTCGAAACTCAGATCACCCTCGCCATGCGTTATGGTTATATCGCTAAGGCCGAGCACGATCTCCTTCTGGCGCAATCCTACGAGATCGGACGCATGTTAAACGGCTTAATGGACTCTTTGGAACGCCATCTTCACTCCTCCTGATGTTCGGCTATTGACCGTCTATCACGTAGTATTGGCTTCATCCCTCATCCGCATCTTCTCTTCCTAACCCCTGGCCCCTGGATCCTGGCCCCTCAAGGGCGGCTCGTCCATTCGACTCACTTTTCCCCATGAAGAACCTCCTCTCCATCGAAGAACTCACCGCCAAGGAAATCACCGGCCTCCTCGATTCCGCCGAGTACCTGAAACGCCAGCGCGGCCGGGAAGGCCAGCCACTCGCCGGCCAGACTTGGGCGATGATTTTCACGAAGTCGTCCACTCGCACGCGTGTCTCGTTTGAAGTCGGCATCCGTGAGCTCGGGGGATTCCCGATGTTCCTTTCCAAAAATGACATCCAGCTCGGTCGCGGCGAACCGATCAAGGACACCGCCCGTGTCCTCGGCCGCATGGTCCATGGCTGCATCATCCGCACGTTTGCGCAGAATGATGTGATCGAATTCGCCCACTATTCGGGCATTCCCACGATCAATGCCCTGACCGATGACGAACACCCGTGTCAGATCCTCGCAGACCTGCTCACCGTGCGCGAACGCCTCGGCGGTTGGGAAGGGAAGAAGATCGCCTTCATTGGCGATGGCTTCTCGAACATGACCATCTCGTGGATGTGGGCAGCCAAGCGGCTGGGCTTCGAACTCGCGGTAGCGGCTCCGTCCGACTACCAGCCGCCTGCCGATTTCCTCGCGAAACTGGATGCCCCGAACGTCACGCTGACCACCGATCCCGCCGTGGCCGCCCTCGGCGCGCATGTGATCAACACCGACGTGTGGCTTTCGATGGGCCAGGAAGAGCAGCAGGAAAAGGAAGACGCCTTCGGGCCATTCCAGGTCAATGCGGAGCTGCTGGCGCACGCCGCGCCCGGCCACATCGTCCTTCACTGCCTGCCTGCTTACCGCGGCAAGGAAATCACCGAGGAAGTGCTGGAGAAGCACGCCGACGTGATTTTCCAGGAAGCCGAGAACCGTCTTCACGCCCAGAAGGCGGTACTCGTCGCCCTGGCGAAAGGTTGATTCCAAGACTTGGAAATCGCCGCACGTCGGAAACGGTGTGGGCTCACTGATTCGGAAAACCACGAATAACACGAAGGGACACGAATTTCAGAGACTATTGGAAACGCAGCTCAGGAAGATGGGCCGCGTATGGTCTGATTCGTGTTCTTCGTGTCATTCGTGGTTTTGAAATTTCATCCAGCCACCTTCGGAGGAGCGTGCCCCCCCTCTCAGGGTTCGCTCAAAGCTTCGTGCGGTAAAACACCAGCCGTGGCACCAGCCGGATCACGAGCATGATCCAACGCCAGAAGCCCGGGATGTAGGCCACCGGTTTGCCGTTCTGGATCGCTTTCCACACCAGACGGCCGGCCACCTCAGCGGAGGAACACAGCGGCCCCTTCTTGATGTCCAAGGTCATCGGCGTATCGATCAGGCCCGGCTTGATGGTCACGATCTTCACCCGCGGCGTCCCGGCGTGAAGGTGCCGCAGACCTTCCAAGAAGGTATCCAGCGCCGCCTTGGTCGAGCCGTAGAGAAAGTTCGATTGTCGCCCGCGATCCCCCGCCACCGAGCCGATCACCGCCAGCGTGCCGCGGCCCTGCTTCGCCAGAAACTCCGCCGCCACTCCGGCGATCGCCGCCGCGCTGGTGAAATTCACCACCACGGTTTGCGCGAACTTCGTGCCGTCCGCGAGACATCCCGGCTGATCGGTCAATTCCCCGTGAGCCACCAGCACCGCGTCGACAGTCCCCGTCAGCATCCCGCGCCAATCGGTGGCCGGGTCGGTGAAATCCGCCACAGTCGTCCGCACCTCCGCCCCTCTCGCCCGCAGGTCATTCGCCACGGCTTCCAGCTTCGCCGCATCGCGCCCGACCAAGAGCAGCGAGGCGTGAGGTTTCTCCGCCATCATCGCCCGTGCGGTCTCGGTGGCGATGGCGGAGGTGGCACCGAAAATGACGGCGTGGAAATCGGGAGTGCTCATGCGGAAGCGGAGGGGGCGAAGGCGAAGCGGCGGTCGAGCCGGTATTTGATGAAGTATCCAATGGAGAGGCCGATCGCCCCGCCGACGTAGCGGGCAGGCGGCCACCCGGGAAAGCCGTGCATGAAGGAAAGCTCCACGCCCCAGAACAGCAGCGTCAAAAATCCTCCACTCAGGCTGTAAAGCCCGAAGCTGCGCGCCACCTGCGAGGTTTCCCGGAGATGGTCCGCCTGGAAGATGAACAGCTTGTCCAAGACATACTTCACCACCAGGCCCACGCCGGTACCCGCCGCCAGCGACAGCCACGGCTCGAACAGATGCGGAAACAGGTGGCTCCACACCGCCTGGACGCCGAAGTTGGCCCCCGTGGCGATGGCTGCAAACAGGATGTATCGGAGGGCCAGCCGCATGGTCAGGAAATGTTCATCCGCTTCCAGAAATCCGAAGTGAACGCCGGATCCACCTGCGGCAGAAACCGATCCAGTTCCGGGTACGAGAGCCGGAAGTCCTCAGGGCTCATCCGCGCGTCCTTCGCGGGATACCATGCTCCCCGTACTTCACGCACGATCGCGTCCAGCCGGTCGAACAATTCCAGCGTCGAAGCTCCGCGGTTGGCGAAATCCAGCGCCAGGGTGATCCCCGGCCGCGGGAATGACAGCAGCCCGGGCGATGGCATGTCGCCGAAGGTTTTCAGCACCGCCAGGAACGAAGCCTGTCCGGAGGCCGAGATCGCTTTCAGGATTTCCGTCATCGCCGCCATGCCGCCCGCGAAGGGCACCACGCACTGGTACTGATAGAAGCCTCGTTTCCCGTAGATCCGGCTCCAGCCGTTCACCGCATCCAGCGGATGGAAGAATGGCGAGTAATGCTGCCGGACCTTCTCACGATCGCTCGCCAGACGGTGATAGTAGGCCAGGTTGAACGCCTCCACCGAGTACCGGTTCAGGCAGAAATCGGGAAAGTCCACAGGCACCGACAGCTTAGGCGGCTGATGCGCCACCAGGTCCTTCGGCGTGCCTTCAGCATGGTTGCCGCGGATGAAGATCCCCCGCCCCAGCCGGTCGCCACCGGCCACGCAATCCAGCCATGCCACCGTATGCTCGAATCCCGCTTCTGATTCCTCCGCCAGCGCCATGAAGTCCTCCAGGCCGGAAAACCGCACCAGTTCCGCATCGATGAACGCGGACGTGATGCGGCGCAATTTCAGCTCCACGGTCAGGATCAAACCGGTGAGGCCGAGGCCACCGATGGTTGCTGCGAAAAGCTCCGGGTGCGTCGCGGGCGAAACGTCCAGCAGATGGCCATCCGAACGCTGCAGCACAAAGCCCCGCACATGGCTGCCGAAGGTTCCCGCGCGGTGATGGTTTTTGCCGTGGATGTCATTCGCAATCGCACCGCCCAGCGTGACAAGGCGCGTGCCCGGGCTGACCGGCAGGAACCACCCGCGCGGCACGCACACCCGCAGCAGCGCATCCAGTGACATTCCCGCCTCGGCAATCACCACGCCAGATTCGTCATCGAAGGAAATCAGCCGGTCCAGCCCCCGCGTTTCAACCATCGTGCCGCCGCCCAGCAGGCAACTGTCGCCATACGAGCGGCCCAGCCCGTAGGCCAGGCGCTCGCCCTCGATCGCCGGCAGGGCATGCCGCCACGTGACATGCGCCGCCCGCGCCGCCACCGCGCCGATCCGCCCCCAGGAATGGAAGACGCCCTCGTTCACAGCGGCCGGGCGAGCAGGATGAATCCAACCGCGATCAACCCGAGGATCCAGGTCGTGCGATCCTTCAGCGCGAACACCACCGGGTCATCATGCATCTCGCCCCGCCGCGTCAGCAGCCAAGTACGGCAAACCCAGTAAAAAGCCACCAGGCAGACGCCCCAGAACCAGTCCGGGCTCTTGTAGAGCGCCCGCACCTGGTCGCTGTTGGAATAAAGTCCGAGCACGACGATCGAGGCGATCCCCGAGCCGGTCCCGAGATCCGCCAGCAGCTCGAGGTCGTCACTGCGGTAGCCCCGCCCCGGCACCAGCGCCTTGCCCTTTTCCGCCCGGCGCACCTCCACGAACCGCTTCACCGCCGCCAGCGACAGGAACAGCAGGAAGGTGAAGCTGAACAGCCAGAACGACAGCTTCGCATCCGCCACCACCAGCCCCGCGATCACCCGCGAGAGATACAGGAACGCCAACAGGAAAATGTCCGCCAGCGGCTCCCGTTTGAAGTGCAGCGAGTACGACAGCGTCACGATCACATACCCCACCAGCACCGCAGCGAACAGTGGCTTGAGCAACAGCGCGCCTGCCAGCCCGGACAGCATCATCGCCGCCGAGGCTGCCATGACCCGCGGTACCGAAGTCCGCCCGGAGGCCACCAGCCGCTTCGACTTGGTCGGATGCGCCCGGTCGAAGTCGGCATCCAGCAGATCGTTCCACAAGTACGTGGCCGAGGCGCACAGGCTCATCGCCAGGAATGCCGCCACCAGGCCCGCCACCTGCCAAAGCGTGTGGTAATGATGGCCCGCCAGAAACGGCAGCGCGATCAGCAGATTTTTCGACCATTGGTGGATCCGCAACGCCTTCACCCAGTCCCGCCAGGTCGTCGCGGGCCCCGGAACGATCGTCTTCTCCACATCGTAACGCGCGCTCCAGTTTTTCAACCGGCGCTCCGAGCGGTTCACCAGGATCGCCCGCCGCGCCCGTGCCCAGACGGCTTCGTCGGCGGTCGAGTTACCGGCATAATCGAATCCCTTTTCGCCAAAGCGCCCGACCAGCATCTCCGCCTTGGTGCGGCCCTTCAGGTTCACCTGGTCATCGCTCGCCAGCACTTCCTCGAACGGAAAAAGATCCCCGATGTGACCGAGCGCCTCGCGGTGCGAAGCCGTCACCAGAAACACCCGCCTGCCCTTCGCCTTTTCCTCATGGAGGTAGTCCACCAACAGCGGGTTGACCGGAGGTGTTCCTTCCGAAGGCGCATGGCGGGCGATCCCCGCCTTCAGCGCCTGCCGTCCCGAGGCCAGCCACAGCGGCAGCCGCCACAGCCCGAGGGGACTCTTCCGGATAAAGCGCAGCAGACCGTCCCAAAGCAGGTCGCCGCGGATGAACGTGCCATCCAGATCCACGCACAGCGGGATGGTCGCGGCATCGGAACTGGCAACGTTTGGTTTCATGGCGGGCCGGGTGATGCGGCGGTGAGTTTGTCCAACCGGCTTTTCAGCCCGGCGCTCGTGGGATGAAACGTCAGGCCCTTCCGAGCATTGATCACCGCCTTGTCATGGAGACCGTTCAATTCCAGTGCATCCACGGCCGTGATGACGGCTTCCTCATGGTAGGCCGAGTCCGATTGCTTCAACACCGGCATCAGCAGGTCCATCGCGTGGGTGAACTCGGCCTTGTCCTGCCCGTACAACTCTGCCAGCCGCAGTTGGCAATACGTTGCCGTCTGGGTGTCCATCGCCATCAGGGACCGTGCGGCCTCGAAATGCGCGATCGCCTCCTCGCGATGGCCTTTCTTGATCGCGCAATCGCCGAGCACCAGGCGCGGTGCGGCCAGATGGGGTGCGTCGCGGGCCGCCTCCGACGCGTATTTCTCCGCAAGCTCGTACTCGCCGCATTCGAACATCGCGGTGGCGATCAGGCTGCCAGCCAGGAACTGCGCGGGCCGCACCTTGTAGGCTTCCGAGATGGCAATCGTCGGCGTCTTCCAGAAATCGATCCACGACCAGAGCGTCGGCAACTGCGCCGCCCTCGCGGCAATCAGCGCCACCGCCATCCCCATTGCAATCTGGCGGCTGCGTACCTCCAGGGCATCGTCATGGCGCAGCGCCCACAGCGCCCGCACCCACACCACCAGCACGATCACCAGACCGACCGAGGGAAACGGCACGTAGTAATCGGCAAACGGCGTGTTCCCCAGCGGCACAAAATTCCCCGAGGGAATCGACCCGACGATGAACCACGCGAGGCCGAACGCGGCCAGCGGCGAACGCTTTTTCAGACCGACAATCGCCAGAACCACCCCGATCAGCATCAGCCAGCAAAACGGATGCACGACTGCGGGCACCGAAGTATTCCACACGTAGCTGCTCAGGAACTCGATGCGTCCGGAAGGTGCCGCCCACATCAACAGGTGGGTCCACAGGAAATAGGGAGCCGAGACAGCCAACTGCCAGCGCGGCATGTCCGGCGGCAGGCCGGGATTGTTCCCGAGGCCCTGGGTTTCCGCCCCGGACTTCAGCCGCAGGATCATCCAGCAAACGCCGACGATGCCAAAGAATCCATAGCGAATCAGCGCTTCCTTCGAGAACACCCTCCGGCCCATGAACCAATCGAGCAGCACGATCAACGGGGCCGCCGCCACCGCCGTTTCATAGGAAAACAACGAAAGCAGCCAGCACACAGCAGCCGCGATCTGCCAGCCGTAGCCACGATCCCTCTCGGCATTGCGCGCATGGATCGCCACGGCACAGGTCGCGGCGGCAATCGCCACGCTGATATTGAAACAGCTCGCCCACACCGCCACCGTCACTCCGGTCGCCGAAAAGGCCCACAGCGCCCCGCCCGCCAAGCCCCAGCGGGTCGAATACGTGAGACGCCGCACCAAGGTCGCCACTCCGGCCGCTGCCGCCGCATAGGCCGCCAAGTTTACCAAATGCCAGAGCAACAGCGCGCCACCGGCTTTGAGGATCAGGAAAACCTCCAGGTTCTTCACCGGCCGGAACAACTGGCAAACATCGTGCCCCAGGGCGTTCGTCCACGATTGAAAGCTCTTCACGTAGCGTACCGAGGCCAGGTCATCGAACGCCAGGGGCGAATGCATGGCCGGCCAGAACACGGCGAAAATCAGCGCCGCGATCACCACAAGGCCGAGCGCGAATTCCCGGCGGGAGTCGTTCGACTGGGTTTTCGATTCGTCCGGCACGTCGGCAGGGAAGCAAAAGCCTGATAGTTTGGAAACCTAAAATGAATGCGTTAGGTTCCCGGGCTTCCCGGCACAGGTGCGGTACGCTTCCCTACCCGCGTGCATCCCCTGCTCGAACTCCGCCATGCCGATGTCTGGCGCGGCGACCATCGCGTGTTCCGTGACCTGTCCCTGACGGTCGGAGCGGAAGAAAGCATCGCCATTCTCGGGCCCAATGGCGCTGGCAAAAGCACCCTGATCAAACTGATCACCGGCGAACTGCGGGCCGCCGCCGAACCCGGCACCATCGCACGGCTGTTCGGCGAGGACCTCTGGTCCCTCGAAGAGCTCCGGCACCGCCTCGGCCTCGTCTCTCCGGAAGAAGCCCACCGTTTCGACGTGGAGGAGCCGGCCGAAGGGGTGGTCCTGTCATCGCTGCGGGGGGCCTTCGGTCTGGCGCGATGGATGCGCTTTTCCAAACACGACCGCAGCCGCGCCCTCGCCGCGATGGAAAAAGCGGGGATCGCCCATCTGGCCAAGCGGCCCTATGGCGAGCTGTCCTCGGGCGAACGGCGGCGTTTTCTGCTCGCCCGGGCCCTCGTCCACGAACCGCAAGCGCTGCTGCTCGATGAACCGACCACCGCACTGGATTTCCCGTCCTCGCTGGCCTTCATCCAGATTGTGCGGGCGCTGGTCCGCAGCGGCCACGGCGTGCTGTGGGTGACCCATCATCCATCGGAAATCCCCCCGGAAACCAGCCGCGTGATCCTGCTGAAGGAAGGTCGGATCTTCGCCGACGGACCACCCCGCAAGACACTCACCTCGTCAATCTTGTCCGAGTTATACGGCCTGCCGTTGACGGTGCGGTGGAGTGGCGGCTTCTGCCACGTCACGGCGGCTCATTCCTGAATGCCACGCTCAGCGTTCGAACGGCAGGGCTTCCGCTCCCGCCGGATGCACCGCCCCGCTCTTGAACGCACTCAACAAGGCCATCGCGTTTTGCAATTCCGCCGCCTTGTCGGGATGGAGGTCCAGCGACTTCTTCAGTGTCTGGGCTGCCTTGTCCGGGTGACCTTCTGCGATGTAGATATCGGAGAGGGTCAGGGTCGCCTCGTAGTGGTAGTTCGCGGTCGGATCGACCAGGATCTGCAGCAGCATTTCCCGGGCCTGGGGATAGGCCTTCGATTGCATGAGCATCTCGGCTTCCCGGTAAATCGCGAAATTGTGGAGCTTCTTGCTGCGGCCCAGCGAGGAGACGGCAGTCCTGTCAAAGCATTCGCGGGCGCGCTCGAACTGCCCCTGCTTGTAAGCGATTTCCCCCTTCAACATCATGCTGACCAGATACCAGGGGCCTTCCTGGATCGCTTGGTCGACGTATTGCTCCGCCAGCTCGTACTCGCCGCGGTCCATCAGCTCGTGCGCGGCACCGGCGCGGTTCTGGAACTGCGCCGGCCGCGTCTGCATGCAGGTGAGATAAAGCTCCAGGGGATTGCTCCACAGCCGGGCCTGCTCCCGGAACAGCAACATCCCGCCAGCGCGCCAGATGAACCCGACCAGCAGCATGGTCACCACCAGCCCGACCGGCATGGCGCGTCCGGCGGCCTCGGGCAATTTCGCCAGCTTCATCCTTCCGACCAGTGCCCGCGCGATCGCCGTGAGCACGATCGCCAGCCCGACGCCGGGGAACACCAGGTAGTAGTCCTCCACCGGGCCGGCCCTGACTGGAATGAAATTTGACGCCGGAAAGCTGGCCACCAGGAACCACGCCAAGCCGAAGGCCACCAGCGGCAGGCGCTTCCGCGTCACGAAAATCGCCGCGATCAGCAGGATCAGAAAACCCCACGCCGCCGCCAGTTCCACCGGCGAGGCCGATACCCCCCACACATAGGTGCTGATGAACTCGATCCGCCCGAACGGAAACAGCCACATGGCGAAATGCTCCCACAGCATCCACGGGGCGGAAACCGTGAGCTGCCACCACGGCATCGCCGGATCAAAGCCGAAATTCGTATTCCCCGCATAGTTCACCGCTCCGAGCCGGGCTCTCAGGCCGAGAAAGCCGATGGTTGCCAGGATAAGGGCTGCGTATCGCAGGATCGCGGCCTTCGAAACCACCGTGCGTTGACGAAGCAGGTCCACCAGCACACACAGCGGCCCGATGCACAACGCCGTCTCATAGGACGCCTGCGCCAAAAATGTGAGAAGGACGGTTCCGAGCATGAGGCTCCCGGGTGCCTTCGCCCCTTCCCGGGACTTGTCGTGAAGGGCGATCGCGCCGCAGGTGAAGACCATCGACAAGCTGATGTTCACGCAACTCATCCAGATCGCCGTGCTCGCCTGGGTGGCGCTGGTCGCCCAGAGCACCGCCGCCAGCAACCCCCAACCGGCCGAGCCCATGATCCGCCTCAACAGGCCGTGGACGGCGAAAATCGATGCGAGATAGACTCCCAGATTGAGCGCGTGCCACTTCCCGAGCGAGGGCATCCCGTTCACGTTGAAATAATAGTAGAGCAGGTTTTTCACCGGCCGGAAGAGGCCGAACGAGTCTCCCTTGCGCGTATCCGCCCACGACTTGAACTTCGCCACGTGAGCCAGCTCGTCTTTGTCGTCGAGAAAGACATCCGATGCCATCCCCGGCCAGACCAGCACGCACACCAGCAGACAAAGCACCGCCAGTCCGGCGACCTCACGCCAACTCCAACGGACGGAAAACGGGCGCTCGGGAAAGGCGGAAGTCATTTTTCCCACTTAACCAAACGAACTTTTGTTCGTAAATCCTAATCAATCCGGACTGGTCTCGTCACTCCGAGTTCGTCCAACTACCCCCCGTGATCGATGTCGTCTGCGGGCTGATAGAAGATGAGGGGGGACAGGTGCTGGCGTGCCTGCGCCCGCCCGGCAAGCATCTGGGCGGGAAATGGGAGTTTCCCGGCGGGAAAGTCGAGGCCGGGGAAAATCCAGAAGCCGCCCTGATCCGCGAGCTTCAGGAAGAGCTGGGCATCGTCATCGGGATCGTCGCATCGCTGACTCCGGTCGCTTGGGATTACGGCAAGGGTCCGCTTCGGCTGATTCCATTCCGCTGTCGGATCACCTCCGGACAGCCTCACCCCCATGAGCACGCGGAGATCCGCTGGGTGGGGCGTGAAACTGTTACCGAGCTTGACTGGGCCGATGCCGATGGGCCGATCCTCGCGCAATGGCAGGCGACTGCCTGACGATTTTTACCGGCCCTCGGCGATCCGCTCGGCCAGCATTTCCGGGAGCCCGGCCGCCAGGATCTTCTGCTGGGTCGTGGCGATGTCGTATTCGACCCGCCTCACGACGACCAGCTTGTGCTCGAGATCGTAAATCGCGTAGGCCGCCCGCCAGTCGCCGTCGCGGGGTTGGCCGACCGATCCGACGTTGATGAAATACTTGGCTCCGTCCTCGATCGCCACCGATTCGGCGGGGACTTCGGTCACCTTGTCGGTCTTCATGTACACCCGCGGTACGTGGGTGTGGCCATGGAAGCAGACCTGGGTAAACTGATAGGAAAAGTTGGCCATCGCATCGAAGCGGTTGGTCACGTAGTTCCAATTGGCGGGCTGGTCGAGGGTGCTGTGCACCACGGTGAAATCCGCCACCTGCCGGACCATGCGCAGGCGTCGCAGCCATTGACGATGCTCATCGGGGAGCTGTTCGCGGGTCCACTGCAGGGCCGCCGCGGCCACAGGATTCATGGCGTCCAGGGAATGGGTGCCGGAAGCGTCCTCATCGTGGTTCCCCTTTACGGTCGGGCAATCCATGGCGCGGACTTTTTCGAGGCAAGCCACCGGGTCGGCATTGTAGCCGACCACATCCCCCATGCAGACATAGTCCGTCACACCCTGGGCGGCGGCGTCCGCGAGGACGGCGTCCAAGGCCTCAAGATTGGCGTGTATGTCTCCGAAAAGGGCAATCCGCATGTCAGAAAACGCAAGTGAGCCGCAAAGGTGGCCCCTGGTAGCAGCGACTGTCGAGCCAAACCCGCGCCCGGTCCCATGGGGCGGTCCAATTTTGCAGCACCGCTGGTTGGATCAGCGCGACGGCCGCGGCGTCGGGGCACCGATCAAAGGCGGCGGAGCGGCCTGTGGCGTCGATTCCGTTTCGATCAGTGACGGATTTTTCAGCCAGTCGGGCGCGCCCGGCTTTCCGGACTCCTTGCCACTGAGCACGCTCTTGTCAGCGGGGATCCCGAGCCGCCTTTCGAGTCCCTGGAGCGCGGCAGGAACCCCGTCCAGCGGGAAATTCTCGCGGGATTGCCAGTAGAGGCTGAGAGCCTGATAAGCCGCCTTCGGGTTCCCAAACAGGGCGAGGGCATGCGCCTCGGGATTGCTGGAAGGGGTCGCCTTCTCCTCGAGCGAAAAGAGCACGCACAACAAGGTGGACGTGCGATTCGAGGGAATCGTGTAAAGTTGCCGGGCCTTCTCCAGTGCCACGGCCTCCTGGCCGGGCACGCGGGCCAGGCAGTAGACCACAAACCGTGTCACGAACGGCATCGCCTTTCCCGTATCGGCGGCCTTCTGATAGGCCTCGGCCGCGCCGCGGTAGTCCACGATCTTCTTCTCGTCGGACAGGAGGAGCCCGAGCGCGTTGCCCAAGCGCCAGTCTCCGGGATTGTTGCGGATGCCCCGTTCAAGAAACGCCTTGCCCCAGAAAATAGCCTGCCGCCACTCCTCGCGGGCACGCAGCGGCGGCAGATTGGCATCGTACCGATAATAATAGGAGGCATTGTACGCCGAGTGCCAACTGCCGGTTTCCCAGTAGTCGCCGGTGTCCGGTGCCAGATCGACGATGGTCTCGAAGGTGTCGTTCACATCACCCCAGCGCTGTTCGGTGAAAAAGGTGAAGGCCCGCAGGTTGAGGAAGGTCGCCACCAGCGTCCGCAGCCCCCCCAGCGCCACGGCGGAGCTGGTCTGCCCGATCCGATCACGCGTATTCGCGCCGACATTGGCCCGCAGCAGGCCGGCGGCGTGGAACTCCGCGTCCAAGCGGTTCTCCCACGTTCCGCGTACCGCACCCGCAACCAGCAGGCCGGCGGTCAGGATCGAATACTTGACGGGCGCTTTCACGGATTAGAACTCCTTGTCGGCGAAGACGAACCACGATCCGACGGTGTACACGATGATATAGTAGCACGCGGCCGCCACCAGCTTGCCGAATTCGAGCAACTGGATCGTCTTTCCCTGGATGATGGCGTCAATGATGTTGAAGAGCTGGAAATCCGGGAACACCAGCGAGATCACCATCGAAAGGTGGCGCATCGCATCCGAGGTTCCGGTATCGCCTCCTCCCAGGGCATCCGCCTGGAAATGGCCGATGAAGTAGATCAGGAAGCCGACGATCGTCGTGAACAGCGTGCTGCTCGAAAATGTGGAGATCAAGAGGGCCACCGATGCCATGATGGCAGAGCGCAGGAACACGGCCGCGACGGCGGCCTGGAGACCCCAGGTCGGGCCGTTGGCCAGCGTTTCAAAACGGACCGAATCTCGGGCAGGCTGATCCCACTTGAGGTAGTCGGCCATGTCCTGCTGGTGGGACAACACCATCGAGGTGCGGACCTGCAGCATCGCGGTCATCAGCACATCCATCATCGCCAGCGAGACGAACAGCAGCAGCAGCACGCCGAGAAGTTTGCCCATCAGGTAGTCGAGGCGCGGGACCGGCTTGGCGAGGATCGTGTAAAGGGTCCGGTCCTCGACGTCCTTCGGCAGCAGGAGAGCCGTGGCCGAGATGCCGAAGACCACGGAAAAGAGCGTCATCGACCCCAGCGACCAGCTCTTGATCAGGCGCAGCACATCCATGCCATGGGAGCCCGTCGCCTCGCTGCCCTGATGCTGCGGCAGGTCGAAAAAATTGCTGGCGATCGCGATCAGGGCAAAGATCGCGAGGAAGTAGAACACCTTCATCCGCACCAGTTGCGTGAACGCGTGCCCGGCGATCACCGAAATGCGGCGGACGCGGGAAAAGGGCAGCTTTCTGGAATTCGGCGCGCTCATGGTTCGTCACCGGAGGAGGTTTCACGCAGAAACAACCGTTCAAGCGTGGTTTTCGGTTTGCCGGCATGGAGCCAGCGGGTGTCGGGCGAGCGTTTCACGAGAGCTTGGATTTCGGCAATCAGCGCCGGGCTCGCATCCTGGAGGACGATTTCGGTCTGATCCTCGATGGCGATCAGATCCTCCAGGCGGCCTTCCCTAACCATTTTACCGCGGAAGATAATGCCCACGTGGTCGCAGACCTCCTGGACCTGTTCGAGCAGGTGGGAGCAGAGGAAAACGGTGATGCCGCGGTCCCGCAGTGTCATGATCAGGTCCCGGATCTGGCGCGAGCCGATCGGGTCCACGCCAGCGGTGGGTTCATCGAGAATGACCAGGCGCGGTTCCTGGACCAGAGCCTGAGCCAATCCGATGCGCTGGAGCATCCCCTTCGAGTAGCCGCCGATGCGCCGGTCGCGGGCACCTTCCAAATCGACCAGAACGAGCAACTCGGCAACGCGGTCCTTCAGTTCGCGACCGCGGATGCCACAAAGCTTGCCGTAAAAGGCGAGCGTTTCGGCACCGGTCAGGTGCTTGTAGAAATACGGATTTTCCGGCAGAAAGCCGACGTCATCGCGGGAATCAACCTTGAGGGAATCCTTGCCGAAAATGGCGCAGCTTCCGGATGTCGGCGCCACCAGGCCGAGCAAGGCCTTCATCGTGGTGGACTTGCCCGAGCCGTTGGGACCGATCAGGCCGTAAACCTCGCCCGGCTGAATGACCAGGGAGACCTTGTCCACCGCGCGCAGGGGTTCCTTTCGCAGGGACGTTTTAAAGTCCTTCACGAGGTCGCGGATTTCGACGGCGGGCACAGCATCCATGCAGTGGTCCTACGATAGGGAAGGCACCGGGGGTGGCAACGGACATTTTCGGTCCTTGCGCACTTGTATTTCGTGATAACTCCCGCCAGCATCCCGAAGAACCTCCAAAAACATGAAAAAACTGCTTCTTCCAGCACTCGCCGGGGCCGCCGCCCTGAGCCTCACCAGTTGTTTCCAATCCGAGACCGTCATACACGTCAAGAAGGACGGCAGCGGCACCCTGGTCGAAGAGACCACCTTCGGCGAGCAAATGAAAGCCATGATGGCGCAGATGGCTTCCATCGGCGGCGGTGCGGACGGCAAGGCTCCCGCGGACCCG
>Ga0265327_10002600_pt1 | contig 18682 bp, 19 predicted proteins | sample 41621metaG_FD_202089 | JGI IMG/M metagenome (GOLD analysis project Ga0265327, IMG submission 202089) | Rhizosphere microbial communities from Carex aquatilis grown in University of Washington, Seatle, WA, United States - 4-16-21 metaG | ecosystem: Host-associated > Plants > Roots > Rhizosphere...
ACCAAATGAACCACCGCCAAAGCCACCGAAACCACCACTATCACCACCACCACCGCCGCCACCAAAACCTCCACCCAGGATGCTACCGGTTAAAAATCCACCTCCAAAGCCTCCCCAGCCCCTGCGGCTCATATAGGAGCCTCCACCGCCACCGGAACGACGCATGACCCAGAGGACGATCAAGAGAATGACAACCAGGGTAATAATCGATCCGATTCCGCTTCCTTGTTTATCAGGGCCATCTGCCTTGAATTCTCCGCGGGTCGCCGCTGATACATCATTGATGGCATTATCAAAACCCCTGAAATAGTTTCCTTCCCGGAATGCCGGCGCCATATCCTGGCTGATGATCCGTCCACTGACCAGATCCGTAAGTGCCCCTTCCAAACCCTTCCCTACCGAAATATGGATCTTATGTTCATTGATGGCCGCCAGGATCAAAACACCATTATTCTTTGAAGCCTTGCCAACGCCCCAGCGATTGCCCACCTGATCGGTGTATTCACTCACTTCATATTCCCCGATACTCTGGATGGTAACGATGCTGATCTGGTTGCTGGTGGAATCGGAAAATGCCAAAGCCTTCTGCTCCAGCAGGGCCACTTCATCGGCGCTCATTACATGGGCCAGGTCATTGACCAGGCGGGGCGGAGAAGGCCGGGGTGGAAATTCTTTATCGGTTTGTGCCTGTACAAGTGTAATACTCCCCAGGAATAGCAGCGCTACCGCTGCGCATTTAATTAGTAGCCTCATTTTCCAAAAACAATTTCATCCGGCAATTCATTTTTCTCAACCTCAGAATCATAGGGAAAATGCAGGGTCATGGCCTGCCCCAAGGCAGTAATACAGGCAACCAGTCCATCATCGATGGCTCTATTCCTTAATCCATTCTGTAATAAATCGGCAGCCTGTTGCCAAAAACCAGCACCGCCCACTTTGCTATAAACGGCTGCATCACCATATAAGGCAAACTGTTTGTCAGTGATCGCCAGATAGATAAGGACGGCATTCCGCATTTCGGTCTGGACCATTCCAAGACTGGTAAATAATTCCGCAGCCCGGTCCAGCGCATCCATATAATTACAATGATGCTCCACAAACACCCGGATCTCCCCGGTGGTATGGGCTTCCGCCTGCCTGATGGCTGCTACCACAGACTCCTGAACGGCCTCCGGCAACATTGGTTTCTTCTTCCAGAACATTATTGGAAATTAATAAAATGGAGATCCGCAGGCTTTGAAAATACCGGGATCCATTGCCTGTTGAAGCAATGGATCCGGCCTGAAAATCATTAGAATTGGACTTTAGGAGCATTTTGAGCGCCTGCATCCGCCTGAAACATAGGGCGCGCCTTAAATCCAAACATGCCGGCGATCAGATTATTTGGGAAATTGGTGACCTTCAGGTTATATGCCTGAACCGCATCATTAAATGCATTCCGGCTCGTATTAATTCGGTTCTCGGTACCTTCCAATTGGGTCTGGAGATCCGTGAAATTCTGACTGGCTTTTAACTGAGGATACGATTCCACGGCAATATTGATAGCCGAACGAATGGCCTGACCGGATTCAGCATTTGCCTGTTGGATCTGTTGCATGCGGGCAGGTGTCAGGCTATCGGCCGGTACATTGGTCAGGCTTTTCAATTGACCGGTACGGGCCATAGCTACCTGAATATACGTGCTTTTCTCAAAGTCAGCCGCGCCCTTAACGGTAGAAACCAGGTTCGGGATCAGATCAGCACGACGCTGATAGGCACTTTGAACGCCTGCCCAGGTTTTATCGACCTCCACTTTGGCACCATTCATACCATTATAACAGCCACCTCCGACTAATACCAGAACAATAAGGATAATAATTATCGGCAATGCTTTTTTCATATCTCATGTGTGATTAAGGCATAAATGTACATGCCGCGAAATGAAAAACTAAACATTCCCTTGAAAATTATCGTCTTGCCGGAGCAGCGGGCGCAGCGGGTCGGATATGCCCCCTGGAAAAATAATACCGTGCCGATACCCCGAAGATATTATGCGGGAAAAATTCGGCTTCCTGGACAAAATTGATCGCAGGTTTCAGATCTGCAGATATACCCAAGGGGATGGACTTGAACACATATTCGATCCCACCAATACCATCCATCCCAAAAATGAATTCATCGGCATGACCGCCCCGGTTGACCCAGGTTCCAGCATGTAAGCCTCCGCCGAAATAAATGCGGAAGGCCGGATCCGGTAGTGGGATATGATATTCGAGAAGTCCTACAGCGGTAAAACTTTCTCCGGGAAGTGTAATGATCCCCCCTACGTTCAATTGTGCTTCTATCGCCAGGTTCCGATCCAAAAAACCTTTAAAACTGGCTCCCAGTCCATCCGGTGTTGCCCTTGCGCCAATGGCCATTCGGGTGGCCTGAGCATTAGCATTTACGATGCCTGCAATAATAAAGAGTAGAATTAATATTCGTGATTTCATAATGATTCCGATGCTGCAATTTACATGTTGATGGATAATTCAGGATTATTCAGCCGCTATTTCAAAACTCCCGAAGCCAGCATTTACTTTTGCCTCCTACAATAAAACAATGCCTGAATGACTGCTGCCTTTGAAGCAACGCTGGATTATGCCCGCAGCCTGGACCGAACAGATATCCTCTATTCGTTCAGGGAACGATTCCTTTTTCCGCAACATCAGGACCAGGATGTGCGGTATTTCTGTGGCAATTCCCTTGGTTTGCAGCCCAAAAGCACCAGTTATCTGATGCAAAAAGAGCTGGACGACTGGGCGGCATATGGTGTGGAAGGTCATACCCAGGCGCGCAATCCCTGGCTTTATTACCATCATCTGTTCTCCGAAAGCCTCGCGAAAATTGTCGGGGCCGAAAAGGAAGAGGTCGTGGCTATGAACACCTTAACGGTGAATCTGCATTTGCTGATGATCTCTTTTTACCGGCCGACCGATGACCGGTATAAGATCCTCATGGAGGCGGGTGCCTTCCCTTCAGATCAATATGCCGTGGAGACCCAGGTACGCATGTATGGCTATGATCCTATGGATGCTATTATCGAGATCGCACCTCGTGAAGGGGATTTTACGATTCGGGAGGAAGATATTTTGCAGGCAATAGCCGATAGCAATGGTTCGCTGGCCCTGGTCATGTTTGGAGGGGTCAATTATTATACGGGGCAGTTGTTCGATATGAAGCGGATCACGGAAGCGGCACATCGTGTGGGTGCCTATGCTGGTTTTGACCTGGCTCATGCGGTTGGAAATGTTCCCTTACAATTACATGAATGGGGCGTGGATTTCGCCTGCTGGTGTTCGTATAAATACCTGAATTCCGGTCCTGGAGCTGTTGGGGGTGCTTTCGTCCACAGCCATCATGGCAATAATCCAAAGATATTCCGGCTGGCAGGTTGGTGGGGGAATGAAGAATCTACCCGCTTCCAGATGAAGAAAGGCTTCCATCCTCAAAAGGGAGCGGCCTCCTGGCAGATGAGCAATGCACCTGTATTCAATATGGTCGCCCACCGCGCATCCCTGGATATGTTTGACAAGGCTGGTGTGGCTGCGCTTCGTGAAAAAAGCCTGATGCTTACTGCTTACCTGGAATTCCTGCTCATGGAATTAAAAACGGTCCCATTCAGTATAATAACACCTTCTGACAAAAATCAACGTGGTTGCCAGATCTCCATGTTGTTCCATGAAAAAGGCCGGGAAGTCTTTGAATCATTGACCGAGGCTGGAATTGTAGCGGATTGGCGGGAACCGGATGTGATACGGGTAGCTCCTGTTCCGCTGTACAATACCTATGAGGATGTATTTATGCTTTATGATGCTTTGTCTAGATGGCAATAGAGCTTTATAATGAATCTCCCATATTGGCAAAATAAAAGGTTGATTGTTAAGATTAATGGCTTTGCCTTTTTCAAAATGATCTGAGAATTAAGATTAAATGTTAGTAATTCAGTAAAAAAGAATTGAGGCACTTAACTTTCATATTCAAACTGCTATATGAGGAAGCTAATATTGCTGCTTTGTGTTCTATTCCCATTCAATTCTTGCAGGCAGTCAGATAATACCTTGCGACAAATTAACTCCATTATAAAGGCTGGTATAAATTGGCAAGTTGGTTCGTATTGGATAATGCAAGACTCAGCCACGATGGAGATTGACAGTTTTTGGGTTACAAATTATATTACCGGTGTTAACGAATCCACAAGTAATAATGGCAATAATGAAACTATTACCATTTTAATTAACGAAATAAACAAGAAAAGCCCTAACTCATCCATTGTTGCAAATTGGATTATTAGTGCAGGCAATATTGGGAATATTGATGCAGCTGAAATAGGGTTTCGACTACATGGAAACTTGGATTCAACTGTAGCTGTTGAAAATATTTTCTTTCCTACACCGTACTATAGCAGAAATATGTTTAACGGAGTATCATATGATACGGTGTACTTAAGAAGCGCAGGTCAAATTTCTAATATTGTAAACGAACATTTTTATATTGCAAATCAGCGTCAAAATGGAATCATTTATATAAACATCAACTTTGGTTCCTATCAACATACGTGGTTTCTAAAGCAATTAAATATTATTCGACAATAAAAGGCACTTTATTATTATCGAATAAAATATCGGCCTGGCCCCATTTTTATGGACTCCTGCATCTGGCTACCTGATTTTCACCAGCTTCCATTCCTTCCCCATGAGCTATAACGTCACTGAAAAGATCCGGGAGCATTATGATATTGCCTCCCCTTTGTACGAACAATTATGGGGGCATCATATCCACCATGGTTACTGGATCAACGGGGATGAAAGCAAGGAACTCGCTGCTCAGCAGTTGGTGGATCTCCTGGTCCAGAAATCTGAGCTTAAAAAAGGGAGCAAAGTCCTGGATATCGGTTGTGGTATTGGTGGTACTTCTATTTTCCTGGCTCGCGAATTCGATTGCGATGTCACAGGTATAACGATCAGTCCGGTTCAGGTAGCTCGAGCTACCGAACGTGCTGCAGACCTCCGAAATCCTCCGCGGTTTTTGGTGGATGATGCCAATGATATCAGTGTTAAAGGCTCTTTCGATATCCTCTGGTCTGTCGAGATGATCGCTCATCTGAATCACAGGGATCAATTATTCAAGCGGGCTTCGGAACTCCTGGAACCCGGAGGAAAAATGTGCATCACCGATTGGTGGAAAGCTGAAGGTCTCAGCCCGGAACAGGAAAAGAAGTTTATCCTGCCCATCGAAAAACCCATGTTGAGCGACCTGCCCACCTACTCCGAATACTTAAGTTATATTGAGAAATATGGCTTCCGGATCCTCTATTATGAAGATATCAGTGATAAAGTTGCCAAAACCTGGGATTTAACATCGGAGCTGATCAAACCGAAGGCTGTCTGGAATTTTGCATTAAAACATGGAACCGCTTTTGTTGATTTCCTGAATTCTTTTAAAGCCATGCGGGCTGGTTTCAAGAGTGGCGCATTCCGGTATCCAGCTATGATCCTGGAAAAGATGTAGATACGAATCTTGAGGCCATTTTGATAAAATTACTAGGATTCTATGCGCTGAAATTCATACAAGGTTTATCGGAATGTCTGTTTTTGCAGCTTCAAAATTGTTGCAGACACAATCCTCATTCTTTACCTTCAGAGATGCAAAATCAAGCGCACATGGAATTTACTACCGGGCAAATCGCCGCATTATTAAACGGAACTATTGAGGGTGTCAGTGATGCCAAGATCACAGCTTTGTCCAAGATCGAAGAAGGGGTGCCCGGTTCCATTTCCTTCCTTTCCAACCCCGCTTACACCCATTATATCTACGATACCAAGGCCTCCCTGGTAATCGTCAATAAAGACTTTCAGCCTACTGCTCCAATTTCAGCAACTCTTATACGGGTTGATAGTGCGGAACTGGCTTTTGCCAAGCTTCTGGAGATGTACAACCAGCTGAAGCTGAACAAAACGGGCATTTCCAAGATGGCTTTCATATCTGATAAGGCTAAAATTGGTACCAATATTTATGCGGGTGAATTTGCGGTCGTTTCAGATGGGGCTGTCATTGGAAATAATGTAAAAATCTACCCTCAGGTCTATGTGGGTGATAATGTGATTGTCGGCGACAATACCACACTTTATGCAGGTGTAAAGCTCTATTCAGACACGGTGGTAGGCAAGGATTGTATCATCCATTCGGGAACGGTCATCGGTTCGGATGGTTTCCGTTTTGCCCCTCAGAATGAAGGCAATACCAAGGTGCCTCAGATTGGAAATGTTGTGATTGAGGATGATGTGGAGATCGGTGCCAATTGTGCTATAGACCGGGCAACACTAGGATCCACCATCCTTCGCAAAGGGGTTAAATTCGATAACCTGGTCCATATTGCCCACAATGTGGAGATCGGCGAACGCTCGTATCTCGCAGCGGCCAATGTAGTGGCTGGCTCCACAAAAATTGGAAAGGGTTGTATGTTCAGCGGACAGGTGGGTATTGTGGGTCACCTGCAAATTGCAGACAATACCATTATCACGGCTCAGAGTGGCATCTCCAAGAGCATAACCAAGCCGGGTGAAGTTTATATGGGTTCACCGGCATTTGATGCCAATAAATACCGGAAGGCCTATATCCATTTCCGTAATCTGGATAGTATTAATCTGCGAATCAGCGCTCTGGAAAAGGCCTCAAAAGGCTAAGCGCTGCCAGTACCTGTATTTTGGCCATTCGTTGCTATAGGTTACCTCTTACGAAGATGTGGGTACACGGTAGGCCCTAAGCTGGGGAAGGCGCCATCATGGGCTGAACTTTCGCATTTCAATTGGGCAGGTCCATTACAGGGTTTTGGATGATACTTTTCAGATCACCAGAACTACTTAACCATAATTAGCGTTTTAAACTAATTGCACTTGCCAGAATAGGGATTGCCCCTTAAACTCGGGACATCTGTTCCAGCCGGCGGTATTCCCTTAATTCAGCACGACCGATCATCTTGTTTGCTTCCGGGTCCCAAACTTTGAGACGCAGGCAGGCGATAATATCCGGGATATTCAGGGTAGTGATTTGACTGGTCTGTAATTCAGGCAGGGCATGCATGGCTTCAGGCAGGCGGTAAAAAGGAATCCGGGAATTCAGGTGGTGCACATGGTGGAAACCAATATTGGCTGTTACCCACTGCCAGAAAAAATTCATTTTCATATAGCTACTGGATTCTAGGGCTGCGGTAGCATAATTCCACTCTTTATTGGTCCGGAATGAAACTCCGGGGAAGTTATGCTGCGCATAAAACAGGTAGGCGCCAAGCATATGTGAAATAAAGAATGGGAGGAAGAAGCTCAGGAACCAGGTAAGCCATCCAAATTCCACAAAGAGGAAAACGGCGATTCCTACATGGAGCAATAGGGTCAGTAAGGAATCCAAATGCCTGCGGGGAGAGGATAAAAAAGATTGGATACACATTCCGTATAGGAACATGGTAAAATAGGAAAGCATCATGGTGATTGGATGCCTGGTGGCCATATAGCCTGCCCGTTCAGCAGGTCCGGCCTCCATGTACTTACTCAGGGTCATCACCGGATACGAACCAATGCTGGCGCTCCAGAGTTTGGAATTATTATTGTGATGATGGTCATGGGAGCGCTTCCAGATGGAGGGCGGGGTGACCATATAAATTCCGAAAACGGTAAAAATGGCGTTCGCTATTTTAGAACGATACAGGATGGTATGATGCTGAAAATCATGAAAAATGATGAAGAAACGGGAAAGGAGCAATGCCGTTGCCAGGCTGCATGCCAGGCGAATCCAGATCGAATGAAAATAGAAGGTGCCAGCGATGGCGGCAATTAGCAAAAAGAACGTACTAAGGGTATAATACCAGCTTTTCCAGCGGGTTTCATGTGCATATTCCTTCGTAGCGAGTATTAATTCTTTTCCCGTGCGCATCAAATTATTTGTTCTCTAAAGATGGTTAGTTTAATACTTTCAGCAAGTGATGTGGTGTCCAAAAAGTAGCCCCTGCAGCCAATATCTAAGATACACACTAAAGAAGTTTTGCAAAAATACAACACGTTGACCTTTATCCCCTGACTTTGGAAATTTGAGAATGCTAAATTTGCAATAATGTCAGCCGTAATAAGTAGCCTCGAAGCCGAAGAATGGGAGGAAGATCCGGAATCGGAAGCAAGTGAAGAACAGCAGGCGGAACGGGTCCGCATCACCATAGATAAGCGCCAGGAGCCGATCCGTATCGATAAATTCCTGATGAACCGGCTGGAAGGAGCCACAAGAAATAAATTACAGCATGCGCTGGATGATGGACATATACTAGTTAATAATATAACTGTAAAGTCAAACTATAAGATTCGTCCCGGGGATGAGATCGTTGTTTTTGATAATCGCGCGCCTGAATTTGCAGAAATTATTCCGGAAGAACTTCCCCTGGATATTGTTTACGAGGATGATGATCTCATGATCGTCAATAAGCGGGCTGGCATGGTGGTTCACCCCGGTTGTGGGAACTACACAGGAACCCTGATCAATGGTCTGGCCTGGTACCTGCAGCAACAATCCGGCGATGTCACTACCCTCCCCCGCGTCGGACTGGTTCACCGGATTGATAAGGATACCACCGGATTGGTGGTAATCGCGAAAACGGAATCAGCCATGAGTTTATTGGCAGCCCAGTTCAAAAAACATTCGGTTCATCGCAGGTATGTAGCCCTGGTCTGGGGCGATATGGAGGAAGAAACCGGTACCATTATCGCACATGTAGGCCGGCACGAGCGGTTCCGGAAGAAATTCGCTGCCTACCCGGAAGGGGAACATGGCAAGGAAGCCATCACGCATTATAAGGTCCTGGAACGCTTCGGATATGTTACCCTGGTGGAATTGCAACTTGAAACGGGACGGACCCACCAGATCCGGGTACATATGCAGAGCATTGGCCACCCTCTTTTTGGTGATAGTACCTATGGGGGCGACCGGATTGTCAAAGGGACGATCTTTTCGAAATACAAGCAATTCGTTGAAAATACCATGGCCCTTATTCCAAGGCAGTCCTTACATGCCAAGGAACTCGGGATTGTCCATCCGGTAAGCGGGGAATCCTTATTATTCAACTCGGAATTACCAGCTGATATGCAGGCTGCCATTGAGCGCTGGAGAACCTATACCAAGGGAATCCAGGTCCATTAATTTCGCGGGTTTTAAGGCTGGTTTGCGGTAAAATCGAGCATAACTGCGGTGTTAATATGGCGCCTATTAACATTCAAGGGATTGCATCAAGGGGTCTTAAGCCTTATCTTTGTTTTCCAACGAAAGAATCTGATCTTAAAAAAAACGAATTGATATGGCTTTATTAAATGTTGTTCCGCAATTGTTGATTCACCTGCCGGGTGGTGACCAGATGATCTGGTTATTGCTGGCTGTTGTAATATTTTTTGGTGGTCGTAAGATCCCTGAGCTTGCCCGTGGTATTGGTAAGGGAATCCGTGAGTTCAATGATGCCAAGGACGGCGTTAAGAAAGAAATCGAAAATGGCATTTCTGACAAACCAACCAATACAACCAATCCATAGAATTGTCCCTCTCAATTGATACGGAATAGTTTAGCTCCGTATCCGCTTTATTGTTTACAACGCTTCTTAAGGAAGTGTTGCATGCTTTCACCGCCCAAAACAAGACGACGACTACATGCAATTGAAGGGAATAATTTTGTCGGCAAGCCTGATTAGCACATTTGGTGTTTCAGCGCAACATAAAGATGCACTTACGGTCCGAGGGCCAGTTCACGTTATTAAAACGGATACAGCCATCACCCGGTCATCACCCAAACAGATAGCTGCTGTGCTACCTGTAAAGACTCCATTTACAGGAGTTCCGTTGGCTGGACAGAAAGAATATTTCGGTTCCATGACAGATTATGTCAATGGATTTGTTCGCCAATATCTTGGAGCACATAATAAAACCTTGTGTGCCGCCAGGGGCCGCGGTAGCAAAAAGTTTAGTCTCATTGATAATGTTTTAAAGCGGCACGGAATACCTCCTGAATTAAAATACCTGGCGGTTATTGAGTCTGCTCTCAATAATAATGCGGTTTCTCCGGTTGGGGCTATGGGTCCCTGGCAATTAATGGAGAGCACAGCCCGCTTGCTGGGCCTGACCGTAAATGGTAAACGGGATGACCGTACTGATTGGTTTAAATCCACCACAGCTGCTGCGAAATACCTCTCCATCCTCCATAATCAATTGAATGATTGGTTGCTCGTAGTAGCCGCCTACAATAGTGGTCCGGTACCCGTAGTACGGGCTATTGAGCGCACCGGCAGCCATAATTTCTGGGATATCAAGAAATACCTGCCCCGCGAAACACAAGGGCATGTGCTTGCTTTCGTAGCTACTGCCTCCATCTTTGAGAAGATGAACAAGTTCATCGCCGCCGGAGAATTGCCGGATGATTTCAAATTCGGCAATGAAGAGGTGGTCAATGGCAAGGTAATAGCGGTTGAGCCGCCTAAACCACAATTTACCAAGGAAGAACTGGGCGCTATGGCAATCGTCCGTATTTCTGAACCCTACAATGCTGAATTGCTGGAATCAGAACTCGGCATCGACAAAAAGCTCTTCAATAAATGGAATCCGGACTACGATTTATTTGTATATAATACTTATTCAGAGGATTTTTACCGCCTCCGGATTCCGAAAGAAAAGTTGGATGGCTTCGTTGAAAAGCGCGAGTTTCTCATGAAAAAGAGCCGTTCAATCTTTGCTTCAGAGGTTATGTAAGGAAAATCCAGAAATTTTCTTGCAATGAATCCTATATTACCTTACTTTTGCACTCCTCTAAGAAAAATTAAGAACTGAGTTCATCCAATGGCCAATCATAAAGCAACCAAGAAAGATGCCCGCCAGGCGCTTAAACGCCGCGACCGTAACCGTTATTATGGTAAAACAACCCGTAACGCTATCCGTAAATTGCTGGCTATCGAAGATAATACTGCTGCCACAGCAGAATTACCTAAAGTAATCTCCATGATCGATAAGCTTGCTAAGCGTAGGGTTATTCACAAGAACAAAGCTGGTAATCTTAAGTCTGCACTGTCTAAGAAGTTTCACACGACAGCTGCTGCTAAAGCTTAATTGCAACATACTTATTTAATAAGGCCGCCTCAGAATAACTGGGGCGGCCTTATTATTTTTGTGATTGTACCATGTGGATTTCTGAAAAGTGGTAGGTATTTTGTTGAGATCTCCTGTTGAGGTACATTAATGGATCCGGTTGTGCTGAAAACCCAGTCGAGGAACGTCTCGCCTACAATCCTTGCTTACAATGACGCTAGCTTTAAAGATTTTGTTCCTTCCAAATAGTTGTCCAGAGCTTCCAAATCCTATGTAGATCTGCTCAGAAGCCGAGAGATTGCTTCGTCGTCACCGAGCCTCCTTAGAGCGGGTCTTAGAACAATCCAACAGGGATCACTGCATTACCGTAAAGGAACCTGATTGATAATGGTACATACACACATGCCTATTTTCATAGTACATTGGTGCGGTATTCTTTTCATGCTCCAGCTTTAGGTCAAAACGGGTAAAGGGCGCCATTCCATTATCCTGGAAATGCTCATTGAAGATCGTTCCATAATGATTCAACAGGTACCCATACCAATACAGGGTTTCATATCCCCGGTACGCCATTTCGGAAGGCTTTCCTCCATAAATTGTATTGAAATCATCTGAAAAATTCTTTCCTGCTGAAGTACTCGGATCGAAATAAAAGGGTGCTCCGATATTGATCCCTAGATTTGGCAAGGCATCCACTTTCTGTAATACCGCCATCCCTTTCCAGGTAGGCATTCCATAAATCTCGAAACGGAATTTTGGAAAGGATTTCGATAATTGATCCAATAACTGTCCGGCAAATACCACGTCAACTATCGGCATCACTATCGTATTGGTACTATTACTGTCCAGGAAATTCCGCAGTTTTTCTGCGGGCATCAAGGCATTCATATTGATCCGTGTATATGGGAATGAACTGTCCTTCGTGATTTCTTTAAAACAACTTTCATCAAGGCCATTACTGCTACGCTGGTAAACCAGGATATTTGAAAAGCTGGATTTCGTGGAAAGTGCGGCCCGGATGCGTTCGCAATGAACGTGTATGGATGGGATCAGGAGATTGAAATAAAAATTGGCCTTCACATTGCCATCAGAAGGACTAACGGAAGACACAAAATTGATCTCATGTTTTTTTGCCAATGCCGCCAGTGGAGCGACCTGGTTTGCAGCGACTGCCCCGATAATCAGATCGGTGGAATCCAGTTCTCCCTGCTTTAAAAGCAGATCCAAGGATTTGGACGGATCACCAATGTCGTGAAAATAAACATCGAGATGATAGCCCATCCGATTCAGACTGTCTGCCGCCAATTTTACCCCCTGGTAAAAACCCAGGCCCGGCAGGACTTTATTCGGTAAATGACTCTTATAGATCGGCTTGCCATTCGCCACCAGTTCATTTAAATAAACAAAGGCCAGGACATCGATCCGGTATTTGTTTTTCAGGATGGATTTACCAAGTTTGAGGATCTCCGGACCTTTGGTAGCCTTTACAGGCTCCGCAACAGTCTTTGTGGGGCGGGTTGGGCTTGTATGGGGTGCTGCCGTTCTGTGAACAGGTTTAGGATCATCTTTGCCAAAGAGCCGTTTAAACAGTTGTGCATGGGCCGGTAATCCCCACAAACAAACCAGCAGGGTGACAAAGAAGATGCTTAAGCGTTTATTCATACCAAAAGTTAATCGTGAATTATTCCCACTCGATGGTCGCAGGTGGTTTGGAAGAGATATCATAAACGACCCGGTTAATGCCCCGGACTTTGTTGATGATATCATTGGATACCCTTGCCAGGAAATCATATGGCAGGTGTGCCCAATCCGCTGTCATACCATCCACTGAAGTGACCGCCCGCAATGCCAGGGTATATTCATAGGTACGTTCATCACCCATAACTCCCACACTTTGAACCGGCAACAATATAGCACCTGCCTGCCAAACTTTATTATAGAGGTCAAAATCCCGCAGCAGTTGGATGTATATGGCATCGGCTTCCTGAAGCATAATGGCTTTCTCTTCACTAACGGCACCAAGGATCCGGATACCCAATCCAGGGCCGGGGAAGGGATGTCTGGAGAGGAAGAGATCATCAATACCTAATTCACGGCCAATGCGGCGAACTTCATCTTTGAACAGGAATCGCAGGGGCTCTACCAATTGCATGTGCATCTTCTCGGGCAATCCGCCTACATTATGGTGACTTTTGATCGTCGCAGATGGTCCATGTACGGAAAGGGATTCAATGACATCCGGATAAATAGTCCCTTGACCCAGGAAACTGACATCCTTAATATGGATGGCTTCCTCCTGGAAAATATCAATGAACAATCCACCGATGATCTTGCGTTTCGTTTCCGGGTCACTCACACCATCGAGGGCGGTATAGAACCGTTGGCGGGCATCGATGCCCTTGGTATTCAATCCGAGGTGCTTGTAGCCGTCCAGAACCTGTTCAAATTCCCCTTTCCGCAGCAGGCCATTGTCGACAAATATGCAGGAGAGCCGGTCGCCGATAGCTCGGTGGATCAGACTGGCAGCAACGGTCGAGTCTACCCCACCGCTAAGGGCCATAACAACCTTACCTTCAGTACCTACCTGCTGCCGGATCATGCTAACTGTATCCTGCACAAAAGCGGCTGGCGTCCAGTCGGCAGTAGTACCGCAGACGTCCATCACGAAATTCTTCAGGATCTGACGGCCGTCGGTGGAATGGGTCACTTCCGGGTGAAACTGGATCGCATAGACCGGGTGCGGGGCAAAGTTGGTATCTGAAACGAAAGCAGCGACCGGAATGCTGGAAGTCTTCGCGATCAGGGTAAAGCCTTCGGGGATGGCGGTAATGCTATCACTATGGCTCATCCAGACCTGGGAACCATCAGGGATGGTCGCCAATAAGGGCGATGGGTGCACGATTTCAAGGTGGGCACGGCCGTATTCACGATGATGGGATTTGCCAACCAGAGCACCCGCCTGTTGGGCCAGTAACTGGGCGCCATAGCAAACAGCTAGTACCGGAAGATGTTGTGCGATGGCGGCGATATCCGGTTTGGGAGCCTGGGGATCATTTACGGAAAAGGGGCTCCCAGAAAGAATGACACCAGTGAGTTCTTCATCATACTGGATCGGTTTGGTACAGGGTTGTATTTCGCAATAGATCTGCAGTTCGCGGATGCTGCGTGCGATTAACTGCGTGTATTGGGATCCGAAATCCAGGATGAGAATCTTATGGTGCATGATGGGATTCAGCGTTCTTTTTGGGTAATAAAGCCTTTCATGAGGCTCTGGTTCTATTGGAGGAAAGGGAAGGCCAGCTTATGCCTGGGCAGTAGGGCCACCGAAGGTGAAGGGGATGTTGACTTGTTCCATATCCTTGATAATGCCATTAGCGGTTTCATAGCGTTTGATATTATCAACGAGGGCCCGCATGAGGCGTTTGGCGTGATGCGGGGTCATGATGATCCGGCTTTTTACTTTTGCTTTAGGAACATTTGGCATGACATTGACGAAGTCCATGACAAATTCTGCAAAGGAATGGGTGATGATCGCCAGGTTAGCGTATTGACCGTCGGCCATTTCTTCGCTCAACTCTATATTTAGTTGTTGTTCGGGGGTTTGATCTTGTTGATCCATATCGATGAGATGCTTTAGGGCGCGAAAATACGCTTGCTTTCTGAAGGCCTGACATTCCTCTTTTACACATAAATACAGATACATTCTCAGCTTCCCTAATTTCGCGGGATGCGTCTAATCGGATTGATCATATTATTGGGGATGCTGGGATCCTGCAAGCCGGAAATCTATACGCCCAAGCCCAGGGGATATGCTATGATCGATACCCCGAGGCATGCTTACCAGCCCTTTGATCGTGCGGGTTATCCGTATTATTTCGAATACCCGGTTTATGGACGTATCACCCATGATTCCAGCCTGGATGGGGCAAATGGCCGGGATCCTTATTGGATTAATATGGATTTTCCCAGCTTTGGGGCTACGATCTATTTATCGTATAAAGTAATTGATGCCAATCATAAACTACAACAATTGCTGGAGGATGCGCATGAAATGAGCTATTTCCATACTAAAAAGGCGGATTATATCAATGAGCCGGTTTTTCATACACGACATGGGGTGCATGGGGTGATCTATAGTGTGGGGGGCAATGCAGCTTCGAGTTACCAGTTTTTTGCCACGGATAGTACGAAGCATTTTTTGAGGGGGGCTTTGTACTTCAATACCACGCCCAATGCGGATTCCCTGCAGCCGGTGACGAATTTCCTGCATACGGATATCGAGCATTTTTTGGGGAGTCTGGAATGGCGCTAAGATAAATTTAGAGGTAGCTGCAAGAAAGTGTGTGAATATTGGTTCAAATGCCGAAATTCGCGCACCGAAAGGTGATGGCTGTGTAGTTCAATGGATAGAATAGAAGTTTCCTAAACTTTAGATCCAGGTTCGATTCCTGGCACGGCTACAAAAAAGAGAGCGGAGAAAGAGAGCCAAGAGCGGAGGAAATCCACATTTCGCTCTCTTTTTTCCCTCTTTCTATCGCGCTGTTTCTCGCTCTAATTTGAGGGCAAGGTGCGGAGGAAATCACCGTTTAACTCTCTTTTTTCCCTCTTTCTATCGCGCTGTTTCTTGCTCTAATTTGAGGGCGGAGAAAGAGAGCGAAGAGCGGAGGAAATCCCCTTTTCGCGCTCTTTTTTTTTCCTTCTTTAGCCGCCGAAGCTATTGCGAAGGTGGCCGCTCTTCGCACTGTTTCTCGCTCTTTCCGCATTTCGAATAAGTACAGCCTACTTTCCTGTAATAACATTTTCTTTCTCTCCCGCGGGAGCTCTCGGAGCTATCAGGTTATATACGAACCTTCAATTAATTGCATATCTTGTTCAAAAAAGTTCGATATTTACCAGTGCGCTTCCACATCGAAAAAAAGCATTCTGAAATGATTGTTTTTTGCTTCCTGTTGGACTTGTTCGCTTTGTAGCGATCATAAATTCCATCTCTGTCTTAGCTATGAAAACCGCCCTCTGGCTGCTTTTTTGTATTTTTACAACCAATTGAGCGTTTCAATCCAACATAGTGCACATGGATTACAATGATTATTTAGAGTCGAAATCAGATGTCATGCTTGGTAAACCTGTCATAAAAGGCACAAGGATAACGGTGGAGTTAATTCTGCGAATGTTGTCTGAAGGAGCTTCGGTGGAGGATATACTTACAGCCTATCCACATTTACTGGCCATTCACATAAATGCCGCATTAGCGTATGCCTCTGATGTAATTGCTAATGAAATGTTGATACCGGCAGCATGATTTTAGCAGATGAAAATGTTCATGGCTATATTATAAGGACTCTGAGAGACGCTGGTATTGAAGTTATTTCTATTAGGGAACTCACGCCCGGTATTACAGATGACAAGGTGATTCAGGTGGCTTTAAACAACAACTGGTTGTTACTGACACAGGATAAAGACTTTGGTGAGTGGGTATTTGCACACCATATTAAAGATCTGACAGTTTTATTTCTTCGGTTCTCCTTTGGAGAATTTCGAGACATTTCGCAAACGCTCATCCATTTGCTAAAAAATCCGCATATGGATCGTCCCTTTTTTGCTACCATTACAACAAAGAAAATCAGGATAAGAAAATTATAATTGCTAAGGGCTTTCCCCCAGATGGTGATTTTTTCAACACACAATATAATTGGTCATTTATACTAGCTTATTAGGCGGTTATTGAATGAAACATGGGTGAGGACAAAAAACGAAAAAGGGGTAATGCACGATGCATATACCCCAATCAGTTAGTTACTTTAAGATATCGTTAAGCTTCGATAATTTCTTTCAAACCTCAATTAATTGGTTCGATAGAACACCACTTGGGGCTACAAAAAAGAGAGCTAGAAAGAGAGCGAAGAGCGGAGGAAATCCACTTTTCGCTCTCTTTTTTCCTCCTTCTATCGCTCTGTTTCTCGCTCTAATTTGAGGGTTGAGAAAGAGAGCGAAGAGCTGAGGAAATCCACATTTCGCTCTCTTTTTTACCTCTTTCTATCGCTCTGTTTCTCGCTCTAATTTGAGGGCGGAGAAAGAGAGCGAAGAGCGGAGGAAATCCACTTTTCGCTCTCTTTTTTCCTCTTTCTATCGCTCTGTTTCTCGCTCTAATTTGAGGGCGGAGAAAGAGAGCGAAGAGCGGAGGAAATCCACATTTCGCTCTCTTTTTTCCCTCTTTCTATCGCGCTGTTTCTCGCTCTAATTTGAGGGTGGAGAAAGAGAGCGAAGAGCGGAGGAAATCCACTTTTCGCTCTTTTTTTTTCCTCTTTCTATCGCTTTGTTTCTCGCTCTAATTTGAGGGCGGAGAAAGAGAGCGAAGAGCGGAGGAAATCCACTTTTCGCTCTCTTTTTTACCTCTTTCTATCGCTCTGTTTCTCGCTCTAATTTGAGGGCGAAGAGCGAAGGAAATCCCATCTCTGTCCTAGTTACGAAAAACGCCTCAGGCTGCTTTTTTGTATTTATACAACCTATACTTTTTGTCTGAATCAGGATGCTCAGGATTTTTGGATTTACAGGATTGTGTTCGATGCATTTCAGGAAATTATCCATCATAAGTTGTTCATGAACATCATTTGATGGACCCTACTTTTTGTCTGAATCTGGATGCTCAGGATTTTTGGATTTACAGGATTAAAGTATGATGTAAAAATCCTGAGCATCTTAATTTCCTGAGCATCCAGATTCAGACAATATGCTCCACCGCCACCAAACTCAAAGCATCAAATTCAGGCTCATGAAACACCTTATAATCCTTTCTAACCTGTTGGCTGAATTGAATCCTTAGCACCACAAATACCGGATGCCAAGCTTGTTCATCCAATTGACAGGAGGTAGGAGCGCGTAGACCTCAGCCGGTATTTCCATTTCTTTTTGAGCAAACGATTGGAGTGTTTTATCAACCGGATTGTTTTCATGGAGCATGGATTTGTTTTTGAAAGTGTATGCCTGGAAGGAATGGAACAGGATAAGGGGCTACATCCCTCGATTTAGGATGTTGTTGTTTCCATTTATTGAATCCTGGTTTGATTCGATGTAACTAATAACTGTTACCGGGTGAAAATATTTTCTGAGCCAGTTCTTTTTCAGCGGAAAAGCGTAATACTTCCCCGTCATAATTGGATTGAAAATGAGCCCTGCAGGAAGTTCCAGCTCATTCATTTTTAGGATCAATCCATTGACAAATTAGAGGATACTCCATCCTAATGAAAATTATTTTGTCATCTATGGTTTTTGACACCCAATTTTTTCATTTTATTTTTGGAAACATACTTTCTAATATGTAATCATCATCCTTTTTTTTGCTGAATTTATATATGCAATTCCATAAAATGGATAATGTAACGGCGTAATATATTAACAGTCAATAATTACTACTTTATTAAAAACCGACACAATAACTGAAAGCGCTTTATTCAAACAAACACTTACATGTTAGAATAATTGTTTCCTATAATATTACAGGAAACAATTATTTTAACATGTACAAAATTGATTAATAATAACGTAAAATTAAATTATTATGCATT
>Ga0265327_10002601_pt1 | contig 18678 bp, 13 predicted proteins | sample 41621metaG_FD_202089 | JGI IMG/M metagenome (GOLD analysis project Ga0265327, IMG submission 202089) | Rhizosphere microbial communities from Carex aquatilis grown in University of Washington, Seatle, WA, United States - 4-16-21 metaG | ecosystem: Host-associated > Plants > Roots > Rhizosphere...
CACTTCCTCCGGCGTGCCTGCGATCACCAGCGATCCGCCGCCCGCGCCGGCCTCAGGCCCCAGGTCGATCACCCAGTCCGCGCATTTGATGATCTCAATGTTGTGCTCGATAACGAGGATGCTGTGGCCCTCGTTGGTGAGACGCTGCAAAAGTTTTACGAGCAGGGCGATGTCGTCAAAATGCAGACCGGTGGTCGGCTCATCAAGGAGAAACAACGTCTTCTTCTCAGAGATTGGAGGCTCCAGCAGATGTCCAATGAGCTTGAGGCGCTGGGCTTCACCGCCGCTCAAAGTGTTGAGCGGCTGTCCAAGGCGCAAATAACCTAGGCCCGCCTCGCTGAGCAGGCGCATGGAGTTCACGATGCTATCGGCCTTCTTGGATTCCATGCCGCCGAAAAAATCGGCCGCCTCATCCACGGTCATGCTCAACACTTCGTGGATGTTCCTTCCATCAAGACGGATGCGCAGCGCGTGCGGCTGGTAGCGCTTGCCCTCACACTCGGGACAGGTCACATACAGATCGCTGAGGAACTGCATCTCGATCTTCTCGTAGCCGTTGCCCCAGCAGCGCTCGCAGCGGCCTTCGCCGCTGTTGAAGCTGAAGAAGCCGGGCGTCAGTCCCTCGGTGCGCGCGTCCTCGGTCTCCGTGAATAGCTGACGGATCGCGTCAAACGCCCCCACGTAAACCGCCGGCGTGCTGCGCGGCGTGCGGGCCAGCGGGCTCTGGTCCACCATTACGATGGCGCCCACCTTGTCCTCGCCTTCCACGGATTTCACACGGCCCGGCTCATCCTCGATGCTCTCGCCACGCTGGCGCATGAGGTTCCGGTAAAGAACGTCATGCACGAGCGTGCTCTTGCCGCTGCCGCTCACGCCGGTCACACAGCACATCACCCCCAAAGGCACATCCACACTGAGGTTTTTCAAGTTGTGCTGCTTCGCGCCATTGATGCGCAGCGCATGGCCGCGCTTCGGCAAGCGCCGCTGCTTTGGCACGGGGATGCTTTTGCGGCCGAAGAGGTAATCGCCAGTCAGCGTGCCATGTTTCTCGCGCAGATTCTGCAAGGGTCCCTGAAACACCAGGTCGCCACCCTTCTCGCCGCGGCCCGGACCGATCTCGATCAAATTGTCCGCTGCGCGCATTACGGCCTCCTCGTGTTCCACCACGAGCAGCGTGTTGCCCTTGTCGCGCAGACCCTCCATGACGCCGATGAGACGACCGATATCGCGCGGATGCAGGCCGATGCTCGGCTCGTCCAGCACGAAGAGCGTGTTCACCAGCGAGGCGCCGAGACAGGTCGTCAGGTTTACGCGCTGCAGTTCTCCGCCGCTCAAGGTGCGCGTTTGGCGGTCCAGATTCAGGTAATCCAAACCTGCGCGCTGCATGTAGCTGAGGCGCGAGGCAATCTCATCGCGCAGCATCTTCGTCGCCCGGTCCGGATCCGATACACTCAGCCCTTGGACGAACGGCAACAGTTCGCTCACTGGCATTTGCCAGAGGTCATGCAGTGTTTTGCCCGCGACGCGATAGTGAAAGGCCTCCGCCTTGAGCCTGCCCCCGTGGCAATCGCCGCAGACGGTGTAAGCGCGGTAGCGGCTCAGGAAGACACGCACGTGCATCTTATAGGCGCGTGTTTCCTGCCATTTGAAGAAGCCGCGTACCCCATACCACTCGTCATTCTGATAGGCTTCCTCAGGATCACTGCGATCGCCCTCGATGAGCCACTTGCGATCCTTCTCGCTGAAATCTTCAAACGGCAGATCAAGGTCCACGCCTCGTGCCTTCGCGGCCTTCTCCAAATCCCTCTGGCAATCGCGATACGACTCGCCGCTGAAGGCCTTCACCAATCCCTCGCGTATGCTCAACGACTCGTCTGGCATCGCTTTCGTCAGATCGAGGCCGAGGGTCCGTCCAAAACCGCGGCAGGTCGGGCAGGCGCCGATGGGATTGTTGAAACTGAACAGTCCCGGCGTCGGCTCCGGCAGCTTGACGTCGCAGTTCGCGCAGCGCCAGTCGGTGGAGAAGCTCAGCAGGTTGGATTTTGCGTCACTTTGCAGGGACACGCTCATCGTGCCCTTGCCGTAGCGGAGTGCCGCTTCGATGGCTTCCGTGAGCCGCGTGGAGTTGGCCGGGCTCAGCGTGATGCGGTCTTGGATGACATGCACCACGGCGGGCAGCTTGCGCTTGCCGAAGGAGGCCGGTTCATCGGTGCGCAGGATTTCGCCGAAGAGCAGCACGCGCACATAGCCCTGCGATTGCAGGAAGGCGCAGAAATCCTCCACGCTAGTCTTCGCCGGCACTGGCACGCCAAAAAGAATCAGCGCCGTTTGGCCGGAGTATTCCTTCAGCAGCGTGGTCTGGATGCTCTCAGGTGTCTCAGGCCGCACCGGACGGCCGCATTCCGGGCACTCACCTTCCGCGAGGCGCGGGAAGAGCATCTTCAGGTAGTCATTGATCTCCGTGATGGTACCCACGGTGGAGCGCGTGGAGCGGATGTTGTTCACCTGCTCGATTGCGATGGCCGGTGGAATGCCGTGGATGGCGTCCACTTTCGGCTTGTCCATGCGCTCAAAAAACTGGCGCGTGTACGGCGAGAAGGTCTCCACGTAGCGGCGCTGGCCTTCCGCGTAAATGGTATCGAAGGCGAGGGAGGACTTTCCCGAGCCGCTCGGTCCCGTGACCACGCTGAGTTTTCCGAGCGGCAGGTCGAGGTCGAAGCCCTTTAAATTGTTCTGCCGCACCCCGCGAATCTGGATGGCCGAAGCGGTGGAAGGAGGGGCGGGGGGCTTGCGTTCGGACATGAGACAGGGCGGTCAGAATAATTCGCTTCGCAGCGGCAAATGGGCGCAGGGAAAGTGTTCAAATGCACCCTACCTTCGCTGGCGCGGGTTTCACGCACAATTCATGAGGTTTTGGAGATGGCCCGCTGCACCGAAGGTTTCGGTCCAAGGGCCTTTCGATTTGAACGTCGCGTCTTTTGTGGCATCCATTTCCCCCTCCCGATGATGAAACTGACCCCCCTGTTCCTTGTTCTTGGTGCCGCAATCCTAGCCTCCTGCCAGGCACCTCAACCGGCGGGAAGCGATTATCTCGCCGGGCTAGGCGGTCAAGTTCCCAGCTCGCCCGCCACGCTGGGTGTTGCGGAACAGGTGTCGTATTGGGATGACGACGGATCGCAGGGCGAGACCCATGTGGTGGTGGATCTCCGCCGCCAAGTCGCGCAGTTTTACCGGGGTGGGCACGTGATTGGCGTGGCCGCCATTTCCTCCGGAAAAGAAGGCCGCCATACGCCCTCTGGCACCTACAAGATTTTGCAAAAGGATCCGACCCACAAGTCCGCCCAGTACGGCTGGATTGAGGACAGCGCGGGCAAAATGGTGAACGAAGACGCTACGCCCAACACGCCTGTGCCCGCCGGTTGCCGCTACGTGGCCGCCCCCATGCCCTGGTTCATGCGTCTCACGAACGATGGCGTGGGCATGCACGAAGGTTACCTCCCCGGCTATCCCGCCAGCCACGGCTGCATCCGCATGGATCGCGGTGTGGTGAAACACTTCTATGACAACGCCTACGTCGGCATGCCCGTGCAGGTGATCGCAAATTGAGGAGCAGCAGATTGCATCAAGATCAGCCCAATCCCAGGGCTGCCACCTGCTCTTCGTCCCAGCCGAGGTAGTGGCCCAGCTCGTGGAGGTAGGTGGTGCGCACTTCCTTGCGGTAGGTTCGTTCATCGCCTTCCGCAAAGTCCCAGAGACTGTCTAAAAACAAACGGATGCGCGGCATGTCCTCGGGGCTGCCGGGCACCGGATCGAGACGGCTGCTGCCTTCGAACAAACCGAGCACATCCTCCGGCACATCTTCACCGGTCTCCAGCGCCTCTTCCATTTCCTCATACCAAACGGGGCATTCGGCCGCCGCGGCGAGCACATCCGCCGGCAGCCTGGAGAGGACACGCTCCACTTCGTTCTCTGCCAAGGTGAGGAGTTTTCGCGAAGGCATGTCGCAAGGTACTATTTTAAATCCTTCAGCCGCCACCAAGCGCCTTCTACCCAGAAGAACGTGCTATAGTAGACCTGGCTGTAGTCGTATTGCGCGATCACCCGATAAATCGCGTCGGCGTGGTGTTTCAGCACCGCCTCATCAGGGCAAAGAGTGACGATCCAGGCCGCGGCCGTGGGCTCACGGACGAACGCCGTCTCCTTGTTGCGGCGCGGGGAGATTTTCAGGAATTCCTTCACCTGCGCATCGGCAAGCTTCTGTGCCTCCACCTCCGTCTGCTGCGGCTTCCAAAGTGGCATCATGGCCTTCCGCCAGTCCTGGCTGAAAACGCTCGGGTCTTTGGAGTCAAACTGCTGCGCGAACGGCAGGCTTTCCGCCGCCAGCTTCGCACTGGCTCGGAGTCCCTTGGCATAGACCTCTTTGATCGTAGGATCGGTTTCCATTTCCCAGAGGCCGCGCAATGCACAGACGGTGGTGCAGGAGGTCCAGTTGTGCGTCTTCGCGTAGGTGAAGACCATGCCGCGCTCGCAAATGGCGCGCCGGCTCATGTTGTCAGGCGCACCGCTCTCGTCGAGCGCTCTGCGATAGAACAACTCCCATTTCGCATCCTTGGTGAGTTGTCCCATCAGCTTCGCCACAAAGAGCATTCGCGGCGCGGATTCAAAGCTGAAACCCGCAAAGGTGCCGCGCTTACTGAACGGCGGCTCCGCCGGCATCTGCCATCCAAGATCGCGGATCACCTCTGCCGTCTCCACGAGCTTCGCCACGATGCGCTTCCGTTCTTCCTCCGTCACGGGCCCTGCATCCAAATAACGCCAGAGGCCGAAGAACCACGGCATCGTCTGGTCGTTCGAGCCCATGGGATAGTGTGACTTCCCATCCGTGCTTACCCCGCGCCCCACGAAGCCCTTCACGTCGCTGATGGAGTTGAGCAGCAGCAGGCCTTCCATGAGCTTCCGCGCTTTCGCTGCATCGTCAGCGGACTTCGTGTGCCACCAACGGTTCACCGCCGCATCCATGTACATCCCGTTAAACATCGCGCCGTTCTCGATAGGCTGGAACCATCCCAGCGCATTCGGCTTGCCCTCGCGGCACTCCTCCGGCGTCGGCAGATTCACCTTTCCGTTGAGGTCCGCGAAATCCACCATGATCCCGTACGGATCAATGAAGCGCCGCCAGATTTCCGTGTGTGCCTGTTCCACCCGTCTTTCCGCGTCTCCGGCGAAGGCAGGGAAGGGGAAGACGGCTCCCGCAGTGGTGGTGAGCGTCGAACCTAAAAATGATCGACGCTTCATGAAGATTGATTCCCACCCACCATCAACTGCGGCCATTTTTCCTTCCAGTCCGCGGGGAGCCGCATGGGACGGCCCTGAGGCATCTGCACGAGGGCGAGGGACTGGCGGCAGGTGATGAGCACGGTGTCCTCATCCTTGCGCCGCATCTCAAAGGCGCACCAGAAACGCGCGCGCTCGATGCTGTCCAGCTTGCCGTGGATCACGAGTTCATCGCCCAGTTTCGCAGGCCGGCGGTAGTCGATCTCGGTGCGCACCACTACAGGATACAGATGCGTTTTCGACATCTCCCGCAAATCCATGCCGAGTTTCCCCGCCAGCTTGGTGCGGCAGGTCTCGATCATGCGCAGGTAGGCGATGTTGTGCACGACACCACCGCAGTCGGTGTCGAAGAACATGACTTCCTCATGCGTGGTGAAAGTGGGGGCTTGATGCATGCAAGGGTATGTTCAGGGTTCAGGGTTCAAAGTTCAAGGTTGGAACTTCGAATTACGTTCTCAGGTGGCTGACGGCCAAGGTGAAGATTGTGGCAAACTCTGAACTTTGAACACTGAACCTTGAACCCTCAACGCTACCCTGTAGCGTTGAGACCCATGCGCCTCGCCTATCTCTACAGCCGCTATCCCGTGGTCTCGCAGACCTTCTGCGATTCCGAGATGCTGGCGTTGGAAGCGCTGGGCTTTGATTTGGAAATCGTTTCTCTGAATGCGCCGCCGGATTCCTTCCGTCACGAGCGGCTGGACCGGCTCAAGGCGGAAATCCATTACCCACCGCCGGAGCAGGTGCTGGACGCGGAGGGGCGGACGCCGGAGTTCAAGGAAAAGCTCGGCCATCTCATCGCCGCGCATGACCAGCATTACGGCCGCTCCTACAAGGCCGCCATCCGCGCGCGCAATGCCTGGCACTTCGCTCCGCTGCTGCGCAAGCTCGGCGTGCAGCACGTCCATGTGCACTTTGCGAACCGCGCCACGCACACCGCGCTCTTCCTGAAAAAGCTCGGCTTCAGCTTCAGCTTCACCGCGCACGCCCAGGATTTCATGGTGGACTTGGGCAGCGAGCCACTGCTTCAAGAAATGGCGCGTGAGGCGGAGTTCGTCGTTTGCGTGAGCGACCATTCACGCGAGCTGCTCGCCAAGATTTGCCCGGACAGTGCGGAGAAAATCATCCGCATCTACAACGGCATCGAGCTCGATGATTTCCCCGCGGCGAAACCGGAACAACAGTCGGGGCCGCTGCGTCTCGTCAGCGTGGGACGTCTCATCGAGTTCAAAGGCTTCAGCCATCTCATCAACGCGGTGGGCCTTTTGAAAAATCGTGGTGTCGCGGTGCAGGCCACCATCATCGGCGAAGGGCCGTTGCGCGGAGAACTGGAGCAGCAGCTCGCCCACGACAATCTCACGGACGTCATTAGCCTCGCAGGCGTACGGTCCCAAGAGCAGATCAAGCGCGAACTGTCCGCCGCCAATGCCTTTGTGCTGCCCAGCATCGTAGATGGCAAAGGCGCGTGTGATATCCTGCCGACCGTCATCACGGAGGCCATGGCCTGCCGGCTTCCGGTCATTAGCACCAAAGTCACCGGCATTCCGGAAATGGTCGCCGGCGGCGAGACCGGCCTGCTGGTGGATCCCGGCGATGACGCCGCGCTGGCGGATGCCATTGCGTTGCTCGGTTCCGAACCTCAAAAGCGCGCAGCTTTCGGCGTGGCCGGTCGCAAGCGCTCGGAACAGCTCTTCTCCCTTTCCATTACCGCCCGCCAGCTTGCGGACCGTTTTGAAAAAGTTCCCGCCGCCGCCACCAAGCTGCCAAGGCTGCAGGCGCCGATCGTCTATCTCATGAACCAATGGGATGAAGCGGCACTGCGCGAACTGCCGCAGGACGATAACCTGCGCGTCCTCTGCGCCGCCCCCGTGCCGCGTCTCCATCCCGATACGCCGCCGCCGCCCGGGAACTTCGAGACTCTGCCGGACGCCAGCGTGCTGGAGTCGCTCTGGCTGCGCCGTCCTGACCAGCGCCGCCTGCTGGAACGGTGCCGCGATGAACTGGGCGCCGCCATCAGCGGCGAGGAGTTTTATCTTCAGGCCCGCCGCGTCCTCTGGCTGGCCGATGTCCTGCCGCGTCGCGGCGTGAAACACGTCCATGCCTTCCGCTCGGACGCGGTGGCGGCGGTGTGGCTCCTGGGAAAACTGTCCAGCCTCAAGACCAGCGCCGCCATCGAGGAATCGCCAACCTTAAGCCGCGCCGTGCTCGCCCGCCTGCTGCCAGACTTTGGCCTGGTGAGCAATTCGGATGAGAAACTTGCGGGAGAAGCTCGCTTTTCCGCCACGGACGCGCTTCATTTGAAAAAAATCGTTACGCATCGTCAAATGAGCTTTGGCCCGCTGCGCGTGAAACGGCGCGCGGATCCTGTCCCGCAGGACCGCAGCCGCCTGGAACGCGCCTGGCTCGGGCGCCTATTACAGAGTCTGCATGCCTGAGCGCATCGCCGTCATCATCCCGTGCTACAACCACGCCCGCTACGTCGGTGAGGCGCTGGAGTCGGTGCTGGCGCAGACCCAAAAACTGGCACGCATCATTGTCATCGATGATGGCTCCAAGGACGACTCGCCGAACGTGCTGCAAAAATTTGCGAGCCGTGGGGTCGAAGTTTTCACCCGTGAAAATCAGGGCGCGCACGCCACGCTGAATGAGCTGGTCACCCTCGCCGCACAGGACTGCCCTTTCATCAGCATCCTGAATTCGGATGATCGCTATCTCCCGGACCGCCTCGCCACCTGCCTCAACGCGGCGCGTCAGCAGCCCGGGAAATCCGTCATCTGCACCGGCCTGCGCGTGATCGATGAAAACGGCAGGGTCATGCCGGAGGAGGCGCCGCGCTCCCGCTGGTTTCACGGCGCGTGGAGCATCGGCAAGCAGGACGGCATGGAGATTCCGGAGTGGCTGGGCCGGGCGAACTTCGTCGCCACCACCAGCAACATCTTTGCGCGGGCGTCTTATCTGAAGGCGAATCCGTTCCGCCCCTACCGGTTCAATCACGACTACTTCCTGCTCGCCACCGCAGCGTTGGAAAACCAGCTCAATATCGTGCCGGATGTCATGCTGGAATACCGGGTACACGGCAGCAACACCATTGCCACGCGTCCCGAGCCGCTCATGCGCGAGATGCTGCGCATGCACCTGGACCTGTATCATCACCACGCCGCGGCACTGCGCCGTGCGCCGGATATGCGCCGGCGCTTTTTCGGCTTTGTCGGCAGTTCATGGGAAAATATTTCCAGCTTCCACGCGGGTCTGCTTCAGGTAGCCCTCGCTCAGCTCGCCGCGGGGCGCAGCGAGGCGGAGATCGAGGCTCTCGTCGCTGATCTTCAGGGACCGGAGTTCGATGAATTTCCCAACCATCGTCTCGCCGGCGCCTACGATGGTGCGACCCCGCTCGAAGCCAACCGTGCCCTTACCAAGAAGCTCGATGAAATCGTCGCCCAGCGTGATGATGTGAAGGCGGACAAGGAAGCCCTCGACCGGCTCAGCCGCTATCGTCACGTGATGCTGCGTTCCAAGTGGGTGCGGCTCGGCCTCGTCTTTGGCCTCTGCCATCCGCTGGTGAGCAATCGTGGCAAAAAGCCCCACGAAAAAATGCTCTGGCTGCGCGACACCTGTGCCAAGCACTGGTGGCTGGCCATCGGCGAGAAACTCGGCTCCGACAGCGCCCACCGCCTGCGCCGCGACCAGGTGTGATTTGTTGGGCGTTCACGCTTTGGGGTCTCTTGTCCAAATCGACGAAGGTGTCAATCCACAACGATTTACCGCAAAGGAGCAATGAGGCAAAGGACGCAGAGAATAAACAAAAAATCTCTGCGACCTTTGCTCCTTTGCCCCTCTGCGGCGTATCTCGAACATTCATGTGGCAAGGACGTCACTACCTATTTGGCAACAGGTGTTACAGCGTGGCGTGGTATTTTGCAGACCGTCCTGACACGCTGCTGCGAAGCCGCGAAGCGAACCGTGCACACCGAACCATCTCCCTCGCTTGAACTTCGGCCCCGCCTACGACTTCACCATCCTCGATGAGACCGAGGACTGGCTCGTGGTGGACAAGCCCGCTCCGCTCCAGATTCACCCCAGCAAACCCGCGGACGCTGGCCTCACGCTTTGGGACGGCCTCTGCGCCCTGCTCGGCTACGAGCTCGCGAACGGCGGCCAGATCTCCATTCTCAACCGGCTCGACCGCGAGACCAGCGGCGTCGTGCTCATCGCCAAGAACGGCCCCACCGCGCGCCGCTTTGGCAAGGCCATGATGCGCCGCCAGATTCACAAGACCTACTTCGCCATCGTCCGTGGCTGGCCGGAGTGGGAAAGCACCACCCTCGATGCCCCCATTCTCCGCCAGGGCGACGTCATGCCCTCAGAGATTTGGGTGAAGCAGATGGTCCACGAAAATGGCGCACCCTGCGTGACCGACTTCCGCGTGCTGAAGAAGTGGTCACAAGAAATCTCATTCCCACTACTCCATTACTCCACGGCTCCATCACTCCTTCCCGCCGCCGCCCGCTTTTCCCTCATCGAAGCCAGGCCCCGCACGGGCCGCATGCACCAGATCCGCGTCCACCTCCACCACCTCGGCCTGCCCATGGTCGGCGACAAAATCTACGGCGGCGACGAGTCCTGCTACCTGGAGTTCATCGAAACCGGCTGGACCGACTCCCTCGCCGCCAAACTCCTCCTCCCCCGCCAAGCCCTCCACTCCTGCCGCCTCGAAGTCGCGGACGAATATGAAAAGCTCGCGTGGGAAGCGCCACTCGCGACCGACCTCGCAAAGTTCATCCCGGACTGAGGCGTTTCCATTTCACACACCCCTTGGGGAAAGAGGGAAATGGTGTGGGGTGGCTGATCCTCGAGGGCGTGGACTTGCGTCAGCAAAGTAGGCGAAAGCGTCCCGCTTCACGTGGCAAGGTTCCATGATCTCCCTTTCTCTGATGCAGGGCGGAGGTTGGGGGTGCTGGGAGAAGAGTGCGCACTCGGACTTTGTACGGTGAGGCGAAGCGGGACGCATTCGCCTACTTTGCTCACGCTTCTTCGACGCGTTGGAGGTTGCGATTCTCAGTGACAGTGTGCACGTGCTACGGGTGCGGCTGAGACAGCCGCGCTCCTTTCTGATCCCCAGCATTCTGCCTCTTGCGCTTCGCGGTCACCGCGCCCATCTTCGCGCTCACTTTTCGCTGACCCCATGAATCCCAAATTTTCCGGCTACGCCCATCCTGAAGCTCTCGTGGACACTGAGTGGCTTGCTGCCAACCTGAAAGCGCCCGGCATCCGCATCGTGGAGAGCAATGAGGACATCCTGCTCTATGACACCGGTCACATCCCCGGCGCGGTGCATATCGACTGGCGACGCGATCTCAATGACCAGACGGTGCGCGACTACGTGGGCACGGAAGGCTTCGCCGCCCTCTGCCATCGCAACGGCATCACGCCGGACACGACCGTCATTTTCTACGGCGACAAATCGAACTGGTGGGCCTGCTACGCCTTCTGGGTGTTCCAGCTTTTCGGTCATACCAAGGCGAAGATCCTCGACGGCGGCCGCGCCAAGTGGATCGCGGAAAATCGCCCGCTGACCCGGGAGGTGCCTGTCTATCCTGAAACCAACTATCCCGTGCCGCCGCTGCGCGATGACGCCAGCATCCGCGCTTTTCACGGCCAGACCTTTGAGCACATGAAGGCCCGCAAGCCCATGGTGGACGTGCGCAGCCCTAAGGAGTTCAGCGGTGAGACCACGCACATGCCGGAGTATCCGCAGGAAGGCGTGCTGCGCGGCGGCCACATTCCCGGCGCGAAGAGCTGCCCTTGGGCCACCGCTGCGAATCCAGACGGCACCTTCAAGACCGTGGAGGAACTCCAGCAGATCTACGGCGGCAATCTCGGCTTCAAGAAGACGGACGACATCATCGCCTACTGCCGCATCGGCGAGCGCAGCAGCCACACCTGGTTTGTGCTGAAATATCTCCTCGGCTTCCCGAACGTGCGCAACTACGACGGCTCCTGGACGGAGTGGGGCAACATGGTGCGCAATCCGGTGGAGAAGAGCGTCTAAAGAAAATTCAAAATCCAACAGCTCAAATTCCAAGGAAGGATCAAGCTCCAAAAAACCGCATCCGGAAAGCTGTCAGATCTTGGATTTTGAAGTTTGAATGTTGGAGTTTTTTCTCCCATGTATCCCGGCCCCCTTCAGGACATCATCGAGCTTTTCGAGCATCTTCCCGAGCAGGAGCGTCGGGAAAATCTCATCGTCATGGCGGACTCCGCGAAGAAACAGGAACCGCGTGAGGGCGAGAAGTTTGATCTCGAGGATGTGCGCAAGGACGAGGAATGCACGGACACCGTAGGCGTGTACCTCCGTGTGGACGAGGGGGACAAGGCGCACTTTGCCATCACGCTCGGTCCATTGGTGCAGACGCTCACCAAGGCCATGACCAGCATTCTTTGCCGTGGCCTCAATGGTGCAAAGCTTCAGGACATCCTCGAAGTGCCGGCGGACTTTGTGCCCCGCATTGTGGGCGCGGACCTTGTCCGGCTCCGCAGCCAGACGGTTTACTATGTCCTCAGCCGCATGAAGACGGCGGTGAAGATGTTCATGGACCGCCGCCGCGCCGCGGCTTCTGCGGCTTAGGCCTGCTTCACTTGGCGGGAAACCGCAGGTGCAATCTGCCCTGCGTCCACAGCACGAGTGCGATCACCGACATGATGATCCATGTGATCGAAGTCAGTGCTCCCAGTCCGATACCCGCATAAGCGTGGAGCCGCCCGCGCCGCCACGGCTCGGCATGAAACCGCATCAGTCCACGGATGCCCAGCACCACCGCCGCGATGCCGGTAAAAATACCGAGTACGGGGATGATCGACGCCAGGCCGATGTAGTAGGAGGCCAGCGCTGAGGGATTTTTGTAAGGAATGACACCGTCCGTCACGTCCCGATTATCCTTCGGGGTGAGCAGCGCGCCCACGGTGGTGGGCAGGGATTCGCCCACGGACCACACCTGGTCGGTCAGGCGTAATTGCCCGCTCGCGGCATAGGCCTTGATCTCTTCAAATCCGTAAGGTCCGAAGGAAGTGCCCTCCCGGGTCACGGTGTATCCTGCGGAGGCTGGGGTTTCGGCCGGGTTTTCAGCCATTGGCATAAGGTAAAGTTTCCCCGGGCGGGGTCAATTTTCATCTCGACAAGCACGCGGGCTGCTGCTGATTTGCCCACTATGTACTACGTCGGCAAAAATGGGAGCCAGAGTGGTCCCTATCCTCTGGATGAGCTGAAAAACATGGCTTCATCGGGTCGCCTCGGCGCTACCGACCTCATTTGGACGGAGGGCATGAGCGAATGGAAACCCGCAGGCGCCGCCCTTCCTGATCTGTTTGCCAAAGCGGCGCCTGCCACACCGGCCCCGGGCCCCGTGGCCCAGGCGGCTTCGCCCTTCCCTGCTCCCCAAGGGCTGCCTCCTCCGCCTGCTGTGGAATCGGGTGTCCTTTTGGGCGCGCCCATTCCCACCTTTCTCTGGCAGTCCATCGTGGTCACTTTGTGCTGCTGCCCGCTTTTTGGCATCCCGGCCATCGTCTTTGCTTCCCAAGTGGAATCCAAACGGCAGCATGGGGACATCGCGGGCGCCATGAAGTCCTCCAAGAACGCCAAGATGTGGACGCTCATCGCGCTGCTGGCCGGCATTTTCTGCAATTTGAGTTACGGGGCGTTCATGTTTTGGAGCATGAAGCAGAATGGTAATGTGCATTTTTAGTGCCTATGGGCGCTGAAGCCGCGAGAGACGACCTGGCCACCCGCCGGATGGTGGCCGGCACGTTTGCGAGCATCGGTGCTGTGGGGGCGTGGTGGTTGCATGGGCATTCGCCCTCGACCACGGGCTGGTATCCACCGTGTGTCTTTCACGAGCTCACCGGATTGCACTGTCCCGGCTGCGGAGCTACCCGGGCCGCCTATGCCCTGCTTCACGGAAACCTTGGCGAAGCGCTGCATCAAAATGCGCTGCTCGTCATCGCGGCACCATTTCTCGCCGTGATCATTTTTCGCGTCGTGTGGCTCTGGGTCAATGGTCTTCCACCGGTGCATGTGGATCCGAGCCGTTGGATCGCGCGTCTCAGTTTGTTGGTGGCGCCGGTCGTCATTCTCTTCGGCATCCTGCGCAATCTCCCGTGGCCGCCGTTCACCTGTCTCGCGCCCTATTGATGTTCCGCCTCTTCCACGGCATATTCCCGGGTTGCCTGATCCGGTAATTCGCACTATCAAATCCGTCCATGAAGTCAAAGTCTCCGCGCAGCGGTGCTCCCTCATGGTCAATCAAAGGCGGCGGCGAGGGGAAGCGGATTTTGATTATGTCCGTGAGCGCTGGCAGCGGCCACGTACGCGCCGCAGAAGCCTTGGAGAAAGCCTTCCGCAGCGACCCGCGTGTGGGTCCTATCGTCAACGAGGACGTGTTGCGCTTTACCAACAAACTCTTCCGCGATTTTTACTCCAAACTGTACCTCCGCATGGTGCGCTCCGCGCCGCAGATGCTGGGCGCGCTCTACAAGGCCAGTGATGAACCGTGGAAGACGGACACGCTGCGTCTGCCCATGGACCGGCTTAATACGCGCTCGCTGATCCGGCACATCAGCGCCTTTGCACCAGACGTCACGGTCTGCACCCATTTTATGCCCGCGGGCATCATTGCCCACCTCATTGAGTCCGGTGATCTGAACACCCAGCTCTCCATCGTTGTGACGGACCTTGACTGTCATGCCATGTGGCTCACGCGTACTTTCCATCGCTATTTCGTGGCGCTGCCGGAGACCAAGGCGCACCTCGAAGCGCTGGGCCTTCCACCGGAACGCATCGTCGTGTCTGGCATCCCGGTGTGCGGAGAATTTTTGGAAAAGAAAGACTGCGCCTCATTGCGTGCCGCGCACGGGCTGCATCCTACGAAGCCCGTCATCCTGCTTTCCGCGGGCACTTTTGGTACAGGCCCGGCGGAACACGTGGTGGAGCGGCTGAAGGCCTTGCGGCGTGATGCGGAGGTGGTGGTCGTTTGTGGCCGCAGCGCGGAACTTCACCAGCGGGTCACCGGCATTGTCCAAAACGATTCACGCTTCAAGGTGCTCGGGTACTGCGACTACATGCATGACCTCATGAAAATGGCGGATCTTCTGATCGGAAAACCCGGTGGCCTCACCACGGCGGAAGCGCTCGTCTGCGGTCTGCCCATGGCCGTACTTTCACCGATTCCTGGCCAGGAGGAGCGCAACAGCGATCATCTTCTGGAAGAGGGTATCGCCATCCGGTGCAACGACTTGACCACCATTGTTTTTAAAATTGAGCGTTTGCTCGATAATCCTGCCCGCCTGGCAGCGATGCGTGCCAACGCCCTGCGCTTTGCGCGTCCTGACGCATGCGCCACCATCGTCAACACGCTGCTCGAAGACCGCATGCCTCCCTACAGCGTCGGAGCCCAGGAGCGAAAAGCGATGGCGCAGTCCATGATGAAATCCTAGGCACAACACCGTGACTTTCATCCGGATGTGATGGTGATACACAGGGTGTATTTTACAAAAGGCAAGCTGTAGCTCGGGGACAAATCGATCCCGATTTGAGATCTGCCGCGCCATTTAACCGCGTGCGCAATTTTTGTTGCGGAAGTGTAATGATTTTCGCCACAAGCGAAGCCTTTTGTCCAATTACGGGCGGGTTTGAGAGAATTTCCCCGCAGCAAAAAAATTCCTCATCATGAAATACAAACAAGGCCCCACCTTGTTCACCCGAATTATTGCCTTTTTCGCGGTGACGCTCATCCCTTTGGCAACGGCCCCTGTGTCGCTTGCAGACGTCCTATACTGGGACAGCGACGGCAATCCAGTCGGAAATGATGCCAATACAGGCGCGGGCCTCGGTGGATCCGGCGTATGGAACACAACCTCACCGCTTTGGTGGGACGGAATCAGCTCGGACGGCCTTTGGAGCAACTCGTTCAACAACACCGCCGTTTTCTGGGGGATCAACCAGTTCCTGCCTTCGGGAGTCGTGAGTCCTTTCAACACCGTGAGCTTGGGCACCTCCATCAGCGCCGGCTCCCTCGTTTTCAGCAATTTGGGTGCGGCAAACTACGTCATCGACAATGGCGGGAATTCCGCCAATACCCTCACGCTCGGCGCGTCGCCGCTGGGCTTTAGTCCCACCATCGTCGTGGGAGGCACGGCCACCGCCTATTCCGGCGGCAATGGCGCGGGTGCATTGAGCGCCTATTCGCCAGGTGTCACCGCGGAGATTGACGCCAAAATTTCAGGGAGCGACGGGCTGACGGTTTACGGTGGGGGCACGCTCATCTTGGGCAATGCTGCCAACGACTACACCGGGTTCACGGTGGTCAACAATGGCACCTTGGTCATTGGCAATGGCGGCGCTTTGGGGAATTCGACGACCACGGTGGGGGTGGGTGGCATCGCGGGCTTTGGCCTGCTGGGCGGGCAGTTGCTGCTGTCGGGCGGCACGACGCCAGTCACGTTGAACCGCAGCCTGTCCATCTCGGGCCGTGGCACCAACAATGTGGGCGCCGCCCTGATCACGGTGGGCAACAACACGATCAATGGCAATCTCCTTTTTGCCAGCAATACCGAATCGCGCATCGCCGCCATCGGAGGAACCACCGTCATCAACGGCGTCACCACGCTGGCGGGTGGCAGCGGTCACGTGATCTACGGCTTTGGCAATCTCGTCTTTGATGGCCAGATCACCAACGGCGCCATCGGCTCCACGGGAATTATCAAGACCACCTCGGGGGCCATCAACTCGACGAACTCCACCATCGTATTGGCCAATCCGAACAACGATTTCATTTCCAACACGCGTCTCGACTCCGGTACGCTGCGTGTTTCTACCGCCGGCGCCTTGGGCACCCCCACCTCGATCAACCAAGTGTCATTCAATAATGGCACGTTGGAACTGCGCGTCGATCCCTCAAACGTGGCGGGTTTCGCGGGGGTTTACATCAGCATGCCGAACGCCAGCGGCACGATCTATGTGAACCGCGACGTGGGCGGTTCCGGCTTGGCCCAAACCATCACCACCAACTTTACTTTTGCAGCGAATCGCACCATCACCATGAATGGCGGTGACGGTTACAACCTGACGCTTACAAACACCTCCGGCAACATCGGCGGTGCAGGCGGTGGCAACATCACCTTTTCCAACAACGGCAACGGTCTCTATACCATCGATGCCGGCATCGGCTTGGGTGATAACACGGCGCGTGTCATGACCCTGAATGGTAATGGCGATGGCCGGATCACGGGCAGCATCATTTCAGCAGGCACGGGCGACCACAACCTCACCAAAACCACCAACAGCACATGGACCCTCGAGGGGACAGCCTCGACTTACACAGGTGGTACTTTTATCAACGCAGGCACTCTGTCGGTGCGCTCCATCGGCAACGCCTCCAGTGGCGGTCTCAACGGCCAGGCCGGCGGCGTGCTCAGCATGGGATCCGGAGGGACCACGGGCGCTTTTGACTATATCGGCGCCGCAGGGACTGGTGAGGGTGAAACCACGACCAAGACGTTTAACATGGCCGGGACCACGGGTTCCTCCATTATCACGGTGAATCAGGGGGGCAGTGCTCCCTCGGCATTGATCCTCGCGGGTAACATCGGCAATACAGGAGCGGGGGCAAAGACCCTCTATCTTGGCGGCAATGCCGATCCTTCGATCGTCAACGAGTTTCACGGCGTCGTCTCAGACAACGTGGTGGTCGGCAGCTCCAATTTCAACACCAGCCTAAACAAGATCGGAAGCGCCACCTGGCTCTACACGCCGGATTCTTCCTATTATACGACGACCGAGCTCGTGGGTGCCAGCAATCAAACCACTTCCGCCAATGCGGTCATCAACCAGGCGGTGATTTCGGTCGGCAGCGCGGCGAACCTGAAGGTGGGTGAAGTGGTGTCCGGTACCAATGTTCCGGCTGGTTCCTTCATCACGGCGGTTGATACGGTCAACAACAAGATCACCATCAACAACAACATCACCACCCAGATCAATTCGGGCACGGTGCTGACTTTTACGGCGCTGGCTTCCAGCCAGGCCGCCACGGCGGGGGCGGCGGCCAATACCAATGTTATTACGGTAGGAGATACCTCAGGCCTCATCGTGGGCGAGGTGGTGACGGGAAGCAACATTCCCAACAACTCGATCATCACGCAGATCCTGAGTCCCACGACCTTTACCATCAGCAACAACATTGCTACAGCGGTGGCCAACGCGACTCCGCTCGCTTTTGGACAGATCAACAACTTCACGGGGAACGTGACGATCTCCAACGGGACGCTGGCGATCCGTCCCACGGCGGCGTCGGGTGCGGGTTCCGACGTGATCAACAACACGAGCCTGATCAACTTTGCGGCGGACACCTTGACGGCCAACCAGACGGCGGGAGGCACCTTTGAGTACCAGGGATTCAGCACCGGGAGCACCGAGAACGTGGGGGCGCTGTCCTCGCAGGCGGGGGCCAACACGGTGAAGGTGACCCCCGGGGCGGGCGGCACCACCCAGCTGATCTTCTCGGGGCTGGGCTCGGTGAACCAGGGTTCGACGATCAACTTTGTGAGTTCTGGCAGCGGGAGCATCACACTGACGGGAGTGCCCAACGGATTTGTGGATTCGCACCTGTTTTTCAACGGGGCGGACTTTGCGTATGCGACCGGCGGGGTGGTGGGGGCGCCGGTGTACGGTGGGGCGGACACGAATTTTTCCGCGCCCAGCGGGACGAGTTTGACGGACTACACGCACAACGAGGTGACGGGGAGCTTCACGGTGAACATGGACCCGAGCTTTGAGTACATCTTGAGTTTGAAGATGGTGGGCAACGACACGCTGACGGTGGCCAGCGGGTCGACGCTGCAGATTGAGAACGTGGGGGCGGGCAGTGGTGGGAGCGGGAGCGGGATTTTGCAGACGGGCGGTGCGGGGGTGATCACCGGAGGGGATGCGCTGAGCACGGCGGGAGCGGAACTGATTGTGCGTGTCAACGGGGTTGGTGATTCGCTGACGATTGCCACACCGACGGACGGCTCGGTGTTTGGGGTGACCAAGAGTGGGGCGGGGACCCTCACGCTGGTGGGGGCGCAGGGGTACTTCAACGGGACGACGGTCAACGAGGGGACCCTGAAGCTGAAGAACACGACGGCGGGGAGTTTTGACTTTACCTTGGGGTCGAGTTTTGGTGCCACCTCATCGAACTTTTTGACGGTGCGCCAGGGGGCGGTGCTGGACTTGAACGGAGCGGGGATCACGGCGTTGTCCGCGGGGACGGTGGTGACCAGCGGGACGGTGGTGGCTGCGGGAACCTTCAATGGTGCGGG
>Ga0265327_10002602_pt1 | contig 18677 bp, 18 predicted proteins | sample 41621metaG_FD_202089 | JGI IMG/M metagenome (GOLD analysis project Ga0265327, IMG submission 202089) | Rhizosphere microbial communities from Carex aquatilis grown in University of Washington, Seatle, WA, United States - 4-16-21 metaG | ecosystem: Host-associated > Plants > Roots > Rhizosphere...
GTTGGTAGTTATCGGCGACATATTCTTCGACATTGCCCGCCATGTCGTACGCAGAAAAGAATGATTCTCCTCCCTGGAAAATGCCGACCGGCGAGGTATCGAATAGCCCCGTCTCGCAGGTGTTCGCCAAGTTTTCATTGAAGATGTCTCCCCAGGGAAATTCGCGGCGCTCCGGACCTGCCGCCGCAAACTCCCATTCACTTTCGGTAGGCAATCGAAATTGTCGATTGGTCTTTGTAGCTAACCACTGGGCATAAGCATCGCAAGCCTTAGCGGAAAGAGTGTAGACAGGATGATTGGAGCGTTCGATCGGAAAGCGCCTAAAGGCCCAACTCGTAGGCAACTCGGGATAATGGGTATCGACCAGAAAATCACGGTATTCGCGGTTGGTTATCGGAAATTTACCGATCCGGTAATCCCGCAGCCGGACTTCATGCTGTGGGCATTCTTTACGGATCCATGCGGCGTCCAAACCCAGCTTGTCGAATCGCGCCAATACTTCATCAACTGCCGTGTCTTCCAAACCGATAACGGCTACGGTTCCGGGAATATCCACCATGACGGGATTTTTTGTCTCGATTCTGGGATCGCCCAACATAGCCAGAAGATTCCCCGCCACCAGTCTTGATTCTAAATAAGTATTCCGGCCTTGCATGATATCCAGTAGTTCATCGACTTTCAGTTGACGAAATTCGTTGTAGAGCATATGAATCTGCTCCGAGATTCTTCCGGCGGTGTAGTGATCCGGTAAGCCAAGACGTTCACGGTCAGTCATTTCGCCACACAAAACAGCCTCAAATTCAGGCCGGTGCGATTTTTGAGGTGCAACCATCTTCAATAGTTCTCGTTAAATTTAAAAAATAAGCTCATCTAACTGTCGCTTATAACGGCGGAATACCCGATAGGCGGTTGACCACGTTCCCGAAGCGTTTGAGCGTTTGCTTTATATAAGCATCAAGATAAGGGTCGGTTAGCGATCCATCGTCTGCCCAGGCCTCTGCGGCATAGGGCAAGGTTATCTGTTCCGCCAAAATCAGGGCGCCTAAGTATGCAAACACGTTACGTGCATTTTGCAGTCCAAGGAGACCGCCACTCTGTCCAGGAGTCGCGCCGGCAAGCAACAACGGCTTGCCGTGGAACGGATTAATGTAACCTTCTTCTGCAAGGAGTCGAGGCAGTCTGGATACCCAGTCAACGGTATTTTTCAGGTAGGGGCTGACCGAACCGTTGTATTCCGGACTTGCCACAATCAGACCGTCCGCCTTGAGAAAACGTTCGTAAACCGGTTTGACCTGCTCTATAACTTCGTTATCGTTTTCCAAGTCTTGGTTGAACAACGGTAAATCGACGGTATCGCCATCAAGCATTTCGACATAAAACGCTTGCTTCAATAATAACTCTAAATGGTCGGCCAGCCGGCGATTTAACGATTGTTTGCGTTGGCTACCGGGGAAAATTAATATTGTTTTCACAGGAAATCGTTCAGGTGATTAATGGGGTACCGGATACACTTCGCCATCATAGGACGCAGCCAGGAAGCAATTTTGCACAGGATCGTAACTTATTGAAGAAATACCCGCTGTGGTCGGGCGTTCGAAAACAGTCCAGGCGCGCGTCGGGAAATCAAACACCGCCAAGGTGCCGCCATAGCTTCCAGTTATCAGTGTTTGTCCGTTCATGTCGGCACAGATGCATTTTACCGAATAGGAATGCGGGGTTTGATAAACCTCATGGTTTCCGTTAATCCAAATGCGTAAAGTCTTATCTCTGGCGACGCTTGCAAAACCGTTTGCGCCGACAGTGCAGCACGCGTTGGCGATTTTTTCATGGGCATTGGTGATTTTTAAGGCAAGGCTTAGATCATTACAGTTGTACCAAGCCACATCCGTCGAGGCGCAAACAGAAAACAGTTGATCCTGATTGGCAACGATCCCTTTGATGGCGTTTTCGTAAATCTTGATTTCCTTTTCCAGTCTGATAGCGCTATCCGATTGCAGGGAAAATACTATCATTTCACCGGTGTAACTGCCGATTGCGATGCAGGGATGTTCGGCTTGGTAAAAAACAGCGGCGCAATTTAATGGCGAATGATGTTGGTAAAGAATCTTGCCGCTGTTTACATCGAAAAGTTGGCCGAGTTGTCCGCCTGCGTAGAGACGCTCACCGGCAAATAATAAAAAATTACATAAACTCCCTAAATGGGAAAAGGCTTTACCATCCTTGAATACGGTGCCGGAATCGCCAACGGTGTAAACACTGCCTTGATGAATCGCAACGGCGTTGATGCCATTTCCGGCTTCTATTCCATCAGTGCTCCAGCGGTCTTCGCACCAATTGTAAATAGCGTATGTGCTGCCAAAGGTGCCGACGATTAATTTATCGTCACCTAATATGGCCGCAGCTCTCGGCCAAATGATTTCAGGAATTAAAGTACGTTGTCGCTCCGTCATCATCCCTGTCTCGCTAATATCCCAAAGAGCAAGTGTGCGATCGTAACTGAGGGAGGCAAGTAATTGCCGTTCTTCGCAGTAGACAATTTTCTTAATGCCGGCTTGATGGGCGGAGTGATATTGGAGTTCGCCTTCCGTAATGATTGCAATCCTGCCGCGATCATCCCCGGCGATTATTCGACCTAGATAATCCACTGCAATGGTATCGGTACGGACACCATTGAGATCATAACAAGACCTCTGGATGCCTTGTTCGATGTCCCATTCTATAATGGTTCCGTCCACGCTTGACGAAATCAGAGACTTTCCGTCCACACTCCAAAGTAGCGAGATGATATTCCCGGTGTGTCCCCAAAAAGCTTTAAGACAATGTCCCGACAGGTCAAATATTCGCACCGCTCTATCCAAAGCGCAAGTGGCCACAGAACCGTTGTCCGGAGCAAAAACAGCCATGTCTACATCATCGCCATGCTCAGTCAGAACAGCCTGAAGACGCAATGTAGGAACTTCCCAAATGCGGGCCGAATAATCGCTGCCGGCACTGACTAACCATCGACCGTCAGAACTAAAGGCGCAGTGATTAACTAAATGGTCGTGCGTGCCTTGCGCTAAGGATTTGCGCGTTACCGTGTCCCATAAAATGACTCGATTATCATAGCCGCTGGTCGCAACGTAGGTGCCATTGACTGCGACACTGCTAATTGGAGCTGTGTGTTTGATTTTTGACATTCGAATAAACGGAATCTGGATAAATTCGTCAATCCTTGATAACGTTAATCAGGGATTGGGCGAGTAAGAACGAGCGAACGCTTACGCTATTGTACTAATTTTTGTTCCCACAGATCCGGACGTTGCCAGCGGAGTCGGAGTAGCGGAAGAAGCGGGGGTGTTTTGATCGCTTGCCTCATGATGATGGTGGTGTCCTGATTTCAGAGCGGCGAAAGCTTGTTGTGCGGCACCGATATCACCGGATTGCAGCGCCTGACCTAATTTACCCAGCGGGCTGTTAGGGTCGGATGCGTTGGACGATTTGGACGATAGTGATGCAAATGCTTGTTTCGCGGCATCCATATTGCCGGATTTCAAAGCTTGAGACAGTTGATTAAAATTCTGACGTTGTTGTTGCCACATGCCGGCACCGCTGACAGCCGACGAGGCTGATGATACGCTCATCCCCATAAAAACCTCCAAATTAAATAATTAATAAAAATTTATTGTCAAACAACCTATTTTGATTTTTCAGGCCCTTCAACCGATTTATCGGTATTCAGTCCGTTGCCGTGTAATGGATATGAAGTGACACAAACCGGCAATAATTTTCCGTGGCAACACATCGACATCCGTAATCAATAACGTCCTACTGAAGTATCTATTATGTTATTTAGCCAAAATCTAATAACCAGCGACTCGAGACGCTATGACAGATACCGAATAAAGGGCTAATAGGCTTTACCTGCTTCATTTTAACGTCCATTGCTGTAATTCGAGAACAGATCATGAAAATTAAAGCATTATCTATGCCAAATGTTAATATAATAGGCTTTGCATGATTTTAATATCAGAACACAGAGATATTAAACGCTAATTTTTGCAGTCCGCGCAAAAAGTGTCTGCAATTTTGGTATGAAAATGGCCGTAGCTATTGAAAAAAGGGCGCAAGCGCCCAGTCTTCGCTGAAGAATTTTAAACTTGGTGTTTCGACCTCAAGGATTATTGTTTGGTTATCTCTAAACGATAGCCCCTTTTAAACTCATGCAAGATTGCAGGAACTGACTTTTTACCTCAGCGTTATATTGGCATTCTGCTAAGCCTCTTCGGTTTTGTCTAAACATTCTTAGTGCAACCCATCATCCATACAGCAACTACGACCGCTCTTTTTTCATGTTTTCACTGCTTTTTTAAATGTAGTGTTTGCGGATCGAATTTCGGTTTTTTAAAGTTTCGATAAATGCGGCTAGATTGATAAACATCAACGTTAATATTTGCTCTTGCCAGTATTAAAAACAGTTGGCGATTTGTCATCCAATAATACATAAACAGCACAGCCTGATTACACCCTATTACGCCAACTCGTTCAAAAAGAGTTGCTCACCTAAGTAAAATCAACAATAACGGAAATATTCAGCAGCGAATCCGAATTGCGGTTCTTGCATCTTCTCGGGAGCTTTAAAAAATGTAAACCACGTTCATAAACCATGCGATCCTCAACGACCTATTTCTTTGCCCAGTTTATTTTCCTGCTGATTAAGTGTCTTTTGTTCCTGCTGAGTTAATGATCCGTTATTCTGTTCGCCCATAAGACGTTCTTCTTGGCGGATTTGACGATCTTGACTGCGCAATTGCGTGGCTTGTGCCGGGCTGATTGTGCCTTCTTTTCGTTCTTGATAAATACGCTGATCTTCGTTTTCGAGCCGTCCGTTGACTTCGGTCCGACGTGGATGACTTTGTTCCCAATTTTCTTTTGAGTTGATTTCTCCACCGAGTTTGTTTTCCTGCTGATTAAGTATCTTTTGTTCCTGATGGGTTAATGAACCGTTATTCTGTTCGCCCATGAGATGTTCTTCTTGGCGGATTTGACGATCTTGACTGCGTAGTTGCGTGGCTTGTGCCGGGCTGATTACGCCTTCTTTTCGTTCTTGATGAATGCGCTGATCTTCGTTTTCGAGTCGTTCGTTAACTTCAGCGCGACGCGGATGACTTTGCTCCCAGTTTTCTTTTGCATAGGCGGGCGTACATACGCTTACTAAAATTGCAAAAAACATTGAGAGGATATTTATATTGATAATATTCATAATTTTAAACCGTTAACGATAAGGACACTTTATTGGTGTAATAAAGGACTTTTGTTGTTTATGCATTTTTTGAATTCATTTTGGCTCCTGGATAGGGGAAAAACTTATTAAATCGATTCAGCTAACCGAGCTAAATATTGTTTAGCTGGAACCGGCAACTATTATGCTATTTCCATGCCGCAAACCATAACTCTAAATAAACTATTAAAATCAATTATCTTTAGCTGAATAAAAAAGGTTTGGTAAGAGATCGAAAAAACTAAAGGTTGAAATAAACCTTTTCTAGTGTTCTTTTCAACAGATGAGTAATTCCGATTAATCAACATCAATTCTTATTATGTGATTAAGCGCCAAGCGCCTGAAATGACGACCGGGTTTCCCCATAAGACCGATTTATGAGCGCGTCCTTTGGGAAAAATGCATTGACCTTTAGCGATAGGATCAAATACTTGCGTACTACGTTCTAAGCTTTTCCTGACCGGCGAATCGGTAAGAACACGATTTATATGATGACAGATGCAGGATTGAGTGTTTTCTCGATGTTTTTATGCAAAGTCCCTCTTTTTTTGGATTTTCAGCAGACGCTGTTAGTTGTGCCTTCTTTTCTAGTAATAATACTAATTCTTTTTTTAGGGTGGCATCCAAAGGATCTTCCCGAGTGCGTCAATGCAGCTCTCTTGGAATTGATTGACGCTTACCTTTTTCTATTTTACGACCGGAGCGTTCAGAAATAGCGGCACAAGCTGCCGCTGTTTCTCGGCCTTTTCCTAATTTACGCGTGCTCATATATAAACTCTCTTGGCGTTGAGTGATACGTTTTCCAGGCAAGGGTAAACTCCAAATAAAATTGAAATCCATCTTTGCCCTACATATCGGTCAACCTGTCAAGATAGTTGTCTCCGACCGGACAGGTTAATTGTTGCCGAACAAATGTTTCCTGTAGCCATTCTGTCCGTTTCATTCCCAGCCCTCTCTGGTGTTCTGAAACCGGACAGTTTATGCGCTCTTACTTAGATCATTTTATTTGCTCACAACATTTGCAATCGTAAGCACTGGACTATAAGTGTTTACTGGGGGCATAATGCCCCCCTTTTTTATTGGTTTAACTTAGCAAGGAAGGCAGGTGATGACGCGATCAGAGAATATATATTTAGTCGGCCTCATGGGGGCGGGGAAAACCACCATAGGACGACAATTGGCAAGAGCATTGTCGGTACCGTTTTATGACAGTGACAAGGCCATTGAAGAACGAACCGGCGTAGACATTCCTACCATATTCGAGTTTGAGGGAGAGGAAGGGTTCAGGGATCGGGAACAAAAGATGATTCAGCAATTAACGCAAATGGACGGTATCGTGCTGGCCACCGGCGGCGGCGCTATTTTGCGCGAAGAAAATCGCAGGCTCTTGAAAGAAAATGGCTTTATCGTCTATTTGCAATGTTCGGTAGAAAGAATTTTGGAGCGGACGCGTAGAGATACGCAACGTCCATTGTTAAAAACGGATAATCCGAGAGATCGGATAGAAAGCTTATTCATACAACGTGAGCCGTTGTATTTATCCTGTGCCGATTTTAAAATTGACACCGGTGTTATGCAAAGCAAAGAAGTCGTTAGTCACATTTTAGAGCAATACAAATCAGTTAATCGTTAAACAAAATCTATAATAGAGCAGATTATTCTAATCCGCTCTATACGCTAACCCGATCCCCAAGTATTAATAAAAAATGAGAAAATTACCGGTTGAATTAGGTGACCGTAGTTACCCGATCTATATAGGCTCCGGTTTATTGAGCCAACTTGAGTTGTTCACGCATCATATAAAATCCAAACAGGTTGTGGTGGTTAGCAATGAAACTATTGCCCCCTTGTATTTGCCCGCGGTTTTAAAGAACTTGCAGGATTATAGGGTCGAAACAGTGATACTGCCCGATGGCGAACAATTCAAAACCTTAGATTTCGTCAGTCAAATTTTTGATAAGTTGCTGGCCTGCAAGTTTAGCCGCAATGCCACGCTGATTGCGTTGGGCGGCGGCGTTATCGGCGATATGGGCGGTTTTGCCTCAGCTTGTTATCAGCGGGGCATCCCTTTTCTACAAATACCTACCACATTGCTGGCGCAAGTTGATTCCTCGGTGGGCGGCAAAACCGGGGTGAATCATCCGCTGGGTAAAAATATGATCGGCGCTTTTTATCAGCCGCAATGTGTAATTGCCGATGCCGATGTTTTAGACACCCTGGATGACCGTCAATTAGCGGCCGGTTTAGCGGAAGTGATTAAATACGGCTTGATTAGGGATGCTGAGTTTTTTGACTGGCTGGAACACAACGTCGATGCGTTATTGAGCCGGGATAAACAGGCATTGGCTTACGCGATTGAACGATCATGCATTAATAAAGCCGAAATTGTCGCCGAAGATGAAACCGAAACCGGTATCAGGGCAACGCTTAATTTAGGTCATACTTTCGGTCATGCGATAGAGACCGGCTCCGGTTACGGTAAATACCTGCATGGCGAAGCCGTCGCTATCGGTACCTGTCAAGCCGCCGATCTGTCCAGGCGCAAAGGTTGGCTTAACGATGACGATGTTGAAAGGATTATTGCTCTGTTTAAAAGAGCCGGACTTCCTGTCGTTCCGCCCGAGCAAATCGATTCGGACCGGTTTTTGGAATTAATGGCGGTAGATAAAAAGAATGTCGACGGTCAAATAAGACTGATTTTATTAGAGAAAATCGGCATGGCAACATTGCCCGTGGACGTGGCTCGAGAACTATTGGAAATGACGCTTAAAACCTATGGTAGAGGATGATACTTTTACTTATCATGTGAAACAGCAGCGGCGTGAACCCCCGGCGGACACCGCTGTTCATTCGTTGATAACAAAAGAACGTACGCAGAAGCTTGATTTATTAATTCATTTGCTGTCAAACCTGAGCCAATCCCTCGTTGTTTGCGGCCCCGAAGGTATCGGTAAAACGATGCTGCTTACTATGTTGCAGGAACGTAAGACTGATTTGTGGCAGTATTGTTCCCTGCAAGGCAATGCCGACTTGAGTTTTGAAGCAATACAGAATCAGTTAGCCAAATCTATAAGCCAAGATAAGTCCGTTCAGTCATTATCGATGGCTTTGGCGCGCTATGAAGGCCGGCACAAGCAAGTTGTATTGATTGTCGATAATGCCGGTGAATTAGTACCCGGTTTGATCACGGCCATCATTCAGTATGCGGCGGCAAATCCTGTATTAAAGGTGATTTTTGCTTTAACACATGATGAGTTGCAGGTGAAACGCGGATCGGATCGCGCGGTGGATAATTGCCATATTGTTGAGATTCCCACTTTATCGGAAAAGCAATGCGGCGACTTTTTACGGCTGTTATCGTTAAAACCGGCTGCGAACCTGTCGCTTAAAGCGATTAGCGATAACATGATTGCCCATATCTATCGGGAAACGCACGGTGTTCCGGGAAGAATTATTAGCGAATTGCCCGGATTATCCGATGTTAAGCAAGAGGGAAAACTAAAATGGACAGTTGTTGTTCCCGCTGTCGCTGTCGCAGCAGTCGCTGCCATAGCTTGGGGTATCCAGTGGTTGGCGCCGTCGGTATTGGCTCCAGGCGGCATTAATCTGCCCTCCATTGCTGTAGGAAATACGGCAAAGTCGTCTGGAGCGGTTATGCTGCCGCTAAAAAACAAAGATGAAAAAGTTGCAGCGCCGGCTTTTGTTGAGCCAATAGCGAATAATGGCGAAACGGCTCCTGTACGGCCGGAGTCGCGGATAATGCTCGCGTTGCCTCCCGCTCAGCCGGTTACATCGGGCGGAGCCGAAATGCCGATAAACCAACAGTACGCTGTTAAAGATGCATTAGCGCCTTCGGTGGAAGTAAAAAACCGCCCGGATCGACAACAGTCTTTTACCCCGATGCCGCTTGGGAGCGAACAAAAAAAACCGGAGCCGCCGGTTTTAGATGACTCGGCGATGAATGACAGTGGCGCGCCCGGTGTTAAAAATCAGGCAATTAAGGCGCAAGTTGAGTTAGCGGACAGTGCTGAGATCGATCGGAAGCCGGCTAATAAAGGGCCTGATGTTACGCCAGTGAAAATGGCCGAGCGGCTGGAGATAAACAAAAAAATTAACAGTAATGAAGCCCTTACTGCCGGCAAACAGCAAATAATCCAGCCGCCGCAAAAGCCCGTAGAAGCCGCGGCGACAGCGCAACAAGCGGAATCCGAAGAATTGTTGGCTTCTACTTTTACCTTGCAGTTAATGGTGTTGTCCAAACAAGAATCGGTTGACGCTATACTCAACAAATATCCATCTATAAAGTCAGGTATTCGAGTCATCAATGCACTGGCCAATGGTCAACAGAAATTTATTTTGGAGTACGGCTCATACCCTGACAGTGCGTCAGCCAATAAAGCCCGACAGTCTTTGCCCCCTGAATTCCGCAAGGCTTTGGTAAGAAAAACCAGTTCGACCAAACATAGATAAGGCGCGCTATGCGCCTTATAGGCTCTCACTTAAGATCAAGCACAGCATTCAAGAAAAACCAAAAAACTTCATGACTTGCGGCGATCTATTAATCCGTTTACATCCTAATCCATGACTCCATTAAAAAACGATACCTTTATTAAAGCGCTGTTAAAACAACCTGTCGATTACACGCCGATTTGGATGATGCGCCAGGCGGGGCGTTATCTCCCCGAATACCGTAAAGTCAGGGAACAGGCCGGCAGTTTTTTGGATCTCTGCACCAATCCTGAACTGGCTTGCGAAGTCACGCTACAGCCGTTGCGGCGTTTTGACTTCGATGCGGCCATTTTATTTTCCGATATATTGACCATTCCCGATGCGATGGGCTTAGGGCTTCATTTCACCGAAGGCGAAGGTCCCAAATTCAGCAATCCGGTCAGGACGGCGGCGGATGTGAATAAATTACCGATTCCGGATCCCGACACGGATTTGCGTTATGTGATTGATGCGGTTCGCTTGATCAGAAAAAATCTGCAAGGAAGCGTCCCGTTAATCGGCTTTTCCGGCAGTCCGTGGACCTTGGCGACCTATATGGTCGAAGGCGGCGGCAGCAAGAGCTTCCAGAAAGTTAAAGCTATGCTGTACGAGCAACCCAAGCTGATGCATGTGATGCTGGATAAATTGGCGCAATCGGTTGCGGCCTATTTGAATGCCCAGATTGAAGCCGGCGCTCAGGCGGTCATGCTGTTCGATACGTGGGGCGGCATGTTGACCACCGAAGATTATGCCGAGTTTTCTTTGTATTACGCCAAACACGTCAGAGCGCAGCTTAAAACCGATGTAGACGGGCGGCGAATACCGACTATCCTGTTCACCAAAGGCGGCGGGTTGTGGCTGGAAGCCATGGCTGAGTCCGGCTATGATGCCTTGGGCCTGGATTGGCAGACCGATATACAACAGGCTAGAGCCAGAGTGGGGCATCAGGTTGCTTTGCAGGGCAATATGGACCCGGTTGCGCTTTATGCCAATCCGGAAGTGATCGCTGACAAAGTCAAAACCATTCTGCATAAATACGGCGCCGGTTCAGGCCATGTATTCAACTTGGGACATGGAATTTTGCCTGATATGAACCCCGATCATGTTAAAGTGATGGTTGATGCCGTGCATGAACATAGTCGGGCTTATCATTCGGCATAATCGTTTACCATGCCGCCGGTAAGAGTCATATCTGCCGAGCATTACTGTCATTTATAGAGGCGTTGCAAATATGAAAATATCGAAAATAGTCTGGGCAATCGGTCTGCTTGTTGTCAGCGCAACCGTCAGCGCTGAAGGCTCAGGCAAGCCCATTGATATTGTCGTTCATCGAAGCCCGACCTGCACTTGCTGCGGCAAATGGCTGGAGCACCTGAAACAAAACAATTTTAAGGTAGAAGACATCGTTACCAACGATGTACAGTCGATAAAGACTAAATACGGCGTTAACGGCGAACTGGCCTCCTGTCATACCGCCATTGTCGATGGTTATGTTATAGAAGGCCATGTGCCTGCAAGCGACATTAAAACGCTGTTGAAAACCAAGCCGAAAGTCACTGGGATAGCCGTTCCCGGCATGGTTAACGGTAGTCCCGGCATGGAAATGGGCGATCAAAAAGACCCGTATAAGGTGGTCAGTTTCGATCATGAGAATCAGGTCAAAGTATTTAATAGCTACGAAGGCGCTCAATGATTTTAGCGGGTGACGTAGGACGGACAAAAAATCTTCCAGCGTTGTTTGGCAAAGAAGACGATGAGATCGAGTGATTCAAGAAAGAACAACTTTCTAACGCTTATTATCAAACGCTCACCGGTTTTTTTGATTGATGCAGATAGTCACTGTCTGGTTGTTGAATGATCTTGAAACTACCAAGAGGGGCTTGCCGGCTTTGCTCGAGCACAATTTTATCGAATTAAATCCCGGCGCCGGGCGGCAGTAAGACAACATTGTCGTTGCTGCCGGTTATCAGGCGCGTTAAGTTACGCAAAGAAGAAATTAGGATAAAGCAATGAAAATCGGTATCCCCAAAGAAATAAAAAACCACGAAAACCGGGTTGCAGTGACACCCGACGGCGCATCTGATTTAATCGAGCAAGGTCATCAAGTCTTGGTTGAGACGGATGCCGGCTTAGGCGCGGGCTTTAGTAATTTGCAATACCAGAAGGCGGGGGCGCAGATGGTTTCCACCGCCGACGCGTGGGCTGTTGATTTAGTGGTTAAAGTAAAAGAGCCGCTAGAAGCTGAATACCCCTATTTGGATCAGCAAATGGTTTTTACCTTTTTTCATTTGGCCGGAGTCCCTCCCAGTTTGACACAGGCCTTACTAAAAAAAGGCACCACAGCGATTGCTTACGAAACGCTGGAAGATGAACACGGACGCTTACCCTTGCTTGCACCAATGAGCGCCGTTGCCGGCAACATGGCAACGCTAATGGGCAGCTATTATCTTGCTAAATTCAATCAGGGCAGGGGCGTGCAGTTAGGTAACGTGCTGGGGAAACGGCATGGCAAAGTCGTGGTTATCGGCGATGGCGTCGTAGGGCAGCATGCAGCGCAGGTCGCTGATGGAATGGGCGCCAATGTATTTGTTGCCGGTATTGATCCTATTAAAATGCAGCAAACCAAAGACACCTTATTGCCGAACGTGGAGTTCTTCTTATCGAGTCCTGAAAATATCGCTCAGCATATAAAAGATGCCGATTTGGTTGTTGGCGCTGTGCTTATTCACGGCGCCAAAGCAGACAAAATAGTCAGCGAAGACATGATAAAGTCGATGGCTCAAGGCTCGGTTGTTGTCGATGTCAGCATTGATCAAGGCGGCTGTATAGCAACCTCAAAACCAACTTCTCATACCGATCCGGTGTTTGTTAAGCATGGTGTCATACATTATTGCGTAACTAACATGCCCGGTGCATACCCCATCACCTCAACCATCGCCCTGTCGGATGCAACATTACCCTATATCCTGAAAATAGCCGATACCGGGAAGGATTCTTTACTGGCTGATAGAGCATTGCTCAAAGCGATTAATACTTATAACGGCAAAATCACCTGTAAAGCCGCAGCCGAAGGATTAGGTATGTTAGATGATTACCAGCCGATTACAGACTTTTAACTGGTTATAAAGTTGTATTTTAAGGTAGGATAGTTATTCAAGCCGATGTAGCTCAGTTGGTAGAGCAACTGATTCGTAATCAGTAGGTCGTGGGTTCGACTCCCATCATTGGCTCCATTAAATCAATAGTTTATGGATTTTAATAATAATTTTTTATTGGCCTGTCCATAAAGTGTCCATATTTATGCGTTATAGTCTTAGAGGTGGTTCCTTATGATCAATTACGAGCAGGATTTTTATGGTTGGACTCAAGAGCAGGCGGGATTGTTACGGTCGGGACGGTTAACGGATTTGGATATTGAAAATCTTATTGAGGAAGTAGAAACCATGGGTCGAAGTGAAAAACGGGTACTTGAAAGCGCTTTAACCGTGTTATTGGTTCATCTTCTTAAGTGGCAATATCAGCCGGTTAGACAGGGTAGAAATTGGGAATTAACCATTAAAACTCAGCGCATAAATTTTATGAAAATATTGCGTGATAATCCGGGCTTAAAGCCAAATCTTGATCAAGTGATGATGGATGCTTATCAAATGGCCGTGATTAATGCGTCTCAAGAGACGGGGCTTGATGAAAAATCTTTTCCTGCTGTTTGTCCATGGAGTCTGCTTGACGCGACTAATCACGATTTTTTTCCGGGGTCAAATTGATCGGATTAAATTTAACCGCCTCGTCCAGGTGCTCGGGTGCAAGGTGAGCATAGCGAATAGTCATCAATAAGCTTCCATGTCCTAGAATTTTTTGTAGGACTAAAATATTGCCTCCGTTTTGGATAAAGTGACTTGCGAAGGTATGCCGTAGAACATGGCTCATTTGTCCATCCGGCAAGGTAAAACTTAAATTTTTAACTCTGCGTTGTAAGGTTCTATAACCGTTTTTAAAATCCGCTCTCGCCCCGACCTTACAAAATTTATAAATACCGCCATGAATAAAGATCATTTAACAGGCTTAACTCGACAGAGTAATGTTTTCATGAATCTTGTTCAATTGGAGTTATTTATGAATACCCTCGTTAAAGCCACCGTCCTTTTAATGATGTTCGCATTTGAAGCGGCGGCAAGCCCCGATTCAAAATTCAACATCATCGCCAATCTCGATACCGGTCCGGGCAATGTAACCGTTACCGATAATGGCCGTATCATTATGAGTATGCATCAGTTTTATCAGCCTAAATTTACAGTGGTTGAATATAAAGATAATGCGCTGCTGCCGTTTCCTAATAAAGAACTGTCGGATTCGGATTCAGTATCGAACCTGAAACTGGATTCCGTGCTGGGCATTCGGTCAGATGCTGCCGGCATCGTGTGGATGTTGGATAACGGCATGCGTAGCGGTGTCACGCCTAAGCTGGTCGGGTGGGATACCCGCGGCAATAAGCTGCATCGGGTCATTCATTTGCCGACACCGGTAGCGCCGAAGAATGCTTTTGTTAACGATTTTGCAATCGACACTAAACACCGGCATATTTTTATCAGCGATCCGGCCGGAGGGAGCAATGCGGCGCTGATTGTCGTTAATCTGAACACAGGAACGGCAAGACGCGTACTGGAAGGGCATAACAGCGTTATTCCGGAAGATGTCGATTTGATTATTGATAATGTACCGGTTCAAGTTAAAGATAAAGCCGGAAGATTGCTTCGTCCTCATATCGGCGTCAACCCGATTACCGAAGATTTGAACAACGAATGGGTTTATTTCGGTCCGATGCATGGACTCAGTTTATACCGGATAAAAGCGGACGATCTGGTCAATGAAAACCTGGATACCAAAATGCTGGCAAATCGCGTTGAACACTACAGCGATAAACCGATTTCTGACGGCATGACCATCGACAAGGATAACAATATCTACCTCGGCGAGTTGGCAGCCAATGCGATTGGTGTGATTTCAGCCGACAAAAAATACCAACGGCTGGCGCAGTGCCCGCGCTTGTCATGGGTGGATTCGTTCAGTTTCGGGCCTAATGGGCAATTGTTTGCGGTGGTTAATCGCCTGCATCAGTCGGCAACGCTTAACGGCGGCGTGTCGGCATCCAAACCGCCGTATTATTTGTTACAGATAAAAGCCTTGGCTGGCGGATTGCCTGGAAGATAACCAAACTCACGAGCCATTCATGTTCCGGCCTATCGCTGTTATTCTGTCCCGCAGCCAAAGATGGGCCGGATCTTTATCCTGCAATGGATGCCAAATCATCACTAACTCGTAACAAGAAGGAAGCTCGACAGGTACCGGAAATATGTCCAGCGGCGCAAATTTTTTAAACTGCTCGGCAATTCGATAAGGCAGCGACAAGATCATATCGGTTTCGGCAACGATCAGCGGCGCGGACAGAAAATGCGGGACGATCAGCTTGATGCGCCGCTCCAAACCCTGTTCCGTCAGTTTTTGATCGATTAAGCCGACGTTGCTACCGGTCCGGGAAATCAGCATATGAGAAGCCGCCAGATAGGCTTCTAACGAAGGCGGATTTGTTATAAACGGATGATTTTGCCTGACCACGCAGGCCATTTGGTCGTTGAACAAATGTTCGCAGTGTAAATGAGCGGGCGGTTTTAATACCGATTCAAACCCGAGTACGACATCAAGGCTACCATTTTCCAATGCTGCGGCCGGAAACGACGATTCGGTACGCTTAATGTGAAGATCAATGCCGGGAGCGATTTGATCGATCAATCCCGATAACGCCGGTAATAACAGCAATTCCATATAATCCGTGGCCGCAAGCACGAATCGCCGTTGGCTGGTTCTTGCTTCAAATTCCGATGGCGGTTGAATCAGCTGCTCCACCTCAGTCAATAAGTTTCTGACCGGTTCGATCAAGGCCAGCGCTCTTTGGGTCGGTTTCATGCCTTTCGGTGTTTTAACCAGCAGAGGATCGTCCAATTGTTGCCGCAGCCTCTGCAAAATATGGCTCATCGCCGATTGCGTGATAAACATCTGTTCCGCCGCACGAGTAACGTTTAACTCTTGCATCAGTACATCGAAGGCCACCAATAAGTTCAGGTCAAAGGTTCTTAAATTAGACATTCGGGACTCTTTCAGCGTTGGTTTGACAGCGATTAGCATAACAAAAACACAGTCCGCGCCAGCTATGAATTGTGTCAATGATGCGATGAAATTTATACATTTAACAAAGTCCTCCTTTCAACTTACTGTATCACTCAGGCGTGTTGTTTAGTTTGAGTCGATCCAGTTCCCCCTCAATGGCCGGCCGACAAAATTTACAACACGCTGACTTTTTGGATAGGCGAATCCGCCTTATCTATTGCTATTGATAGGAGACGCAATGATGTCAGCAAATATTTCAAAACGGTCTTTTCGACCATACACCGGAGAAAAAGCGCGGATTAGCCGCGCTTACGATTACCTGATTCTGGTCTTGGCTCTTTTCCTGTTTATCGGAGCCTTTCATCTTCATTTTGCGCTGACCGTCGGCGACTGGGATTTCTGGGTGGACTGGAAAGACAGGCAATACTGGCCGCTGGTGACGCCGTTAATGGGCATTACTTTTCCGGCCGCGGTTCAGTATGTCATGTGGAATAAATTTCGTCTGCCGATGGGCGCTACGCTGTGTGTTGCAGCCTTGTTAATAGGCACTTGGGTTACCCGTATCTTTGCTTACCATTATTGGAACTATTTTCCGATCAACATGGTGTTACCGGCCACAATGTTGCCGGGCGCATTGGTCCTGGACTTTATCCTGATGTTGAGCAATAGCCTGACGATAACGGCCCTTTTTGGTGGGGCCGCTTTTGCATTACTGTTTTATCCCAGCAATTGGCCGATCTTCGGCATGTTCCATGTGCCTGTCGAGCAGGGTAACGGGCAAGTAACCGTCGCCGATCTATTCGGCTTCCAGTACATCCGCACCGGCATGCCCGAATATTTGCGCATTATTGAACGAGGCACTTTGCGGACCTACGGCCAATATGCGACACCGCTGTCGGCATTTGCCTCGGCGCTTTTATGCACCCTGATGTACACCTTATGGTGGTATATCGGCAAGTGGTTCTCGACCGTTCGTTACCTTAACAAAATCTAAAGGGAGGGTTTATGAAAACGATTTTAGTCAAAACCTTAACGGCATTCTGCCTGATTTTTTCCGTGTACTTGATCAATGTCCAGACTGCCATGGCCCATGGTGAAAAAGCCTTGGAGCCGTTCATCAGAATGCGCACCATACAATGGTATGACGTGCATTGGTCGAAACAGGCATTCAACGTCAATGAAGAAATCAGCGTCAGCGGTAAATTTCATGTCGCCGAGGATTGGCCTATCGGCGTACCCAAACCGGAAGCCTCATTTTTAAACATATCGACACCGGGGCCGGTGTTGATCAGAACCGAGCGTTACCTGAACGGCAAGCCCTGGACTAATTCAGTGGCGTTGGAGCCGGGCGGCGATTACGACTTTAAGGTCGTGCTCAAGGGGCGCATGCCCGGTCATTACCACATCCATCCGTTCTTTAACTTAAAAGATGCCGGACAAGTGATGGGACCGGGGGTGTGGCTGGATATAGCCGGCAATGCGTCGGACTTTAGCAATCAGGCCAAGATCATCAACGGCGAGATGATCGACATGGAAAGCTTTGGCTTTGCCAATGGGGTTTTATGGCATGCGTTCTGGGGCATATTGGCAACAGCCTGGCTATTATGGTGGGTGCGAAGACCCTTATTCATATCCCGCTATCGCATGCTGGAAGCCGGTATGGAAGATGAGTTGATCACGCCGCAAGATAAGCTGATTGCCAAATCGGCGATGGTCGCGGTACCGGTCATGGTCTTGGCTTTTAATGCGATGGCGAACAATAATCTTCCCAACACGATTCCTCTACAGGCGTCCTTAGATCAGATTTTACCGCTCCCTGCTAAGGTGAATGCCGGTATCGTCAATGTCGATACCTTAAAAGCCGAATACCGGGTAGCGGAACGGGCGATGAAGTTTGACTTAAAAATCGATAACCAAAGCAATGCTCCTCTTCATATCGGCGAATTTTCGACAGCCAATGTGTATTTTTTGAACAAGGATCTGCCTGTCGCGCATCAAGATCTTTCGGATAGTTCGACCGTTTCTGTGGAAGGCATGAGTTTGGATAATAACGACGCGATCAAGCCGGGTGAACAGCGCACCCTGACAATGATCGTCAAAGACGGCTTATGGGAATCTGAAAAACTGGACGGCTTGATTCGCGATGCGGATAGCCGAATAGGCGGCCTGTTGTTTCTTTATGATCTGACCGGCAAGCGCTATATATCGAGCATTACCGCCGCTGTCATTCCAAAGTTCAATTAACCTCATTAGGAGAACATCATGGCTATATCATCCGAGCAATTAAAGGCCGCGCTGCCTGAGCAATTAAAAGCCCCGCTGGCACAACTGGGTAACGCCCCTTGGTATTTGAAGGATTTGCCCACTTATCTCAAGGCTTTCGGCATACTCACCGTCATCTACATTGGCTTGCGTTTGTACCAAGGCGAATTTGCGGTTTCCGCCGGGCTGGATTCTTATGAACCCGCATTCGAAGAATACTGGATGCGTTTGTTTTATATTGAGCTAGTGGTTCTGGCGGTATTTACGACCGGTTTATGGGGGTACTTATGGGTTTCACGGGATCGCAAGCTGGATTCGATCAGCCCTAAAGAGGAAATTCGCCGTTATTTCACGTTGACCATGTGGATTAGCGTTTACACCTTTGCCGTGTACTGGGCCGGCAGTTATTTTGCCGAACAGGATAATTCCTGGCACCAAGTGGCGATTCGGGACACACCGTTTACCGCCAATCATATTATCGAGTTTTATTTTAATTTTCCGCTCT
>Ga0265327_10002603_pt1 | contig 18675 bp, 17 predicted proteins | sample 41621metaG_FD_202089 | JGI IMG/M metagenome (GOLD analysis project Ga0265327, IMG submission 202089) | Rhizosphere microbial communities from Carex aquatilis grown in University of Washington, Seatle, WA, United States - 4-16-21 metaG | ecosystem: Host-associated > Plants > Roots > Rhizosphere...
GGCGTATGGTATGCCTGGGTGACGATGACCCATGTGGGCTATGGCGATGTAGTGCCGACTTCGTTCATTGGCCGCCTACTGTCCTGCTTATTAATCCTGTTTGGGCTCGCCGTGCTGGCCCTGCTCACGGCGACGTTTTCCACCATCCTCATTGGCCGCGACCTGGGCGGGGTGGCGCAGGAGGAAAGCGAGATTCTCTCCGAGTTGCGGCGGCTGCACGAGCGGCTGGATCAGTTGGAGGCCAGCCGCAAGCAGGCGGATGATTCCACGCCGCCGCCCGCCTAGCCCTGTCTGAATATCCACGCTATGAACGCCCAGCCCATCGCGCTGCCGTCGCTGCTGTTCCAGCGTTTTTTATCTTTGGTGGTTTTCGCCGCGACGGCTTACGCCGTGGCGGATTATCCGTTTGCGCGGATTTTCTTGGGTGTGACGCTGGCCGCTTACCTGGTTTTGCTGCAATTCCGCCCCACGGCCTGGTTAGTGGTGCTGCCTTTAGTGTTGCCGCTGGTGAATTTTGCGCCGTGGAGCGGGCGTTTTTATCTGGAGGATTTCGACTTTTTTATTTGGGCCACGCTGGCCGGGGCCTTATGGCAGGGTGCCTATCGTTTTGCTGGCCGTCCCCGCTTCGCGCGGACCCCCGGATTGTTGATCGCCGCATTTCTGGCGACCCATAGCATCGCCACCCTCCGCGGGCTATTGCCTTTCGCCACTGTCGATGCCAACGCTTTCAGCAATTATTATAGCCATTACAATGCCTTGCGGGTCGGCAAGTCCTTGCTGTGGGCGGTGCTGCTGATCCCGCCGTTGTTGCGGGCTTGCGCCGGGGAGCGCGAACGGGCGCGGCGCGATCTCAGCCTTGGCGTCTGCCTGGGGCTGCTCGGCACCGGCTTCGCGGTCTTGTGGGAGCGCGGGGTTTTGAGGGATTGGCTGTACGGCGAGAATATTTACGCGAAGATCAGCAGCCTGACCGATTTCAGTTCCAATTACCGCATCACCGCGCTGTTTGCGGAAATGCACACGGGCGGCGAGGCCACCGACGGCTATCTGGCGATGGCATGGCCTTTTGCCTTGGGCGGCCTGGTCGCGGCGGGTTCGCACTGGCGGACGGCGCTGGCCGCGTCCGCCCTGCCCGCCGGGCTTTATTCGGTCCTGGTCACTTTTTCCCGTGGAACTTATCTGGCCGCCGCCATTTCTTTGCTGACCTTCACCCTAGGCTACGTCAAGAGATTCTTACGCAGCAACGGCACCGCCGCCCAGGGTTTATGGCCGATGCCGTTTATTCTGCTGGCGACAACCGCCGCCTGCGTATTGCTGTATGGCAAAGGCGGCTTCTACGCATTGATCGCCGCACTGGGGATTCTGGTAGGCGCCACCTTGCTGGCCTTTTTGCAAGCGTTGCAGCGCGAGTGGCGGGCGATGGCGCTGCTGGGTTTGTGGCTGGCAGGCTTTGCGTTGATGATGCGCGGGCTGCTCGTGTCCAAGTGGGTGAGCAATGGCTTGGGCGAGTCGCTGGCAATATGCGCGCCCTTGTCCGCCGCGCTACTGGCAGCGGGCGTTTTCGGCGGAGAGCGGGCGCGGGCAATCGCCAGCTTGCGGGGCCTGGGCATCAGCTTGACTTTCCTGACCATGCTGTTGGCGGTGGCCGTTCCCGGCTTGTCTGGCAGTTACGTGAAAAGCCGCTTCAGCACCGTCGAAGGCGATTTCGGCGGCCGTTTCGAGCATTGGAAGCACGCTGTCGGCTTGATGGATTCAAGCGCGGGAACTTTCGCCTTGGGCATGGGCTTGGGCGTTTTCCCGCATGCCTACCTGTGGGGGAAGGAAAACGAAAAGTCTAGCATCGCGTTGCTACGGGAAGAGGATGCCAACACGCATCTAAAACTCAGCAATAGCATGGATCTGGCGATGGGCCAGCGGCTCAGGCTGGAAGCCGGGGAGCCCTATACGCTGTCGCTGGATGCCCGGACGCTGGCAAAAAAAGCGGCGCTGGACATTAGCATTTGCCGGCGGCATATCATTTCCCCTTCGGATTACGAGTGCGTGGCCGCCGAGAAAACCATCACGGCCGGCCCCTGGCAGCACCTGGACTGGCGTTTCAACATCGGCCCGCTCGGCGACGGCCTTCAGCTTGGCAGACGCCCGCTGGTGCTGCGCCTCAACCATTTTTATTACGATCCGCAAGGCGACAACAATATGCCGCTGGATTTCGTCGATATCGACAATATCAAGCTGCTAGACCGCTACGGGGAGGATCATCTGGTCAATGGAAATTTTCAGGCCGGCCTGGATAATTGGTATCCCTATTCAGACCATTATCATTTGCCGCTGCACATCAAAAACCTCTGGGTCAATGTTTACTTTGAGCAGGGCGCTTTGGGCCTCATCGCGTTCTGCGGATTGAGTGTCTACGTGCTGGCCTGCGGCCTGCGCCTGGCCAGACGCGGCGACCTGTTCGCCTTGACTTTGCTGTCGTCCCAGGCGGGTTTGCTGTCCGTCGGGCTGACGGGAACCCTGTACGACGTCCCCCGGGTGATCTTTTTATTTTTCCTGTTGCAATTCGTGCTGCTGGCGCAAGAACCTGCGCAACTGTCGTTCGCGCCGCATGGCCGCACCCATGCCCCGCCAGCCCCGGCAAGGCGGGGCTCTTTTATCAAACCCACCGTGAAATAACGAGGAACTTCTATGTTGAATTGGGATGACCCACTGGCCGGACTGAACCCGCCCGCCGCCCGGAAACCGACTCTGCCTGCCGAGCGGGCCGACGCGGAACCGCCCGCTTTGTTCCGCCCCGCCATAGACGCCAACGACGGTCTAGCCGGCACGCTCGCCACCGCTTCGCGCGCAATGCCGAAGGCAGCAACTGCCGCCGTCGCCGGCCCGCAAGCGTCGGCCAGTGTCGGCGCCACCGGGCTGGAAGCCATCGAAATGGGTGCCAAGCGCATCCGCGTCGATGACAAGAAGATTATCAATTGCCGCGCCGACCTTAACCAACTGGTGCCGTTCAAGTACCAGTGGGCCTGGCAGAAGTATTTGGACGCTTGCGCCAACCATTGGATGCCGCAGGAAATCAACATGACCGCCGACATTGCGCTGTGGAAAAGCGCGGACGGGTTGACGGCGGACGAGCGCGCCGTGGTCATGCGCAACCTGGGTTTTTTCTCCACCGCCGACTCGCTGGTGGCTAACAATCTGGTACTGGCGGTGTACCGCCACATCACCAACCCCGAATGCCGGCAGTATCTGCTGCGCCAGGCTTTCGAGGAGGCTTTGCACACCCATGCCTACCAGTACGTGGTGGAGTCGCTGGGCATGGACGAAGGCGAGGTTTTCAATATGTACCGGGAAGTGCCGGCAGTTGCGCGTAAAGCGGAATGGGCGTTACCATTCACCCAGCACATGGCCGATCCGCATTTCCACACCGGCACGCAAGAGGACGACCAGAAGCTGCTAAGGGAGTTGATCGCCTTCTACGTGATCTTTGAAGGGATCTTTTTTTATGTGGGTTTCACGCAAATCCTGTCCATGGGCCGGCGCAACAAGATGAGCGGAACCGCCGAGCAGTTCCAGTACATCCTGCGCGACGAATCCATGCACATGAACTTCGGCATCGATGTCATCAACCAAATTAAAATCGAGAATCCCGGACTGTGGACGGAAACCTTCAAGGCCGAGATGACGCAGATGATCCGCGAAGCGGTGGAGATTGAAACCCAGTACGCCTACGACACCATGCCGCGCGGCATCCTCGGGCTGAACGCGCCGATGTTCAAGGAATACCTGGAGTTCATCAGTAACCGCCGCTGCGCCCAAATCGGCCTGCCCGAGCAATATCCGGGGGCCAACAATCCGTTTCCATGGATGAGCGAAGTGTTGGATCTCAAAAAGGAAAAGAATTTCTTTGAAACCCGAGTAACCGAATATCAGACAGGGGGGGCGCTAAATTGGGAATGAACATTGCCGACATGTTTGCCGATTCGTCGCGGCAAGTCAGGCAGAGCACGAGGACGAAGGTATTTTACGAATGGTACGCCCGTTCCATTCAAAATACGGTTTTGTTCGCCCTGCTGGGAACGTTGCTATGGGGCTGGGATTGGGCGATAGACCCGTACCATGCGAAAAAAGCCCTGCTTTTCCGCTTAAGCGTGCTGGGCGTGCTGTTGCTTTCGGCCATCGCCAAATGGCTGTCCAAATCGCTTTACGTCAACTATCTCGCCAGCTACCTTGCCTTGGCCATCGGCGAAGTCCTGTTCGTCGCCTTGCTTGCCGGGCTGGAAGGCGGGCCGGCAGCCGGGGCGGGCCAGTTGCTGTATTTCTTTCTCGGCTCCTTGCTGCTCTGCACGCTTTACCGGTCTACGCTGAATGTGCTGGGTTGCGCCGTGCTCGCGCTGGTTCCACTGCTGGCCGGCGCCCTGCTCGCCAAAGACTTCCCCTATTTCGCCTATGCCTTCACGCTTTGGCCCGCCGCCGCGCTGACCGCGCTGATCCACACCCGGATCCGGCCGGTACTGATTGAAAACATCAAGTTGCGGCAAGATGTCGAGTCATCGACCCTGATCGACCCGGTGACCGGCTTGCTCAATCCGCACGGCCTGGAGCAGGCTTTCCAGCGCTTGATTAAGCTCGGTCAAATCAAGCCTCTGCAGCAATTTTTGCTGCTCATCGAGATAGATGGCTTCGACGGCTTGCAGCAAAAGCACGGGCAAGAATTTGTCGATGCGCTGCGGGGGAAAATGGGGCAGATCGTCGATATCTCGTTCCGCGGCCGCGATATAACCGCCAGCTCCGGCAACGAATTCGCCTGCATCTTGCAGCATGTGTCGCGGGAAAAAGCCTTCGATGTCGCCGAGCGCTTCAGGGAAAGCATTCTCAACAAAGCCTTCGAGGGGCTGCCGACGGAAACCGGCCAGCTCAGTTGCACCGTCAGCGTCGGCATCGTTTCCGCCGACACGAAAGAGAGCATAAAAACCCTGTTGAACCACGCCCGCATCGGCGTCAACCAGGCGAAATCCCTGGGTGGCAACCAGTGCATATGCATCTAAACGGGGCGCAGGCCGACAGCGGGCGGTGCCGCCTTCGCGTCTTAAGACTCGCCGTCCTGCCGGACGGCGATGACGAATTCCTCAACCGGCTGGCCGCCGATCAAGTGTTCGCGGATGATGCGCTCTAGCACTGCCGGCGTGCAGGAGCGATACCAGACGCCCTCGGGGTAGACCACGCTGACCGGGCCTGAGGCGCACACTTGCAGGCAATTGGCCTTGGTGCGATAAAGGCCCGTGTAGCCCTCCATCCTCAACGCCTTGATGCGCCGCTTCAGGTAATCCCAGGACTCTAAGCCGGCCTCCGTTGCGCAGCATTTCGGCTTGGCCGGGTCGCTGCACAGGAAAATGTGCCGCTTGATCCCCGCCAACCCCAGGGATAAGGCGATTCTGGCGAGTTCTTCATCTTCGTCGCTTGCGCTCATGGCAGGCTCCTGTTAGAGATTAGGCATGCGACGGCGGCGTCAACGGTTGACCGTGACCAAATCCACGTCGAAAATCAACACCGCGTTGGGGGGGATGACCCGCGCCGCGCCGCTTTCCCCGTAGGCCAGGGTGGACGGGATGAAAAAGCGGTATTGCGCGCCCTCCTTCATCAACTGCAAACCTTCAGTCCAGCCCGGAATAACGCCGTTCAACGGAAAGCTGATGCCTTTGCCGCTGTCGAATTCCTTGCCATCGATCAAAGTCCCCTTGTAATCGACCGTGACGCTGTCCGACGCGGAAGGGCTGCGGCCATCGCCGGCCTTCAGGATCTGGTACTGCAAGCCGCTAGGCGTGGTGCTGACGCCTGCCTTCTTGGCGTTTTCCGACAAAAAGGCTTCGCCCGCCCGCTTGTTTTGTTCGGGATCGACTTTGGGGCAGCCCCCTAGCAGGCCGAGAACAACCGCCGCCAACGCTGTGCGAACCCACCACTTTCTGCCCATGCCGTCCCCAATCTTGATTTTGTGAATTGATAAAAAATAGGCCGACTTTGCTGGACGCTTATCCCCTGCCCGGCCAAACCCCGCAAGACGCCTGGCTACAAGGCCGATTATAACGAATTGAAACGATAAAAGAACACTGGCGGGACAAGTACGCGCATGGGGTCGGCGTGAACCGCAAAAACGGTCGGCAAACGGGAAAAGAGCCTTCCATGCCCAGGCTGGCGTGTAAATGCCCGTTTATGGTTGACAGTCGGCCAATACCGCATTATTATAACCATTCTTCCGGGCGGTTAGCTCAGCGGGAGAGCACTGCCTTCACACGGCAGGGGTCGCAGGTTCAATCCCTGCACCGCCCACCATACGTTTTACCCAAAAGTCCAAGTGCGCCGCAGTTTTTACTGCACCGGCCCAAGCCGTTTCTTGCCCCCAGACAAGCTTTCAATCCTGCCCATGCGGGCGGATTTTATCTATACCGTTTTTTTCGCTGCGCTGAACCTCACACGACAACATCCTTCGCCGACGCGAGTCCACGCGCTTATGCCGCGCCCTGGATGCGCAAACGCAATGTTTCCCGCTCCCCGCCAGCATTAAGCAGTGCGCCCAATCTTAAGGCCTTAAGACCCGGACACAATCGGCGTCAGCTTTCTTAATTCGCCCAAAACCCGGAAAGCCGACAAGGAATAGAACAGATGCCGCAGCCGGGTTTGCCCTTAAGGGATCAAGTTTTAGGCTACCTGTTGATTCGTTATAAAAAACGATATACCATGACTATCTGTATTAACCTAAAAGGGCAACGTTATGACCGACAACATTCACGACTTATCTGAACAACAACTTGCTGAGTTGATTGCCGTGGCGTCCAAACAATTGGAGCATAAGCGCGGCAGCAAGAAACGCGAAACCATCGCTCAAATCAAAGAACTGGCCGCCTCCATCGGCGTGCAGATCGAAATCATTGACGGATCTAATAAAGCGACGCGGGCAGGGTCAAAAGTCGCCGTGAAATATCGCGACCCCTCCAACCCCAAGCACGTCTGGACGGGCCGCGGTATGAAGCCCCGTTGGCTGAAATCTCTGCTGGACTCAGGCCGCTCCATTGAGGAATTTCTGGTCTGAAAGACTAAGGCCCTGGGATTAAACCGGAAATAGGCCATAGGCTCCGTGAGAGCAGCGGCAAACCGCATAGATCGCTAGATGCGGCAATGTTTCCGGCTTGCAATGGACGCTCCGGGGCGGCAGCATCTAAGGGCTTCCGCGCTCTAGCCGCCCCGATTCAGCAACGCAGCAAAGCGTCAAAACAACCAGGCAAGGATTCCGTGCCGCAGAATTTTCCGTGCTGCGGCGCAATCCCCGCCTGGTAAAGTTTCAAAGCAATGCCAAAGCAGGCAACCCCCCTTCCACCGCGCAATATTCATAACGCCAGTTTCCGCGCCTAACGGCTTGCGCCCGCCCAAAAGCGCCGTGGCAACTACTCACGCCTAGCAATTTCCGCTATGCTGACAGCACCACCTGCGACATCAATCCCACGGAATGTGGGCGGAGACGGTTTTACATGACAGAACAGAAACTGATATTCGACCGCGAACTGATCCGCCGTTACGACCGGCAGGGCCCACGATACACCTCCTACCCTACCGCCGTGCAGTTCGTCGATAGCTTCGGCGTTGCCCAATACCTCGAACAGGCCCGCCGGACAAACGAGGGGCCAACGCCCGCGCCATTGTCCCTGTATTTCCATATCCCGTTCTGCGCGACCGTATGCTTTTACTGCGCCTGCAACAAAATCGTCACGAAGAACCAGGCGCACACGGCCCGTTATCTGGATTGCCTGTCCCGTGAAATCGAAGCCCAGGGCGGACTGTTCGACAAAAACCGGCGGGTGGAGCAATTGCATTGGGGCGGCGGTACGCCGACTTTCCTCGACCAAGCCCAAATGCAACGGCTGATGGATAAAACCCGGCGGCACTTTTCTTTGCTGGATAATGACGAAGGCGAATATTCCATCGAAATCGACCCGCGCACCGTCGATGCCGAACGGATCGCTTTTCTGCGCGGGCTAGGCTTCAACCGCCTCAGCCTGGGTGTGCAGGATTTCGACCCCCAAGTGCAACGCGCGGTCAACCGCATCCAGTCGGAGGAGCAGACGATCGGCATCATCCGCGCCGCGCGCGCGTCCGGCTTCCAGTCAGTCAGCCTAGACTTGATCTACGGCTTGCCGTTCCAGTCGGTGGACAGCTTCGATTTGACCTTGACCCGGGTCATCGACGCCAGCCCGGACCGCGTTTCGGTGTTCAACTACGCCCACCTGCCCCATCTGTTCAAGGTGCAAAAGCAGATCGACGAAAGCGCCCTACCCTTGCCGGAGGAAAAGCTGATGATCTTGCGCCACGCCATCGAGCGGCTGACCCAGGCCGGCTACGTCTACATCGGCATGGACCATTTCGCCAAGCCCGGCGACGAATTGGCGGTGGCGCAACGCGAGGGCAAGCTGTCGCGCAATTTCCAGGGCTACGCCACCCATGGCGATTGCGACATCATCGGGCTTGGGGTCAGCGCCATCGGCCGCGTCGGCGACAGCTACAGCCAGAACGAGCGCGACCTGGAGCGCTACCAGGAGCGCATTGAAAGCGAAGGCTTGGCGGTTTTCCGCGGCGTCGGCTTGACGGCGGACGACAGCCTGCGCCGCGCCGCCATCAACCAGCTCATCTGCCATTTCGAACTCGACGCGACGGCTTTCGGCGCCCGCCACGGCATCGACTTTTGGACGTATTTCGCGCCCGAATGGGCCGCTTTGGAGGCGATGCGCCAAGACGGGCTGATCAGCCTGGATCGGCAAGGCTTGCAGGTGCTGCCGGCCGGACGGCTTTTGATCCGCAACATCTGCATGGTGTTCGACCGCTACCTGGCCAGCCAGGCCGACGACAAAATCCGCTACTCCAAGGTGATCTGAGACAAGCTTCAGCCAACGCTCGGCGAAGCCGGGCCGTCGGCTGGAAGCACTTGCTGGGCCGCATGTTCCCCAAAATAGGTTGCGAGTAGGCGGGCCGCCTCAGCCGCATTTTGCTCCCAGTTCCCCTGGTCATAATGCAAACAAGTTTGTTCCACCCGGCATGCGAGCGTGTGAAGTTCCTCCGCAAGGCTCAGTGACAACTCGTCCTTGATGCTGTTGATGAAAAAGTAAAAGCCAATCCCATAACATCGGAGCAGCAGGCACTGCCCTCGAAACAAGCTTGTCGCCTCAGAATGCGGCAAGGCCGCGATTTGCAAGAACTCTTCGATTTGTTTATAGGAAAACGCGACTTCGCGCCAGTCTTCAGGCTCCATGTTCATAAGGCCCGACCCATTACATCTCACAGCCTGCACCATGCGCTTCCAGCGTGATTAGTGGCCGCGCCAAAACCCCAGCGCGGCGAAGGCCGCCGCCATGGCCGCGAACCCCAGCGAGAAATTCAGCCAGTACGGCCAATGGCTGCGCGGCTCGAACAGGAACGGCAGGAAAAACAGCAAGGACACGGGGACGAGGAAGAAGATTTCCCGGGCGTAGGCGCTGACCTTGGCCGCGTCCCTGGTGTCCCACCACAGCCAGGTCATCGACAGGATGGACACCAAGGGCAAGGCCACGATGAAAGCCCCCAGCGTGGGCGAGCGCTTCGCCGCTTCCGCCGAGGCCAGGATGACGGCCAGGCTCGCAGCCAGTTTGAACACATAAATCAGCATAGCGCCTCCGGGCGACGCGGACCAGGCTGATTATTGGCCATCCGGATTGCGCCGGTGGAACACCAGCACGGCCAGGGCGGTGGCGGGAATCATCAACGACAGCACCAAGCCGTCCAAATTGGGCAGGGCGGCGCTGCCAGACGCCGCGAGCACCAAGTGCGCCAAGTAAGCCAGGTAATAGGCGAGGAACAGGAAACCCTCCCAACGCTGGACGGCCATGCCGGTCAGCAACGCCGGCGCGCAGGCCAAGGCCACCATAATCATGACCGGAATGTCGAAGCGCAGCGCTTCCATAGACACCGGCACGCCCTGCGGCGAAACCAGCCCGGACAGGCCGACCACGGCGAGGATGTTGAAAATGTTGCTGCCAATCACATTGCCCACGGCGATGTCGCGCTCGCCGCGCAAACTAGCCACCACCGAAGTCGCCACTTCCGGCAACGAGGTGCCGGCGGCGATGAGCGTCAGACCGATGACCAGCTCGCTCACGCCCAGATCCACCGCCACCCGCACCGCGCCCTCCACCAGCCAGCGCGACCCCAGCACCAGCATGAGCACGCCGCCGACCACATAAGCCAAATCGACCACCCAGGCGCGCGGCGTCTTTTCCGCCGCGCCCACCCCGAACTCGCGTGCGTACTCCTCCCGAACCAGGCGGCTTTCCCGGCGGCTTTGCCGGATCAGAAACACCGTGTAGGCGACGATCAAGGCGAACAACAACAATCCGTCGAAACGGTCGATCTTGCCGTCCATCCCCAGCAGGGGCAGCAAAATAGAGACGCCGACCATGATCGGGATATCAAGGCGGATCAACTGCTGGGCCACCACCAAGGGCGTAATCAGCGCGGAAAGCCCGAGAATGAACAAGATATTGAAAATATTGCTGCCCACCACGTTGCCGATGGCGATATCGGCCTCGCCGGTGAATGCGGCGTGGGCGCTTACCGCCAATTCCGGCGCGCTGGTGCCGAAAGCCACCACGGTCAAACCCACCACCAGCGGCGAAATGCCGACAGCGGCGGCCAGCTTGGACGCCCCACGCACCAGCGACTCGGCCCCCGCCAGCAGCAGGAGCGTACCCACGATCAACAGTGCAGCCGTCATCATTGCTTCATTCCTCATTGTTTTGCTAGGGATTTTACCGTCCACAGAGCGCGAAAACCGCGCAATCGCATAAAATTATCGCTTTATGCGCATGGTTCGCCCATTTTAACAGCCAGTTTCCCAGATTGAATTTCGATCCCTTAGGTAAATTGCCGGCGGGGAGCCGATCAATCCTAAAATGCGCGTCTGCACGGCATTCAATGCGGTCATGCGGCACCGGCAAGGCGATGCTGATGGAGCAGAACGCCGACTGGATACAGGGTAGGCATACATTGATGTTGGAGACCATGGCCAAAATAGGCAAGCGCGTCACATCCGCCACTACCGGCCTTGCCAGCATGGCCACGAACAAGCTGGCCGGAAAACATCGACCAGGAATTTACACCAGCTAGATGGACGCTACCACATCGGCGCTTGCGGCTCGCTTAAATGTTAAGATAGTCCCAATTTATAATGACTGGCGTCGAAACGGCCATGCTGCTCAATCCGCACCACTTTTTCCACAAGAACCGCCCGGCGGGCCGCCCACAAAATTCCGGCCTGCAAGCCTCGGCCCTGCACCCAGGGCGGCGTCTTGCGCGCAAGCTGGCCCTAGCCGCGCTGGCCTGCCTATCCAGCCTGGCCCACGCCGACGGCGCCTACAGCGTCGGCGTGGTGCCCCAGTTCGAGGCCCGCGAACTGGCCTCGATCTGGGTGCCAATCCTGGCGGAGCTATCCAAGCGCACGGGCCTGCAACTGACCATGAAAGGCTCGCCGCACATCCCCGAATTCGAGGTCGCATTCGAGGCTGGCGAATTCGATTTTGCCTACATGAACCCCTACCACGCCGTGATCGCGGCACGCAAACAGGGTTACATAGCGCTCGTGCGGGACGCCCAGCCGATCTCCGGCATCATCGCCGTGCGCAAAGACAGCCCGTACAAGGAGGTCAAGGAACTCGACGGCAAAAAGATTTCCTTCCCGGCACCGAATGCGTTTGGCGCCTCGCTGCTCATCCGCGCCGACCTGGACACGGTTTTCCACGTCAAGATGGTGCCGCTGTATGCGCAAACCCACACATCGGCCTACCTCAACACCGCGCTCGGCATCAGCGAGGCCTCCGGCGGCATCAAAGGCACGTTTGACCGCCAGCCCCCGGATGTCCGCGATAGCCTGCGCATTCTTTACGAAACCCGCCAAGTGCCGTCGCACCCGATTCTTGCCCACCCGCGCGTGCCCGAGGCAGACCGGGCGCGAGTGCAAAAAGCCATTTTAGACATGGCGGCCACGCCCGCAGGTGCCGCACTGCTGGCCAAGGTGCCGATGGTCAAGGCCACGACGGCCACCCCGGCCGAATTCGCGGCGATCAAGACCTGGAAGCTAGAAAAGTACTATGTGAAGTCAGGCGACTGACGATGGCGATTAGCGCATCCGCAAAGATCGCTAAAAAGCCAGGCTTCATGCTCCGCAGTCGGATTCTCGGCTTCCTCATCGCCATCGAGCTGGCGACGCTGGGCGTCTTCATCTTGCTGGTGCAGCCTAGGCTGCTGGCCTCTGTCGACCGCATCCTAGTCCGTGAAACGCAGCAAGAACTGGAAACCGTGGCGGACAGCCTGCTGCCCTTCCTGATCCAGAACCAGCTCGCAGGCATCCACGAGAACCTCGACGAGCTGCGCCGCCGCCAACCCACTTGGCGGCGCGTGGAACTGCTGGGCGAGGGCGGTCGGCGCTTTTACCCGCTGCGCAGCGAGCCCTTGGCGCTGACACCTAATATCGAGCGCTTCACCTACCCGATCCGTTTTCGCGACGCCAAACTGGCCACGCTCACCGCGGACGTGGATTTCACCGACGACCGCGCCGACATCCAAAGGCTGGCGCTGGCCTTCTTCCTGACCTTTGCCGGCGTCTTCACGGTGGCGATGTTGCTGGTGGCGGCTTTCCTCGACCTTGCCGTCGGACGGCCCGCGCGCGACCTCGGCCTGGCGGCTGACCGCCTGGCCCACCGCGACTACGACGCGGTGCTGCCCAAGGCAGGCACGGACGAGATTGGCGGCCTGGTGCGCAGCTTCGCGTCCATGCGCGACGCCGTGCGCAGCTACGAGGCCTCGCTGCACGACGCCCGCCTGGCGGCGGAGTCGGCCAACCACGCCAAAAGCGAGTTCCTGGCCACGATGTCGCATGAAATCCGCACCCCCTTGAACGGCGTCCTCGGCATGGCGCAGTTGCTGCTCATGCCGGACGTGAGTACGCAGGAACGGCGCGAATACAGCAGGACGATCCTCAGCTCGGGGCAGACCCTGCTGACCGTGCTCAACGACATCCTGGATTTCTCCAAGATTGAAGTCGGCAAGTGCGAGCTGGCGCCGACCGCCGTCGAACCGCGGCAGGTCGTCGAGGAGATGACCGCCCTGTTTGCCGAACTGGCGCAATCCAAGGGGCTGAAGCTTGAATCCGCCTGGCGAGGCCAGCAAAACCAGTGCTACGCGATTGATCCGATACGGCTGCGGCAGATGCTCTCCAACCTCCTCAGCAACGGCATCAAATTCACCGCGCAAGGCTTTGTGCGCCTGGAAGCCAGCGAGCCGGAGCGCCTCGGCGGCCAGGCCATCCTCGAATTTGCGGTGACCGACAGCGGCATTGGCATACCGCAGGACAAGCAAGCCCTGCTGTTCCACCGCTTTGCCCAAGCCGACAGCTCGACCACGCGGGAATACGGCGGGACGGGCTTGGGCCTGTCCATCGTCCGCAGCCTGGCCAAGCTGATGGGCGGCGACGTGGGCGTGGACAGCGAAGCGGGCAAGGGCGCGCGCTTCTGGTTTCGCATCCGCGCCGATGTCCTCAGTGAAAACGAGGCAAGCAGTCCGATCCCGAACGACGGCAAGCTGAAAGAGAAAGACGGCGAACAGCCAGACCGCTTCGCCGGGCTCGTCCTGGTGGTCGAGGACACGCTGATGAACCGCAAAGTGATCGAGGTCTTTCTGCGGAAACTGGGCATCCAGACCGAGATTGTGGAAAACGGCCAGGAAGCGGTCGACGCGATCAGCCGGGGCATGCCGGCCGACCTCGTGCTGATGGATGTGCAGATGCCGGTGATGGACGGCTTCCAAGCGACACAGCGCATCCGCCAGTGGGAAAATGAGACCGCCCGGCCGCGCCTGCCCATCATCGCCTTGACGGCAGGCGCTTTTGCGGACGACCGCGAAAAGTGCATCGCGGCGGGCATGGACGACTTCCTGACCAAGCCGGTCAATCTGGAGGCATTGAAGTCCATGCTAGCGAAATGGCTGAACAACCGGGCGGCGGAAAAAAGCGGGCTCATTCGGCACGGCTGAACAGCCCGCCAGGCCCGCGTCAGCTTCCGCTCGACGCAGCCAACTTGTCAGCCGCCGCCTCCACGCCCATCCAACGATCCAGCACCGCATGGGCCTCGTCAACGCCGAGCTTGTCGGGGGCGGAAAACAATTGCAGGGAGATCGCCACATCGCCGGCCTCCTTATGCAAAGCGGCCTGGACTTTGAGCAGCGTGCCCTTGGCCGCGCCGCGCGTGAGCTTGTCGGCCTTGGTCAGGGCGATGTGCAAGGGTAGGTTGCAATGGCGGCACCAGGCGATCATCTGCCAGTCGAAATCGGTCAGCGGATGGCGGATGTCCATCAGCAAAAACACCCCGCGCAGACATTGCCGCTCCTTAAGGTAAGCTTCCATGGCCTTGCCCCAGTTTTGCTGGATGGCGTCCGGCACTTTCGCATAGCCGTAGCCGGGCAAATCCACCAGGCGGCGATCTTCGTCCAGCGCGAAAAAATTGAGCAACTGGGTGCGCCCCGGCGTCTTGCTGGTGCGGGCCAGGGATTTCTGCCGGGTGATGGCGTTAATTGCGCTGGACTTGCCGGCGTTGGAACGGCCGGCAAAGGCGGCCTCGAAACCCGCATCCGGGGGCGCGTCCTGCAAACGCAAGGCGCTGATGAGGTAGCTGGCTTTGTGGTAAAGGGAATTCATGGGGGAAAGCTCGTTTTAGGTTGACTTTTCTAGTGTACCCGTATTTCATTGATAGGTTAATGCAAGCCGTTTGGACAGCGGGCGTTTTCAGTCCGGACGGCGAGGAAAAGCGTTTATCACAAGAGGCGTTGAAAAATGAAAAAAAACACAATCGTAGGCTTGGGGTTGGCAATCGCAGTGTTCGCGGGGCAGGCCCTGGCGGCCCAAGGCAACGCGGCGGCCGGCAAGGCGAAATCGGAATCCTGCGCAGGCTGCCACGGCGAAGACGGCAACGCCAGCGCGCCGATTTTCCCCAAGCTGGCGGGGCAGCACGCATCCTACCTGAGCAAGCAATTGCACGAGTTCAAATCGCAAAAGCGCGTCGACCAGGCCGTCATGAACGCCATGGCGGAATCCTTGAGCGACGCCGACATCGCCGACATCAGCAGTTGGTTCTCGCAACAGAAAATCAAGCCCGAGCAGGCCGAGAAGACCGAGCTGGGGCAAAAAATCTACCGTTCCGGCCTCGCGTCCAAGAACATCCCCGCCTGCGCGGCCTGCCACGGGCCCAAGGGGGAAGGCAATCCGACCTCGGTCTACCCCACCCTGGGCGGCCAATACTCCTCCTACATCGCCAAGGCCTTGCACGACTATAAGGCCGGCGAGCGCAACAGCGATCCCAACGAAATCATGCGCGGGATTGCCAACCGCCTAGGCGACGAGGAAATCAACGCGGTCTCCGATTACGTTTCCGGCCTGCAGTGACCTGGGTCCTAGCGCGATGTCCAACACGCCTGGAAGCTTTTCGCTTCCAGGGCAATCCAAAGCTTTTAAGGAGTCGATAATGCTTAAATTGGTTTTGAGTCTGGTTTTCCTGTTGACCGCCCCGGCCTTAGGGCTGGCCGCCGAGAGCCCTAAGGCGGGCGGCGGCGAAACCTACGACCTGGTCAGCCCGCCCCACCCCACCGGCGACCCGGCCAAGATCGAGGTGATCGAATTTTTCTGGTACGGCTGCCCGCATTGCTACCACTTCGAGCCCTATGTGAAAGCCTGGTTGAAAACCAAGCCCGCCAACGTGGTGTTCATCCGCCAGCCGGCCGTCTTCAACGCGCACTGGGCCGCCCATGCCAAGGCGTTTTTCACCGCCGAAGCCTTAGGGGTGCTAGACAAAGTCCATGACGACTTCTACGACTCGATCCAGAACAAGAAAGAGACGCTGGAGTCCGAAGCGGATCTGGCCAAATTCTTCGCCGCCCACGGCGTGAAAGAGGACGACTTCCACAAGGCTTACAAATCCTTCGCGGTGGACGCCAAGATGCGCCAGGCGGAAACCCTGGCCCCCAGCTACGGCATCGACGGCACGCCGGCGCTGATCGTCAACGGCAAATACCGCATCGGCGCCAGCAAGGCCAAGAGCTTCGACAAGATGATCGAGACGGCCAACGCCCTAATCAAGCAAGAAAGCCCGGCCAAGCCTTAAACCCTTCGCCGCCAGGACGCGCCTTGTCGACAATAAGCACGGCGGAGCGGCGCCGGCCGACGGCGGCCGCGCCAGACCGGCCCCTTGCCGCCGAGGCGGGGGGCGGCAGCCTGAAGCTGGCCAGCTTCAACATTCAAACCGGCATCAGCACCGCCGCCTACCACGAATACCTGACCGGCGGCTGGCGGCACCTGTTTCCCAGCAGCCGCCGCATGGCCAATCTGAACCGGATTGCCAAACTGCTCGCCCCGTTCGACCTGGTCGGCCTGCAAGAGGTCGACGGCGGCGGCTCGCGCAGCCATTTCATCGTGCAAACGGAATACCTCGCCCACCAGGGCGGGTTTTCCCACTGGCACAACCAGGTCAACCGGCGCATCGGCAACATCGCCCTGCACAGCAACGGCCTGTTGAGCCGCTTGAGACCCTTTTCCGTCGAAGACTACGCTTTGCCCGGCATGCCGGGCCGGGGCATGCTCGTCGCACGCTTCGGCAAGCGGCCGGAAACCGCCTTGTATGTTTGCGTCGCGCACCTGGCCTTAAGCCGCCGGGCGCGGCTAAAGCAATTGGCCTTTGTCGGCGAAATCATCCGCGACCTGCCCCACGTCATCTTCATGGGCGATTTGAATTGCGCGCACGACTCCCCGGAAATCCGCTATCTCGTGGCCTCGACCCGCGTTTGCGACCCGCTGCGGGAGGTCAAAACCTTCCCCAGTTGGCGGCCCAAAGTCATGCTCGACCATATCCTGGTCACGCCGGAAATCCGCGTGGACAAGCTGCGCGCCTTGAACTTCCCCTGCTCCGACCACCTGCCCATCGCGATGGACGTCACCTTGCCCGCTGGGCTGCGCGTGTGAAAGCCGCCGAGCCAGCCTGCGACGCGCCCGGCTAGGGTTTGACGTTTCCAGGGCGGTGCCCCTTTACTCCCAAACGCGGGTTAAACCAAGTAAAATCTCAAGTTAGCCGCGCGCCGTAACCGGCCAGCGCCGCGAGCCGCGAGATAGGCGCGCGATGCGCACAGACTTCGAGAATATGCCCAGGCGACGCCAACCCGCCCCGCCCCCTATCCATCCCATCCACAACGCTCAGGAACGCAGCTTTGCACATGTCCATCGTCGCGCCAGACCGGCATTGTCGTGTCGCCCGCAAATCCTACACCGAGACGGAGCAAAAAAACGAGGATATGGCCTTGGCCCCGGCGTGGGAGCATCTCGACTTTCTAAGGCTCACGGCCAGGCCGTTCGGAAACCAGCTCGCCTGCGCCGATCTCGAAACGCCGAGAATGCGCCTGGGCTTTGAAAGCTACGAGGGCGACTTTCGGTTTCGCGGGGCGCTGAAGCAAGACGCGCTGTATTTAGCCTTCGCCTGCGGCGAGCGCCTGCGGGTCGGAGGCAGGCCGCACCCGGAGCCGACCTTGGGCATTGTCGGCCCCGGCTCCGAATTCGACATGGTCCAGCATTCCCGCCAAACCCGCTATTTTCTGACCTTGCGCCAACCCGCCTGGGCCGGGTTGCTGGCCGGCGCGGACGCCGACCAGATCGCCGGGCGCTGGTTAAGGCCGGGTTTGCACCAGCCGGGCGGGGCCGAGGCGGAGACGCGGCGGTTGCACCGGCTGATGGTCGAGCTGGCCGGCCTGTTGACGGCCCCCGACTCGGCGCTGCGCAGCGATCCGGCGGCGCTGCGGCTGGCGGCTGACGATTTGCTGATGGCCACCTGCGGCACGCTGGTGGCGGCCGACCACGACGCCATGCTGCGCTCGGCCGGCAATGCCCCGCGGCGGCGCGCCTTGGCGCTGGCCGCCGAAGCGTTGATCCGCTCGCAGCCGGACGAAGTGCTTTCGCTGGCCAACGTCTGCGTTATGCTGCACACCAGCGAGCGGACGCTGCAACTGGCTTTCCAGGAGCATTTCGGCATGGGGTTCCAGGCGTATCTACGCATCATGCGGCTGCATCAAGTGCGCTGGTCGATTCTGCAGGCCGGCGACCGGCTCAGCACCACCGAGATCGCCATGCAGCACGGCTTCTGGCACCTAGGCCGCTTCGCCCAGTACTATCGGCAGCTGTTCGGCTGCCCGCCCTCGGAGACCCGGCGGCGGGCCTGGGGATTTCATCCCGGCGAGCTGATAGCGATTGCCAGCCCGGCGCGGACCACCGCCGGTCTTGCCTCTTAACCGCCCTTCCAAGCCATCCAACCACCATGACCCCACCTCTGCCTGCACCCAATCCCGCCGCCCATGGGCGCTGGCTTATCCTCGGCGCCTGGGCTCGGAGACCCGGCGGCGGGCCTGGGGATTTCATCCCGGCGAGCTGATAGCGATTGCCAGCCCGGCGCGGACCACCGCCGGTCTTGCCTCTTAACCGCCCTTCCAAGCCATCCAACCACCATGACCCCACCTCTGCCTGCACCCAATCCCGCCGCCCATGGGCGCTGGCTTATCCTCGGCGCCTGGGCTCGGAGACCCGGCGGC
>Ga0265327_10002604_pt1 | contig 18671 bp, 18 predicted proteins | sample 41621metaG_FD_202089 | JGI IMG/M metagenome (GOLD analysis project Ga0265327, IMG submission 202089) | Rhizosphere microbial communities from Carex aquatilis grown in University of Washington, Seatle, WA, United States - 4-16-21 metaG | ecosystem: Host-associated > Plants > Roots > Rhizosphere...
AAAACATACTAACCACAAACAAAACAATGAAAGCAGTCAATATAATCTTAATATATATAGATGGTATAACATGATAAATGAATACCACAAATAAAATTACTATTAAAACGTTTGTCAGCGTCTTTCCAATGATAAGGTCGGTGATACGAGCTAAATGACTAATAACAAGCAGAGCAAAGAAAAGCTCAAAGAAAAAGGTTAGCATTTTGATAGTGCTAGAGTTTTCCAACCCATGGAACATGCTTTAGGCCATAATCGACTTTTTCGATTGCATCCCGAAGCCCTTCCGCCGTCTTTTTCTGCAACTCCTCCCATACTTCTCCCTGATAGCCCTCATGCACCTTGCTTGCTTGCTCCGGGTCTTGAATGGCGTGCCCTACGATCTTTTGACGGTCGCTAACGGACACGCCTAGGTTCATTGCGAAATTGATAAAAGTGTGGCGGAGTGCGTGCAGCCCTACAAGTTTTGCCCCTTCCGTGTCATCCCTCAGCCCTGTTTTTTTCAGATGTCCACGGAACCAATCAGCGGCCTTAGCCCCCGCTTTTCCTCTTTGCGACGGAAACTTGGGAAAGATGCGTTTGTGCCCTTCACGCTTAACTTCGTCCAGATAGTTGAGAAATCCAAGCTCTACAATTTTAGAATGGATTGGGACTTTTCTTGATGTTTTGGTTTTGACTGACTTTCTAACACCCGGCGCGGCTTCCGTTTCTTCGGTAATGTGAAACATCCAAATGCCGTATTCTTGTTTGATGTCCACTTGAGGATTAAGCTGGCAAATTTCGTTCACCCTCGCACCAGTATAAAGCCCGATGACGGGAAGCCAGTATTTGTGAGAGTCTTTTGTGTTTACCGCAAGGCGTTTCATTTCCAGCCCTTCAAACAAGAGCTTCAATTCTTCCCGCGTCATCTCCCTCTGTTTTCTCTCGTCTTCCTCCCTATCGCCCTCATAATCAATATAATCGGTCGTTAGGTGCGGAAATCCCTCGTCCGTATGAACAGCCCCGGCGTATTTGAGAAACTCACGAACCGACGCCTTGTAACTATCCTCGAATGTTTTTGGCGCTAATCCTTTCCCGCGCTCGTTGTCGCCAATTATTTCAAGCAATGATTTGCCTGTTTTGTTTTTAATGTGACTCCATCGCGGCGGCAACCGCTGTATATTTTTTAAGGCGCTGCTTATGTCGGCCTTCTTGAGCTTGCAAACTGGCTTGTCGCCGATCAACTCAAGAAGCATAAGCAAAATCTGCTTATGCTTCTTGAGCATTTCCGCGTTATCCCTGGTTTCTTTGCTTTTTTCGTAATAGCAAATATAGTCGCCGACTACTTTTGATAGCAAGGGGCCAGACGGGGCCGGTTCCGGCATAGGGGGCGCGGGAGGGTATGCGGCACGAACGGCTTCAAGTTGCGCCCGGTGAAGTTCCTCCTCTCGTTCCTGCGTCGCCAGAAGACCAGCCTCTTCCATTGCGGCCTTGCCCTCCTCCCGCAATTGTTCGGCGAGTTGCTTCTTAGGGGGATAAGTGTCGGCGTCGAGTGTGGGTAGATCGCGCTCTATCCTGCCCTTGACGGCCTTCTTGCTGCCATCGGGAAGGGTGACTGTGCGCTCGCCTTCGAGGATGACCGTAAAAGCCGCGTGACTGCCTTTTTCGAGTTCCGCCATTCGCTTGTCTAGTTCCACGCGGAACGCCCGTGCGCGTTTGACCGCCTCACGCCGTGAGTCTGTTTGAAGGGATCGCTTGATTTCGGCCCTTCCTCCGAAATGTTCTCGGAGGGGTTTTGGGATGCGTGCTCTAAAGTGAAAAACGCCATGCTTGTCTTGTTGCGTAAGATAAGTTGGGTTTCTTGGCGGCATTGTGGCCCCCCTTGTGCGCTTGTGTTGTGGACATTACGCAATGAGGGAAGAAATGCTTTGAACAATCAATGATTTGGCGGAGAGGGTGGGATTCGAACCCACGGAAGGGATTAACCTTCAACGGTTTTCAAGACCGCCGCCTTAAACCGCTCGGCCACCTCTCCTGTCTCGTAATTCGCATAGGATAAACCATACTCGGCCCCAATTCCAGCCTTAACGTAGCCAAAGACAGCGTCCGCCGCTGCTTTTGTCTATGGCTTCAAGCCTTGCCTGATGGGCTTGCAGTTCGCTGTCCGGGCACTCGACGACGGTCAACTTCGGGCGGTTTTTCCGCGCCTCCTGCTGTCTAGCCGAAGCCGCGCCCTGCGCAGCCGACCCTTCCTGTCTATCCGGTTCCAGCAGCAAGTCGGACTGGCCGCCCGTCATGGCCAGGTAGACGTCGGCGAGAATCTCGGCGTCCAACAAGGCGCCGTGCAGCTCGCGGTGGCTATTTTTCACGTTGTAGCGTTTGCACAGGGCGTCGAGGCTATTGCGCTGGCCGGGGTGCTTTTTCTTGGCCAGGGCCAAGGTGTCCAGCACGCCGCAATAGTCGCCAATGGCGCGTAGGCTTTTGTCCAGGCGCCGCAGTTCGGCGTTGATGAAGCCCACGTCGAAAGGGGCGTTGTGGATGATGAGTTCGGAGCCTTCGACAAAACGGATGAAGTCAGCGGCAACCTGGCCGAACAAGGGCTTGTCCGCCAGGAACTTGTTGTCCAGGCCGTGGACATCCACCGCGCCCTGGTCGATGGAGCGCTGCGGGTTGAGGTAGCTGTGAAAGCGGTTGCCGGTGAGTTTGCGGTTGAACAGTTCGACGCAGCCGATTTCGATGATGCGGTGGCCCTCTTCGGGGCTCAGACCGGTGGTTTCAGTGTCCAGCACAATTTGGCGCATACGCTTATTTCACCTTGGCCGCACTCAACAGCGCATCGACGCCCCGGTTGGCGAGGCGGTCGGCGCGCTCGTTTTCGCTGTGGCCGGCATGGCCTTTCACCCAAAGCCATTCGACGTGCGGGTGCCTGGCCCTGGCGGCTTCGAGGCGCTGCCACAAATCGACATTTTTCACCGGCTCCTTGGCGGCGGTTTTCCAGCCCCGCCTGATCCAGTTGGGCAGCCATTCGCTGATGCCTTTGGAGACATAGACCGAGTCGGTGACGACACACACGGCGCAAGGCCGGGTCAGGCTTTCCAGCGCCTGGATAGCGGCGGTCAGCTCCATGCGGTTGTTGGTGGTGTCGGCTTCTCCGCCGAACAGTTCTTTTTCCTGGCCTTGGTAGCGTAGCAGCACGCCCCAGCCGCCGGGGCCGGGATTGCCCCGGCAAGCGCCGTCGGTGTAGGCATAAACTTTGTCAGTCATCGATGGTTTCCGTGTTTGCGCATCAGCGGGGGGGCAATGGCTTGCCCGGGAATGAGCTCGGGCGCGTTGAGCCAAACCTGTTTGATCGGAATCGGCGTCCACGTCCGCTTGATCGCCTTCACCGCGTAGGCGTCGGCCAGGCAAGCCATGGATTTTTGCCAGGCCGAACGCCGACCGGCAGAGGGCTGCGAGGTCGGAAAGCCGAACCCGGCGCTGAATTCGGCCTCGAATTTTAACAGATTCAGCCAGTCCATGAGCTGGGAGGAGCCGATGAAGCGCGAATTCCAAGCCGCCGGGGAGCGCCGCCGATGGCGCAGCAAGCCCGGCAAGCTCCACGGGTTGAACCCCAGCACGAACAAGCAGCCCTCCGGCTTGAGGACGCGCTCGGCTTCGCCGAGTATCCGATGGGGGTCGGCCTCGAATTCGAGCAGATGGGGCAGGATGAGCGCGTCCACGCTTTCACAAGCGATGGGCCATTCTTCCATAGTGGCTTGCACCACATTCACCGCGCCGGCCGCTATGCCCGGCGCGTCCACAATCAAGGCGAAATTCCGACGAAATTCCTCGGCTATGTATTCGGATTCCATGTCCAGCCGACCAACTTGTAATATTCGCTGACAATAAGTAAGCTGTAGCGAATTCAGGAGATAGGATGCTTCGCTGTCGCGCAGCGATTGCCCAGGGGTAGTGGAATGGTACCATTCCATGAACAGTTGGCGAGGATGTGGCGATGGAACGCTGACTTCTTTATATTTCATTGTGTTGCGCGACATGTTAATGCAATGGGTCACCGGACTTGAATCCTGAGGAAAATAACCATGAAACAGCGCATACCCTATTCAAAACTCCTTTGCTGCGCATCAATTTTCGCGCTTTCCCTGACCGCTTGCAGTCAAAACGCCGGCAAGCTGAAAACAGAAAATTTGGCGTCCAACGGCGCCAAAGACACGGCGAACCATATTGTCAAGCTTAAAAAAGGCCACCGCTCGAAGAAGCTGGGCCTAGCCAAACTCCCCGATCCGCGCAGTTATGACAACCTTTGGGACAGATTGTTCGACCGCTTCGACCTGCCTGCGGTTAGCCACCAGGACATTGACCGCGAGCTGAATTGGTTTATCAACCATCCGACTTACATTGAACGGGTGCAGTCGCGGGCCGAACCATTCCTGTATTCAATTGTAAAGCAATTGGAAAAACAAAATTTACCCGGCGAGCTGGCGCTGCTCCCGGTCATCGAGAGCGCCTTCCAGCCCCATGTGGTCTCCCCGGCCCACGCCGCCGGCATCTGGCAGTTCATCCCCGCGACGGGCCGCCATTATGGCCTTAAAACCAGCCACTCCTATGACGGCCGCCGCGACATTTATGCATCCACCCGCGCCGCCATCAAGTATTTGAAAAAAATGCACAATGATTTTAACGGCGACTGGCTGCTGGCCGTCGCGGGCTACAACTGCGGCGAGCATGCGGTGGCCCGGGCGATGCAGCGAAACGCCGCGCGCGGTTTGCCCACCGACTTCTGGTCGCTGGATCTGCCGCAGGAGACGCGAACCTACGTGCCGCGCCTGTTGGCGGTGGCCAAGCTGTTTTCCGAATCGGAGCAGTACGGCTTCGAACTGCGGCCCATCCCCAACCAGGCCTTGTACAAAACCGTCAAAATGAATAAACAGGTCGATCTGGCCTTGGCCGCCAACGCCGCCAACATCTCGCTGGATAGGCTATTCGAGTTGAATCCGGGATTCAAGCGACAACAGGTCGACCTCGACGGGAGTTATCGCTTGTTCATTCCCGCACATAAAAAAATTGTCGATTTCAAGGAAGAATTGGCGCGCCAAATCGCGAGTTCCCAAGGCTATGACGGCGGCGCTGCCGATGCCCAGGCCGGCCTCGCGCCTGCGGAAGCCAGTCCGATAGCCGCCGCAGCGCCCGCCGCCGCCGAGCTGCGCCCCCGGCCTCCCGCCCCGGCGGAAAGATTCCCCGCCACCCCGATTTTTGCCGCCGAGCCGGCGGCGGCACCGCCGACCCCGGCGGAAAAACCCATAGCGTCCGAACACTTTAGCGCCGAACCGGCGGCAGAACCGCCCGCCCCAGCGGAAAATCCCTTGACGACGGCAAGCTTTGCCGCCGAGCCGCCAACTGCGGAGGAAGATCCGGCTGCGGCAAGCTTTGCCGCCGAGCCTGCCGGGCGCACGGCAAAAGCCGCGCCGGCGGTCGAAACACCCGCCGCCGTCGGCGGCACTGGATGGCCGTCAAAGTCGGCCCGCAAGAGCGCCAACGACGCCTCCCCGGAACCCGCCTCCAAAGCGGCCGACTATGAGCGCAGTGCCACCGCGAAGGAGCCGACGGCGAAAATCTTGCCCAAAGCCGCGCCGAAAAGCCGTGAAGAGCCGCTGCCCGAAACACGCCCGAAAGCGCTGGAACGCGAATCGCAGGCCGCCGCGCCCCGCGAAGAACATGCCGCAGGGCGGGGCGGGCATAATAAAACCGCCCAGAAAAACCATGAGGAGCCGCCTGTCGAACACCACCCTAGCGAGGACATTGGCGGCAAGAAGGCCGCCGCCTATGTAGTCCAGGAGGGGGACACGGTGTATTCGATTGCGCGCAGGCACGACATGGACGTCGACGATCTGAAAAAAATGAACCACCTGTCCCATGCCGACGATATTAAATGGGGCCAGAGCCTGACGGTGTTGAACAACAAGGAAGCCGCCAAAAAACTCCCCCTCTCGCGAACCGGGGCAGGCTTCAAATCATCGCAATCGACCAAATACACCGCCCGCGACGGCGAAACGCTGTTCAGCATTTCCCGCCGTTTCAATGTGACCGTGGCGGATTTGCGCAAATGGAACGGCATCAAGGAAGACCGGCAATTCCGCGCTGGCATGAACATCACCGTGTCCGGCGGCGAAAAGGATTAAGACGGCGCGCAAAGAAGCAAGCTGATGCCCCTGAAAAAAGCCCGCAAGATTTCATGGATGCTTCTGGTTTGCCTACTGCTGGGGCCATTGTCGGCTGAAGCGGAAAAAGTGGCGTCTTTGCCAAACAATGCCGTGGCGGCCGATAGCGCGCAGCTTGGGCGCGCCGCCGCTTTTCGGGGCAGCGGCGGGCCGGCCTACGGGGTCGATCTTCCTGAAACGGCCATCGACACGGGGCCGACAGCCCCCGGCCCGCACAAAACCGGTGCCGTCCAGGCGCTCGCCGCGCCGGTCACCGCCGCGCAACTTGCCTGGGAGCCGATCATCGGCGGCTATGCCGCCCGCGTCCATGTGGTTTCCCGCCAAGCCAAGCGCCTGCGTTTGCATATTGCCAACCTCGGCGCGACGCCTTCCATCGAATTCCGCGTGCAAGGCAGCCTGGATCAGTCGCCGTCCGGGCCGGTTGCCGCCCACCCCTCCGGCGACGTATGGCTGCCCGTCAGCAACGGCAATAGCGCCGACCTGGAGATTTTTGTCGATGCGCCGCCGACGCTGGACACGCCGGCCTTCAAGCTGGACGCGGCCAACCCCATTGTGGCCGACACGGGCAACGGCGAGCTGGCGGGGATGGTCGAACAGAACCTGGGCTTGAGCCAATACCCCGAATTCGATTTCGCCTGCTGGGCGGGCAACAACGACCTCGGCAATGCCTTGGCGCAGGCGGCCGGCGCGACGGCAAAGGTCAATTTCATCAGCAACGGTAGCTCTTATTCATGCACCGGCACGCTGCTGAATGACAAGCGCAACACGCGCACGCCCTGGTTTGCCACGGCCTACCATTGCATCCACGACCAAGCCACCGCCGACACAGCCACGTTTGAATGGTTTTTCCAGGCGACAAGCTGCGGCGGTTCGGCGCGCGATCCGCGCTACGCCCAAACCGGCGGCGGGGCGCAATTGCTTTGGGCTGATTTCACCTTTGACCCGGCTTTTCTTAAGTTAAACAAGCCGCCGCCAGGCAACGCCGTTTTCGTGGGCTGGGACACCGGCATTCAAGTTGGCGACCAGGCTTGGGGCGTGCATCACCCCAGAGGCGACCATACCATGGTCAGCCAAGGCAGGGTGGCGGGCTTGCTGCAAACCGAACAGGACGCCAGCCAGGGCGGCATCCATGTGCTTGACATCGTCAACTACGCCGTCGGCGGCACCGAGCCTGGCAGCAGCGGCTCGGGCCTGTTCTCCTTGGCAAACGGAAACGCTTATTGGCGGGGAACATTGTTCGGCGGGCCAGACAACAACTACCAGACGGCCAGTTATAGCCATCTCAACAGCTATTACAACAATCTAAAGCCATGGCTGGAGAACGCCGCGCTGCCCTCCCCGACGGTCTCCGTGACGGCCGCGCCGGCCACCATCAATTACCTGGGTTCCGCCACGCTAAACTGGTCGTCGATTTACGCCAGCGCATGCAACGCCACGACCAGCGACGGCTGGGCCGGCCCAGTGGCGACGTCCGGCAGCCAAGCGGTCAGCCCCGGCGCGACCACGACATACACCTTGTACTGTGCCGGCAGCGGCGGCAGCGCCAGCCAAGCGGTCAAGGTGACGGTCAACCCGCCGCCGACCCGTTTGACAGAATGTCTGTTCGCCTGGGCGGAAAACCAATACCCTTGGCTGCTTGCCCCGGCCGGCATCGCCACCCAGTTTACCGCGTCCTACACCTTTCGCTATTATTGGTACAGCCAGGCTTACGTGGGCATCTCGTCAGCCAACAACCATGTCTATTACGGCGGGCCGGGCGGCGGCGTCGTGCAGGACATCGGCACCTTGGCAAGCTGGCTAGACACGGCGGCTTGCCGTTGAGCCGGCGTCAAACCAAAATTTCGACCGCCCCCGGATGCCCCAGAAAAGCCGTCGGGCTAGCGGTCAAGCCATAGGCGCCGGATTGCAGCACCACGATCAAATCGCCTTCCTGCGCATGGGCAAGCTCCATCTTGTCCGCCAAAATGTCCAGCGGCGTACACAGCGGCCCCACCACCGAAGCAGTTCCGCCGATTTCAGCCACGACGCGGTTGCCGACCAGCGCGGGATAGTTCTTGCGGATTACCTGGCCGAAGTTTCCCGAGGCGGATAAATGGTGGTGCAAGCCGCCGTCGACGACGAGGAACACCTGCCCCCTGGATATTTTCCGCTCGATGACGCGGGCCACATAAATCCCCGCCTCGCCGACGAAATAGCGGCCCAGCTCGATGACGAACTCGGCATCGGGGAAGTCGCTGCGGGCGGCGGGCATCAAACCGGCCAGATGCTCGCCCACACGCGCCAAGTCGAGTGGCTGTTCGCCCGGAAAATACGGGATGCCGAATCCGCCGCCCAAGTTAAGCAGGCGCACTGGCCCCGGCGCGTGGAGCGCGAGACGCCGCGCCAGCTCAAAAGTCTTTTCTTGCGCTTCCATGATCGCCTCGGCGCGCAGATTCTGCGAGCCGGAAAAAATATGGAAGCCATAAAACGCCAAGTTCAAGGCTTTCATGCGCGCCAGCAGATGCGGCACCTGCTCGGCGTCAACGCCAAACTGCTTGGGCCCGCCGCCCATTTTCATGCCGGAGCTTTTCAGCTCGAAATCAGGGTTGACGCGCACCGCCACCTTGGGCACCAGGCCCAGCTCGGCGCCGATCTTCGCCAGCGCCTCCATTTCCCGCGCCGATTCCAAATTAACCACAATCCCGGCCGCCGCCGCCTGGCGCAACTCCTTCGCCGTTTTGCCCGGCCCGGCGAAGCTGATTTTTTCCGCCGGCATGGTCGTGTCCAGCACAGTCTTCAGCTCGCCGGCCGAAGCCACGTCGAAGCCATCGACTAAACCGACCATGTGCTGCACCAGCGCCGGCATGGGGTTGGCCTTGACGGCATAATGCAGATGAATATCCGCAGGCAAAGCCGCGCGCAATTGCGCGGCGCGGGCGTCGAGCAAGGCGCGGTCGTAGGCGTAAAACGGTGTTTGCCCGGCGCGCTCGGCCAGGCGGGCCAACGGGACGCCGCCGACCAGGAGGCTGTTGTCGGCCACGGCAAAGCTCAAATCAAAAGGGTGCTGGGCGGTCGCTCTCATGCGCCGGCCTCCTCGAACAAATCGACCAGCTCGCCCGCCAGCCGCTTGCGGTCGATCTTGCCGTTGGGATTGCGCGGCAAAGGCTCGGCGCGGGCGACGACGCGGGTGGGCACCATGAAACCCGGCAATTGTTTTTTGCATTCGTCCACAATGCGCCCGTCGGCGCCGGGCTCGCGCTGCGCCGCATAAGTCACCAGCACCACGGCCTGGCCGAGCACCGGGTGGGGGACGCCCACGGCGGCCACTTCGGTGGCTATCTGCATGGCATACACCACTTCTTCGACCTCCGTGGGGCTGACCCGGTAGCCGGAGGTCTTAATCATCTCGTCACGGCGGCCGACAAAATATAAAAAGCCCTGCTCGTCCATCTTCACCGTGTCCCCCGACCACACCGCCAGTTCGGTGATGGGCAGGCCGGCCAAGTGGCCGGGCGCGGGCTTGTAGCGCTCCGCCGTCTTGTCGGGATCGTTCCAATAACCCAGAGCCACATGCGCGCCGCGATGCACCAGCTCGCCCTCCTCGCCCGGCGCGCAAGGGCTGCCGTCGGGGCGCACGACCAGGATTTCGGCGTTGGGAATGGCCTTGCCGATGGATTCGGGCCGCCGGTCGACTTCCTCCGGCGGCAGGAAAGTCGAACGAAACGCCTCGGTCAGCCCATACATCAAAAACGGCTGAGTGCGCGGCAGTTTCGCCCGCAGCGCGGCCAAGGTCGCGGTGGGCATGGCGCCGCCGGAATTGGTGATGTAGCGCAGATGCCCGTCCAGCCCCTCGGGCCAGTCGATCTGGGCGAGTTGAATCCACAGGGGGGGCACTGCGGCCAGGCCGGTGATTTTCTCGCGCTCCACGGCGCGGATCACGTCCCGTGGCAGCAGATAATTCATCAACACCGCGCAAGCGCCCGTATGGAAAGCCGTGGTGATCTGCGACAGGCCGTAATCGAAACTCAGCGGCAACACCGACAGGATGCGGTCTTCCGCGTGATTTTCCAAGTATTGCGCGACGCTGCCCGCCCCGGCCACCAGGTTACGGTGCGACAGCACGACCCCTTTTGGCTTCCCGGTGCTGCCGGAGGTGTACAAAATGGCCGCCATGTCGGCGTCGATGACGCGGTGCGGCCGGCCTGCCGAGACTTGGCCGCGCCGGGACCAGCGCACGGTCTCCAGGCCGGCGGCGGCCTCGGACGGTTTGTCGCCCACTAACACCGCCGCCCGCAAATCGCGGCAATGCGCCAGCACCGGCCGCAGCAACTCCAGCCGCTCCGGCGAGGTGACCAGGATGCGCACATTGCAATCGTTGAGTATGTGGACGACTTGCTCGGGCTTGAGCAGCGGATTGACCGGCACAAAAACGCCACCCGCCGCCGCCGCGCCAAACAGCGCCGCCACCGTGTCAATACGCTTTTCCAGGTAGACCGCCACCCGCTCCGACTTCAGCAATCCTAAAGACAAGAAAAAGCCGCCCGCCTGGCTAATTTCCGCCGCCAAGGATTGATAATCCAATTCACGGGCGCCTTCTTTAAGAGCGATGGACTGCGGCCTCGCCAGCGAGCTTGGAAAGAACAGTTCGTGTGCCAAATTCATCATGGTGGTGTTGAGGGTTGCTTTGATTTCAAATGCAATACTGTGAAACGTCTTTATCGACATGAACGGCGGAGCCGTCTTTCAAGCGAGTGGTTTGACGTAAGGCGACAGGGTGCGGCGCCATTCGCCCAGCGCCTGCTTCAGCGCCCCCGTCAAGCCGGCCAGGGTGCGGGGATTGTAGGCGACGATCCCCCAGCGTTCGCGGCGATGGCTCATCCAGTCCCGCTTGTAAGCGTCGTCGCCTCTGAGATAATCCACTTCGCAGACCTTGTCCACATCCAACGCATGCCGCATCATGTGCGCGGACAGGATGGAGCCCGCGGAATACGAGGCGAATTTTTCGTCATAGGCAAGTTTGAAGATGGCCGCCCGTCCATGGGCCACGATCCACAACTGCGCCGCCACGGGTTCGTTGTGAAGATAAGCGATACCTAGGCGCAGCCAGCCCCGCTCCGCGCTGACACGGATAAGGCCGGGAATGAATTGGGGAAACGGCTCCTCGACTTTCCAGCTTGTCGCATATACCTTGTTGTAGTCAGCAATACCAGATTCAATCTGGTCGCCGCCGGTCAGGATCTCCAGGCGAGCGCCGCCCGTGGCAAAAAACTGCTTGCTTTTGCGCTTCACGGTGTTTTTTAGGCGGGAGGGCAAGCCTTCGTAATAGTCGGCGTACGAGCGGCCACCCACCGGCAAATACCAATTGCCAAAGCAAAAATATTTGAACGGCAACCAGCCTTGGCTACGCAGTGCCTTGAACACAGATTCAAAGGCGCTGTTATCAATAGACAGCGGACTGAAATCGATCTCATCCCACGTCCGGCCATTTTCGCTGGGCGAAGGCAGCGTGCGGATCAATAAGTCATTCGTCGCGCCCGCGGACGTGATCGGCGCATACAGCGAGGTATAAAAGTTGACCAGCGATTGCAGCTTTCTCGGGCCAAGTGCGCCCTCCTCGTAATACAAAGGCAGAATCGCAACCTGCCCATTGTCATCCTCGGCGACACAGAGCCTGAGCTTTTCCCGAGGCGTAAGCGTAGTAGCTAACAAGTTAGCGAACCAAGACAGACTTAAATCGAAACTGACAGATTCCGCCTCATGAAAAGCCGCTTTGTGGGCACCGGCTAGTGCTTCTAGGTTGTCATGGCAATAAACTTTCATTGAACTCAGTGTCCTTAGCGGCTGGCACCGACGCGGTGGCGACCTGCTAACAAAAATTCGTTGGCCGCGAATAGCTGCTTTGACAGCATGGGCGAGCACCCGGATTCGGGCATGTAAGAAAAATTTTTCGCGGTGGTTTTTTTGAACGGCAAAATGGTCTCGATTTTATAGAACATCCCGTGTCGAATCAAGGCCGGAATGCCAGCAGTTGGTTTGTCGGCCCCAGTCGGAATTCGTTATTTTAGCGGGTCGGCGGCTTCCGGCATCGCCGCGCATAGGCGCTTGCCCAGCGCATCGCTTGCGGGAAACCACCCGCCGGGCGTAACCGCATCGGCAAGCCTGGGGCTTTTCCATCCCCGGCACGGCGGCGGCGGCACCGACAAATTTGCGCCCGCCGGGTTTCTCGATATACTTTACCGCAAATCTACAAATGCCTGGCGTAAAGAGATGGCCAAACTCACACTCACATTCAAAGGCAAAATGCTCCAGTCGCAGACCCTTGCCCACGGGACGTTCACCATCGGCAGGGACGGGACGAACGACCTGCAAATAGACAGCTTGGCGGTAGCCCCCCGCCATGCGGTGATATCTGTCAGCGCAAATGAAAAGCTGGTCAAGCAATTGGACCCGGCTTATCCCTTGGTCGTCAACGGCAACCCCGTCAGCGAACACCCGTTGACGCACGGCGACCGCATTGGCGTGGGCAAGCATCAAGTCTATTTTTCCGACAACGGCACCGCCCTGCCGCCAGGATTGGCGCCCGGGCTCGAGAAAGAGCCAGAAGCCCGCGAGGCCGACCCGCCGCCAGCCGCCGCCAAGCACCATGGACTCGTCACCGTGGAAGCCAGCCTGCAAGTGCTGAAAGGGAAAAACATCGGCGTGGTGATCCCGCTGCGCAGGGCGATGACCCGGCTGGGCACGGAAGCCTCGGGCTCGGCGGTGATCGCCCACCGCAAGGAAGGCTACTTCCTGTCCGCTTTGGTCGCTGTCAATGATGTCAAAGTCAACAATGTCGACATTTTGGAAGAAAGCGTCCTGCTCAACCATGGCGACGTGTTGAAAGTGGGCGGCAACACGCTGCAATTTTTCTGCAAAAGCGGCAACGGCGACGATTAAAGCGCGGCCAGGGCGTCGCGCAGGCTTTTCACCGGGATGGTCTCCAAACCCTCGACCCCGCCCTTGGGGATGTTCTTTTGCGGCACGACGGCGTGTTTGAAGCCATGCTTGGCAGCCTCCCTCAACCGCTCCTCGCCGTTTTGCACGGGCCGCACCTCGCCGCTCAAGCCCAGCTCGCCGAAAGCGATCCAATCCCTGGGAATGGGCCGGTCGCGGTAGCTGGACGCCACCGCCAAGGCCACGGCTAAATCGCCGGCCGTCTCCGTCAAACGCAATCCGCCCACCATGTTGACGAACACGTCCTGGTTGAACACCGCGACGCCGCCGTGGCGGTGCATCACGGCCAGCAGCATGGCCAGACGGTTACCCTCCATGCCCACCGCGACGCGGCGCGGCGCGGCCAGGTGCGACTCGTCCACCAGCGCCTGCACCTCCGCCAGCAAGGGCCGGCTGCCCTCGCGCATCACCATCACCACCGTGCCCGGCATGTCCTCCTCGTAGCGGGACAGGAAGATCGCCGAAGGATTCTTCACCTCCTTCAGCCCGGTTTCCGTCATCGCGAACACGCCCAGCTCGTTGACCGCGCCGAAGCGGTTCTTGAAAGCGCGGATCACCCGGAAGCGGTTGCCGGGATCGCCCTCGAAATACAGCACGGTGTCAACCATGTGTTCCAGCACCCGAGGCCCGGCCAGCGCGCCTTCCTTGGTGACGTGGCCGACCAGGAACACCGTCGTGCCGCTGCGCTTGGCGTATCGAACCAACTGCGCGGCGCATTCGCGCACCTGCGCCACCGAGCCGGGGGCCGATTGCAGCAGCTCGGTGTAAGCCGTCTGGATCGAATCCACCACCAGCAGGGCGGGCCGCATCGCCTGGACAATCGCCAGTATGCGCTCCAACGAGGTCTCGGCCAGAATCTTCACGCCCGCGCAGTGCAAATGCAGGCGCTTGGCCCTGAGGCTGACTTGCTGGATGGATTCCTCGCCGGTGACGTACAAAGCCTCGACCTGCCCGCCCAAGGCCGCCAGGGTTTGCAGCAACAGGGTCGATTTGCCGATGCCGGGATCGCCGCCGATGAGGATCGCGGAACCGGGCACCAGCCCGCCGCCCAGCACCCGGTCCAGCTCCTCCAGCCCACTGCTGGCGCGCTGGATTTCCTCGGTCTCCACGGAAGCCAAATCGACCGGCTGGGCCGGCCCGGACACGCCGCCGGCGTAGCCGGAAAAGCGCGAAGCCGGGGCGGAACGCTCCTCCACGCTCTCCGCCAGCGTGTTCCACACGCCGCAACCGCCGCACTGGCCCGACCATTTGCTTTGGGCATGTCCGCATTCGGCGCAACGGTAGAGGATTTTTTTGTCCTTGGGAGCGCTCACGGCATGGGCTTCACAGCCAGCAGCAGCGTGTTGACACCGTCGCGGAAAAGAATCTCCACCGGCTCGAAGCCAAGGCTTTCAAGGCTTGCCAAGGCCGGCGCCAGCCGCATGATGTGGTCTTCCGACTCGTCGCTGAACAAATGCACGATCCATTGCTCCAACAAGTCATAACGGCCAATGGCGGCGAAAGACTTGAACCAATGCCGCACCTCGTCCTGGGTCAGCCGCGTGTGGGCGGCGGCGTCGTCCAGCGCGTAGCGGTCGCCGTTGATAAAAGCCCCGCCGGGCTTGAGGACTCGATAAATCTCCTCCAGCACTTGCGCCCTGTAGTCTTGTCGAAAGTTATGCACGGCATAGCCCGAGGCGACCACGTCCACGCTGGCTTCGGGCAAGGCTTTAAGGCCTGACAAGGCGTCGGCTTCGAGCAGCCGCAAGCGTTTGCGCGCCAGCCACGACGCCAGGTGGACGCGCGCCTGGTCGAGCATGGCCGGCTCGTTGTCCACCGCCGTCACGGTGATATCCTCGCGGGCAAGCAACAAGGACAAGCTGGTGATGCCGGTGCCGCAGCCGATCTCGAACACGCGCAAGGGCCGGCCCGGATTGCAAGCGGCCACCGCCTCGCCCACCCGCCGGCTCAAGTGCGCGGCGGCCGGGCAGGCCACCGCCAACAAATCATATTCCGCACCGATCAGGCCCGAAAAAAGTCTTTCCACTTCAATTGATTGCATAGTAAATCCTGTTCACGCGCGCGAAGGCTTAAAAATTTTCAATGTTAAAACACCGACAAGGCACGCGATCCAAACGTATACTGTGACATTTCCGCAAAAACCGGCTCTTTTGGCAAGATGAAATATAAAGACGATTTAGACGCCATCGCTTTCGACGCATTCGGCACCTTGTGCCGGGTGGCGCTGCCCCGCAAACCGTTCGCCCTGCTGTTCCAAAGGCTGGGACTGTCCAGCCGGGAGCTGGGCCACGCCGCGATGACGATCAACCTGGATTTTTCAAGCCTGGCCCGGCTGCTTGCCAGGGACCAGAACAGGCAAGTCCAACTGGACGACCTGCAAAAGCTCTTGCAAGAAGAGCTGGACTCCATCGAACTCTATCCCGAGACGCTTGAAGTTTTACAGGATTTGCGGAGCAAAGGCTATCTGCTGGCCGTGATTTCCAACTTGGCCAAACCCTACGCAGACCCGATCAAACGCCTGCTGGAACCGTATGTCGATGAGTTTGTCTGGTCTTTCGAGCTGGCCGTGGCAAAGCCCGACCGGGAAATTTTCGCCTCGCTGTGCAAGCGCCTGGAATGCCTGCCGATGCGGGTGCTGATGGTGGGCGACACCTGGGAAGCCGACGTGATGGGAGGCTCGCAGTTTGGCATGCCGACCGTTCTGATCGACCGCAGCCAAAAAAGCGACCCGGATTTAAGCTGCATCCACAGCTTGCTGGAGCTGCAAGAGCTGCCGCCGCGCCGCTTCGTCAAGGATTGAGCGGGCTATCATTGCCGACGCCCTTGCCAGCGATTGCCAAGGCTATCCGCAGGCGGCGGAAATCATCGGCCGGCAGGCTGTCGCGGCAGATCAGCAGCGCCAGCGGCCGGCTTTCGGCACGGAAATGCAGCAAGACGAAATAGCGGTTGGCGAGAGAACTGCCGAGCAAGGACGCCTCCATTTTCGCGCCCGCAGCCGGCTGCAAAACCCAGCCGCCGTCAGCGCTTTGCCTAAGCCCGCTTATCGCCGGTTGACGCCAGCGCCGCCAGGCCAGCCAGCCGCCGCAGAACACGCCCGCAGACAGCGCGAGACGCAGCCACACAGGCAGCGGGTTGAGCCAGGCGGCCGTCAAAGACACGCCATGGGCAGACAGTAAAAACGCCGCCAAAGCCCGTGAAGGCTTAGGGGCGATGTAAGGACACAGCGCGGATTCTGTCGGCAAGCGCGTCCAACTCCGGATCGGCGGCGCGATCTTGGCCCAGCAACAAGCGGCCTAGCGCATCGTCGGGCCAGTCCAGCAAGGCCAGGAAGGCCCGCTGCTCCGCCGCGCTCGAACGCTCGAACGCCTGTGCCAGCCAAGCTTGCAACAGCAGGTCGAGCTCCTTGGTGCCGCGCCGGCAAAGCCATGCCAGGCGGGCGCGGCTTTCCATTATTTTTGCCGCTCGACCAAAAGCTTTTTGATTTCGGCGATGGATTTCGCCGGGTTGAGGCCCTTGGGGCAGGTGTCCGTGCAATTCATGATGGTGTGGCAGCGGTACAGCTTGAACGGGTCTTCCAACTCGTCCAGGCGCTCGCCCGTGGTCTCGTCGCGGCTGTCGGCGATCCAGCGGTAAGCCTGCAACAAAGTCGCCGGCCCCAAATAGCGATCCCCGTTCCACCAATAGCTTGGGCACGACGTGGAGCAGCACGCGCACAGGATGCACTCGACCAAGCCGTCCAGCTTCGCCCGCTCAGGCTTGCTTTGCAGCCGCTCGCCGTCGGCCGGCGGCGGCGTCTGCGTGACGATCCAAGGCTTCACCGACGCATGCTGGGCATAGAAATGCGTCATGTCCGGCACCAAGTCCTTCACCACCGGCAAATGCGGCAGCGGATAGACTTTGATGACCTCGGCGCAATCGTCCATCGCCTTGGTGCAAGCCAAGGTGTTCTGCCCGTCGATGTTCATCGAGCAAGAGCCGCACACGCCTTCGCGGCAGGAGCGGCGGAAGGCCAGCGTGCTGTCGACCTCGTTTTTGATTTTCAGCAGCGCGTCCAACACCATCGGCGCAGAATCCGCTTGGTCGATCTCGAACACATCCAAACGCGGATTTTCGCCGCTGTCGGGATCGTAGCGATAGACCTCAATACGCCGGATTTTTTTAGCGCCAAGCGGTGCGGGCCAGGTCTTGCCGGGCTGGACAGTGGAATTTTTAGGGAGGGTAAATTGGGCCATGACGCGCCTTTATTGCAGGTCTGTTGGTGAGTAGAAAGCCACTAAGCCGGATAATCCAACAACATCATGCTGCCTGCTGGGTGTCGGCCATACGGCTTTCCAGGTAAAGAGTGTCCGGATCGAAATCAATGTCCTGCGGCCAAACGACGGTTCCGTGCGCCGCCCTCGCCAGCTTAAAAAAGCCAATATTGCGCAACGGCTTAAATACTGGATAAACCAAGTAAGGGCTCAAATCGAAAACCCTGGTTTCGCCGTTGGCGAACTGTAGGGTCAAAGTGTGGCCGTCATCGGCGGACAATACTTGCAGGATGCGTGGATTCATGGCAGGCCTAGCGTAATGGTTCAATTTTGAAAGTGGACAAGCCTTGGGACGCGAGCGACCAGTCGGACATCAGCTCCTCGCGGTGGATCTCAATCCAAGCCTGGACTAGCCGTTTTTGCCGGTTTGGCAAACTGCCCTCCAACACTTCTGCGTCCTTGATGGAAAACACAGCTTCGTCGCCGCTGTATTCGGCATGGATATGCGGCAGCTTATGCTGCTTGGTATCCAGCCAATACATATAGATCAGAACCCCATAGAATGCGCTGATAAGCGGCATGAGTGAGAAGTTTACTAATAAACCCGAGGCTTGGGTGCAATGGCTTGGACTTCGCCGGTCAAGGTGTGCAAATGCACGGGCCGGTAGGCTGTGGACACCTGATGGTTTTGATCCAGCCATAGCAGGCTGTGCTTCAGCCAGTTCTCGTCGTCGCGGTTAGGATAATCCTCGCGGGCGTGGCCGCCACGGCTTTCCTGCCGGTTCAACGCGCCGGTGATCGTCACCATCGCCTGCCCCAGCAGGTTTTGCAGTTCGATGGCTTCCACCAGGTCGGTGTTCCAAATCAGCGACCGGTCGGCCAGCTTCACGTCGGCGAAAGAACCCAGCACCCCGCGCAACTTATCCACGCCTTCCTGCAATACCTCGCCGGTGCGGAATACGCTGGCGTGGTTTTGCATCGTTTTTTGCATGTTCAGGCGAATGTCGGCAACCTTCAGCGAACCACTGGCATGGCGCAGCTTGTCGAAACGCGCCAGCGCCTCGTCATAAGCGCCCTCGGCCAAAGGCTTGTGCGACTGCCGTGGCTTGATGAGTTCGGCGGCGCGAATCGCGGCGGCGCGTCCGAAAACCACCAGATCCAGCAAGGAATTCGAGCCCAGCCGGTTCGCCCCGTGCACCGACACGCAATCCGCTTCGCCTATCGCCATCAAGCCCGGCACGACGGTTTCAGG
>Ga0265327_10002605_pt1 | contig 18667 bp, 11 predicted proteins | sample 41621metaG_FD_202089 | JGI IMG/M metagenome (GOLD analysis project Ga0265327, IMG submission 202089) | Rhizosphere microbial communities from Carex aquatilis grown in University of Washington, Seatle, WA, United States - 4-16-21 metaG | ecosystem: Host-associated > Plants > Roots > Rhizosphere...
ACACGGGCTGCTGCGTAGCGGAACGACAAGGTGGCGATAAGCCATTGGTTTTACTAGACAATGGAAAGCGTTTGGCGATTTTTGAATCGGTAATCTACGACGCTTCCGGAATCGATTGATAGCTGGAAAATCAGCCATAATAAGGACTTTCATTATTTTACTTATTTTCATTAGTTTAATCATTTTCATCATTTTACATAAAAATTACGTCTAAGCTACTTTTATTTCCCCGCATAAGGTCATATCAGTTGAGCACATCCAAATAGGCCAAGCCAAGCCGGAGAAACTCTCTAAGGAGCACGCTTTCAACAGGGCAAGGGTTCGGATTTGAAAATATTTTTAAACGGAAAGCCGCCTACCTTACCTGCACCATAATCGCCGCCGCTACCACCGCGCATGGTAACAATGGGTGTTCAAGCATTACGGGACGCCGAAGCGTCACTGCCATTAAGTCAAGCATAAGCGCCGAAAATCAGGGAGAATAATTAAACGTACGGGATGCCTAAAACAACGCAAGTTACAAATTACCTTAACGATGACACTACTTATGAAAATAATGCCTTCCGCAAAACTTCGCAGTCTTATACCGCCGTCGAAAGCCTTACTCTTTATGCGCGACCATAGCCGAACCCTCGGCTTGACCGCTTTCTGCGCCGCGACCTTAGGCGCCTGCGCTGTAGGCCCCGATTACCGGAGCCCGGCTACCGATGCCGAGCAAACCTTTACCAATGCGGACCGGCCCGAATTTTCCGAGCGCGGCGTGGAGGTGACATGGTGGAAGCTGTTTGAAGACCCTGAGTTGAACCGGCTTGTCGATAAAACGCTGCAACATAACCGCACGCTCCAAGCCGCCCGCGCCAATCTTCGGGAAGCGCGGGCTTTGTACCTGGAGGCCGGATTGAATTTGGCGCCGACGGTAACGTCTCACGCCAATTATAATGAGCAAAAGCGCAGTGTCGGCGCCCTAAACAACCGGAATTTCGCGCCGCGCGAATTAAAACTTTATAACGCCGGTTTCGATGCTTTTTGGGAAATCGACCTCTTTGGCCGTGTGCGTCGTGACGTCGAAGCCAGCAGCGATGAAGTCGATGCACAGGAAGCCGGCCTTCGGGATCTTAGCGTCAGCTTGATCGCCGAAGTGGCCAGAAATTATTTCGAATTGCGCGGCCTACAAAACCAATGGGCGACAGCGGAAAAAAATGCCAAAAACCAAGCCCAAACCCTGGAAATCACCCAGGTCAGATTCGAAGCCGGACGCGGTACCGAACTCGACATCGCCAGAGCGGCGGCTCAGTTGGACTCCACTCGAGCCCTCATTCCGCCTTTGGATAGCGCCATTCATCAAGCCATGCACCGGCTCAGCGTCCTCACCGGTCAACTTCCGGGAGCACTGAACGCAAAACTGTCGCAGCCCGCGCCGTTGCCCACGCTTCCCAAGACTATCAACATCGGCCGGCCCGCGGAGCTGTTGCGCCGCAGGCCCGATATTCGCATTGCCGAACGGTCTTTGGCGGCGGCGACCGCCCGTATCGGCGTAGCGACCGCCGATCTTTTTCCCCGGGTGACTTTCGTCGGCAGCCTATCCCTTGAAGCCAGTACGCTGTCGGCAGTGGGCGGCGTCGGCTCGGACACGTATTCAGTCGGTCCTCGGATTAGTTGGGCGGCTTTGGACCTAGGGCGGGTCTATGCTCGGATTAAAGCATCCGACGCCCGTGCCGAAGCTACCCTGGCGGAATACGAACAAACGGTGCTCAGCGCGCTGGAAGAAACCGAAAACGCCTTGGTTAATTACAACCGGGAGCGAAGCCGGAAAGCGTTACTGACTTCGGCGGCCCAAGCCGACGTCAAAGCGCATGAGCTGGCTCGCCTGCGTTATATGGAAGGCGTGAGCGATTTTCTGACGGTGCTGGACGCCGAATTGCGTATGCTGCAGGATCAAGACCGTCTGGCCCAGAGCGAAACCGCCACGGCGACGGCGTTGACGGCTTTATATAAAGCGTTGGGTGGGGGTTGGGAGTCGAATAATACCAATCAGGATAAAGTTCTTGCTAACCAGGATAAAAGTCTTGATGAAAATCCTGCTCGTAATTAATCATTGGCAAGCTCTGTAATCTAGTTTGGATAAAAATTGTCATCCGTTATTTGATCAAGCAGCCAAGGGCATTGTTCGGGAAAAACGTTTTTACCGATCTTGGTTTCTCTGGATGCTTGAATAACGGCAAATTTATAAGCTTTTGTGAGCATTTCGTCTAACTTTGACTTTAAACCGGGGTTTTCTTCTAAAGTTTCCACGAATCTTAAGCGCCGCTCAACAATGGTTAATTCCCAGCTTATTCCGCGCCGGACTTCCTGATACTGCCATTTTAAAAGACGCACTAACAGCACCGTTAACCGGCTTTCCAGTTCGCGCTTTTCGCTTCGTCCCATGGTTTCCACTTCTTCTATCAGGTTTTCAATATCCAGGTCGTTTAACCGCCCTGCCCTTAATTAAAGCGGCTTGTTCTTGGGTCCAACCATAAAAATCCTGCTCGTAAGTGCTCATTGAAGCCTCCCGGTTCGTTTTTAAACGCCTTCTAACAGAACGTTTTTTCTTAGCCTACTATCACGCCGTCTTCCATATGCAAAACCTTACCCATTCTTGCCGCCAATTCATGGTCATGGGTCACCACCAGAAAGCTGACATTCAGCTCCCGGTTTAATTCCAGCATTAATTGGTAAACCTGATCCGCGGTTTTACTGTCCAGATTACCGGTGGGTTCATCGGCCAAAACGACGCCGGGCTTATTGATCAACGCTCTGGCGACAGCGGCGCGCTGTCTTTCTCCGCCGGACAACTCGCCGGGTTTGTGTTCGATGCGATGCCCCAACCCTACCCGCTTTAATAATTCCGTGGCGCGAAGGATAGCCGGTTTTACCGCCAGCCCTCCAATCAACAAAGGCATCGCCACATTTTCCAGCACGGTAAATTCGCCCAACAGATGATGCGATTGGTAAATAAAGCCTAAGGATTTATTTCTTAGTTTAGCCACTTGACCGGCGCCGACTTCATTGAGATTAACGCCGTCCAGCACCACTTTACCGCCGCTGGGCTTTTCAAGACCGCCCAACAGATGCAGCAAAGTGCTTTTACCGGAACCCGACGCGCCCATAATGGCGACTCGCTCGCCGATGCCGATGCTTAAATTAACGCCTTTTAAAACGTCAACATCCAGCCCACCCTGGTCGTAGCGCATGGTCAACTGCTGGCATTGCAAGATGCTGGTATTATTCATATCTGAGAACTTCCGCAGGATTGACTTTAGAGGCCTGCCAAGCAGGATAAAGAGTCGCTATTAAGGACAAGAAAAAGGCCATGCCCGCTATCGCATAAACATCCGACCAGACCAATTTGGACGGTAATTGACTGATGTAATAAACGTCCGCCGCCATAAATTGAACCTGGAACAGTTTTTCAATCGCCGGGACGATGGTTTCAATATTCAACGCCAGCAATACTCCGCCTACGGTTCCAAGTACGGTACCGACTACGCCGATGATGGCGCCCAACACCATAAAAATACCCATCACCGAACCGGAAGTCAGGCCTTGGGTTTTTAAAATAGCAATATCGCCGCGCTTATCGGTGACGACCATCACCAGCGTTGACACGATATTAAACGCGGCCACCGCCACAATCAGCAACAGGATAATAAACATCACCCGTTTTTCGGTCTGTATCGCCCGGAAGAAATTACTGTGCGCCTGCGTCCAATCGCTGACCTGATAATCGTCGTACAAAGCGGTGGCGAGCTCGTGAGTGATTTTCGGCGCGTTAAACAAATCGTCCAACTTGATTCTAAGACCGGAAACGGCATCATCCATACGAAACAACTTGGCCGCATCGGTCAGATGAATCATCGCCATATTGCGATCGTATTCATACATACCCACCTGAAAAATACCGACTACGGTAAATCGGCGCATACGCGGCACGATACCGGCCGGCGTCGAGTTAATCTGCGGACTAATCACGGTAATTTTATCGCCGGTCAGAACCCCCAGATAATTCGCCAACTCAACCCCTAAAATAATGCCGTATTCACCCGGAATCAGGTTAGACAGCTTACCCGTCTTCATTTTATCGGCGACTTCCGAGACCTTGGACTCGTATTCCGGCAGAATCCCGCTCAGCATGGTGCCGCTGACGCGCCGGTCGGCGTTAATCATCACTTGTCCATTAATAAAAGGCGCGGTGCCTTCAACATGCGGATAGTCGATTAATTTTCGATCCAATTGCTGCCAATTATCCAGCTGGCCGTAGCGTCCGGTGACGGTTGCATGCGAAGTCATGCCGAGTATCCGCTCGCGTAATTCGGCTTCAAAGCCGTTCATCACCGACAATACCGCAATCAACGCGGTGACGCCCAAGGCGATGCCTAAAACGGAAGTTAAGGTAATAAAGGAAATGAACTGAGTCCGGCGTTTGGCCCGCGTATAGCGCAAACCGATATAAAAAATAAGAGGTTTAAACATGAAGCCTACAATTTAAATTAAAAGAAGGTATGAAGGTATAGAGTCCGGAATGAATATAGCGACGCAAAGTCCGAACAGGGCTCGCTAGCGTTGCTACGCTCCGGCACTCCCAAGCCTAGGGATGCCGGAAACGCTGGTCCTGCGCTAAAGCGCGGACCGGCTTATTCCGGCCTACATCGAGATGTGTATAACGATGAGCGCTCCGGCATGGGAACGATGTCGCTTTTTAACCCGTGCCGCTCGCTCCCACAGCTCCAATTTGGCGGAAAGCTGGAGAGTGTGCGAACGAGCGATTGTCCCGATTTAACAGCGTTAGGAACGAGCATAAAATAACTTCGGCAACTGTGTGCAGCGGAAGTGCAAGCTCTGCTTGCGCATGCTGGCGAAGCTTCCGCTCCTGCTCACGCCCCTTACCTACATCCCTGTAGGTAAAGCCTGCATTCCGACTATTGGCAACGCGCCTAAGTTGTTCCATGCTCATCCCTTAGCAAAAAATCATTGTTTCCTGCATTTAGCGCAAAAGCCGTATAAATAAAGGCCGTGATCGGTTAATTCATAGCCCAGCTTTTGGGCAATTTCTTTTTGCCGGACCTCAATAACTTCATCGGTGAATTCGTCGACCTTGCCGCATTTCATGCATAGGATGTGATCGTGATGTGAGCCTTTATCAAGCTCAAAGACAGAGTTGCCGCCTTCAAAATGATGCCGGGTCACCAGACCCGCCGCTTCAAACTGAGTTAAAACGCGATACACCGTAGCCAAGCCGATTTCTTCATCTTCGCTCAATAGAATTTTATAAACTTGTTCGGCAGTTAAATGGCGCTCATTAGCTTGGCTTTCTAAAATTTGCAGAATCTTGATTCGAGGTAAAGTTACCTTCAGTCCTGCATTTCTTAAATCGTTGGTTTCCAATATTAATCTCCGTGTATGCCTTAAGTGCAGGCCGTTTTATAAAGAACTGCGCGCATTGTAGCCTTTTTTTGACAGTATGGGCATGACAGTTTTATAGGATAATCTTTTAACATCCTGTATGATTTCGCGTTTTTAACCTATCCGCAGCCTTAAATGAGAAAGCCGCTTTTCGCTTTAAACCTGCCTTGCCGACGCCACCCTTGCCGCATCCTTACCATCGCGGCAAGCCTGACGCTCGCCTCCTGCACCACCATTTTGACTAACCTGCCCGGCGTCTACAGCATTGATGTCCAGCAAGGCAATATGATCGATCAAAGCATGGTCGATCAACTCAGACCCGCGATGAACAAACGCCAAGTGCTCTATATCATGGGATCGCCGATGTTGGCCGATTTTTTTCATCAGGATCGTTGGGATTATCTGTACTCCGCGAAAATCGGGGGCGACGACAGACAGCAAAAAAGAATTTCCTTGTTTTTCAAGAACGATCAACTAAGCGGCATACAAGGCGATTTTAAACCCAGCGCCGTGCCTGTCGTTAAAGTCTCGGAAGAAACAACAGTCGATGTGCCCAAACGGGATATTGAAAAATCCTTATGGGAAATGATTACCGGCTTGTTCGGTTTCGACATTGTCGACGATGCGCCCAAATCGGATGCAAAACCATCGCCGGCAACCGGGAACGATCAATTGCCGCTTTAATAGCGTATTAGGCGGGCGGATAGATTTCCTGTCTATCCGTTATTTCCCGTTTAAGGTTAAGCCTTTTATGCGTCCCAGCTTAAATTAGGAAGCCGAAATACCAGCTTTGCTTGTCCGCAAGCAAAGCTTGCACTCCAAATATCGTAGCGTCTTCGCCTAATCCGCTTTAAATGACATACCTCATCGCACTTTCTTATCCTGACTCGACCAATGCTTTTAAAACAGAAGCCACAGGCATCACCCGCGCGCCAAAAACTCCTCAAACGCTTCCAGCGACAACGGACAGCTGAACAAATATCCCTGATAAGCATGGCAACCGTGATGATCGAGAAATTCCCGCTGCGCTTCATCTTCCACGCCTTCGGCAATCACCGCCAGCCCCATGCTCTCGGCTAGGGCGACAACCATCTTGGCGATGGCCGCATCGTTGGCGTCGATCAGAATATCTCTGATGAAACCTTGGTCGATTTTCAGTTGGTCCAAAGGCAATTGCTTTAGATAAGACAGCGACGAATAACCGGTGCCGAAATCGTCCAACGAAAAACTCACACCCTTTGCTTTCAGTGCGGTCATTTTAGCGATAGTGTCCTCAACGTTGGATACCAGCAGGCTTTCAGTCAATTCCAGCTTGAGTTTATACGGATCGACCCCGGTCCGATCAAGCACCGCCGACACCCGTTCAACGAAATCCGCTTGCTGAAACTGGCGCGCGCTGACGTTAACAGACAAGGTAAGATGCGCCGTTTCCTTACGCGCGGCCCAGCTCGCCAATTGGCGGCAAGCGGTTTCCAACACCCATAAACCCAACGGCACGATCAACCCGGTTTCTTCAGCCAAGCGAATAAACTCGACCGGCAGCATCAGTCCGCGTAGCGGATGCTGCCAACGCACCAAGGCTTCGGCGCCGGTTATGCGGCCTGCTTCATTCATCTGCGGTTGATAGTGCAGAAGAAACTGCCGGTCCTGCAATGCTTGATTCAAATCCGCCTCCAAACTGGTGCGCGTCGCAATCTCGGCTTGCATGAACGGTTCGAAAAAACACAGAGTGTTGCGGCCCGACGCCTTGGCTTGATACATCGCAATATCCGCCTGTTTCAGTAACTCATCGATGCTCTTGATATGGTCGCTGAACAGGGTGACGCCAATGCTTGGCGTACCGCGATGCAAGTGCCCGGAAAGCTGGTAGGGCTGATTCAACGAGGCCAGCACTTTCTCGCCGACCGTCTCGCTCTGGATAACCGCTTCATGATAGCCTTCCGTCAGGTCTTCCAGCATGATGACGAACTCATCGCCGCCCAAACGAGCCACGGTGTCGCACTCGCGCACGGCGGCGGTCAGGCGGCCTGCGACCAGTTGCAGCAGCAGATCGCCTTTATCGTGACCGAGCGTGTCATTCAAGGTCTTGAAATTGTCCAGGTCGATAAACAGCAAGGCGCCGTGCATTTTGCTGCGGGCGCTGGTCGCCAAAGCTTGTTGCAGCCGGTCCTGCAATAAACGCCGGTTGGGTAATTGCGTTAGCGGGTCGTAAAACGCCAGATGCTTGATCTCATCCGCTGCCGCTTTGCTAACGGTAATATCGGTAAAACTGCCGACGCAATGGGTAACGACGCCATTTTTGTCCTTCACTGCGGTGATAATCAAATACTCCGGATAAACTTCGCCGTTTTTGCGCCGGTTCCAGATTTCGCCTTCCCAGGTGCCGGTATGATTGATGCTTTCCCACATTGACGCATAAAAAGCCGGGCTTTTGCGGCCCGAACTCAAAATGCGCGGATTCTTGCCGATGGCTTCCTCGGCGCTATAGCCGGTAACTTTAGTAAAAGTACGGTTCACTCGCAAAATCACCCCCTTCGCATCGGTAACCAGCATGCCTTCCTGCGATTCAAAAGCCGTGGCGGCGATACGAAGATCATTCTCGGCCAATTTGCGCTCGGTGATATCCTGCACAATGCCTAACATCCGCACCGGCTTACCGTTCGCATCCCGTTCCGCTTGCCCTGCCGAGCGCATCCAGCGTATCCCGCCGTCCTTACCGACCATCCGGTAATCGACGTCATACGGTTTACCGTCCTGGATATGCGCTTGGTGCGCCGCCGTTACCAGATTCCGGTCTTCCGGATAAACTGCCGAGATAAAGTTTTCCCAAGCGGGTTTCCGAGCGTCAGGGAAGCCCAATAAAGAGGTGACAGTATCCGACCAATATTGTCGATTATTGACCAGATCGTTTTCCCAAACGCCGATTCCTCCATAAAACTGACTAACCCGAAGACGCTCTTCGATATTTCTTAGCGACTCTTCCGAGAGCTTACGTTCGGTGATGTCCTCGGTCATTCCCATCAATTTTGTAATCCTGCCCGCATTGTTCTTGATCGGCACAAAACAGGACTTGAAAACTTGTGCCGGCGCCCCGCAGCCCCTAAATTCAAAGTGGCTTATCCGACCGCTATACGCTTGTCCAAGCAACTCCCGTACATTGTCCCGATCGGAAGCATTGACAATGTCCAGATAGAAACGGCCCAGCACCGGATTCTCCTCATTGGCGTCCATCATCAACAGGCCCGCCCTATTCACCGCTGTGAATCGGCCTTCCATGTCGAGTTCATGGATGCACAGCGGAGCGTTTTCGACTAATGACCGATAGCGCTGTTCACTCTCCCGCAAGCCGGTTTCGGCCGCTTGCTGATGCTTATTCGATAAAAACAGCCGCCATACGCTAAAGTAAGTTAGTAAAAACAGCACGGCGATATTCAGGATGACCGAAAGCGCAAGCGTAAAATCCCGGTCATAAAAACCGGCATGTTGGCCGGCCAGAGCGATTAAACCCAGTACCACAGGAACGAAAACCACTGCCGGCAGCAACAAGCCTGATATTGAGCCGGAATAACCGACAGCGCTGAAAACGCGCAGGTAGCCTCTATCGGGAACAGCCAAAATCACGGCTCCGGCAAGAAATAACAAAGAAACCGCGGTATTGATCGCCATCGGCATAAAAGTACCGACTTGGTAAAACGGCTTAACCCCATAGAGATACCCGATAACCGCCATCAATGCGATAAATGCGGGGATTACGGCCAGCATTTGAGCCAGCCGGATTGCAAAATCCGACTGCTTACGCAGAAATAACAGCGTCCAGCCCAGCGTAAACAAGCAAAAGGCGGTATTGGGCGCCATTCCGCCGGGATGGTCGGCTGCCAAAACCGGCTTTGAAGGAAAAAACTGGCGGTCAATATGGAACGATGTCGCCCATGCGAAGTCGCTAAGTTCCATCGCGCTGCCGATGAGGACAATCACCGTCGCCCAACAACAAACCCGGCTGATCAACGGAAGCATGTTCACGCCATACCAGCGGAGAACGTCCACAGCCAGAACGATCACTGCGATAGCGGCTGCCGGGTTCATCGCCACGCCGGCAAAGAGGCCGCGTTTAAGCAAATCGATATCCCAAGCCCAGCCGATCAATGCGGATGCTCCGATGATTACCGGTAACGTCGGCAAGGTCAATCTTGATGGTAAGGCTAAAACCACTAGTCAATCTCCAATGCAGCATGGCGAAGATTTTTGAACAGTTGAGTGTATTTCATAATATTGAGTCCTTTAAATAAAAATGCTCCGATCGGAAAGCAGCAAAGCGGGAGGTTTTACTTTAATTTATTAGCTACCGTCAAATTAACTTATTAGTTTTGCGGTAATTATCGCTTTAAATTTATTGGCTCGCAGCAACAAGTTTATTGCCGTAATAAGCATAGTTGTTAGCTCTTGCCCGACTATGTAGAATATGGACAGATAAAATCATGCAAAGCGAACTCAGGCCGTGAAAAAAACCATCCACTTAGCAACAAAGCGTTGTCCTTCATTTTATCGCACCGCATTTTTGTTAACCAAGCCTATAAAAACGGCCGTCATTAAGCCTATTTTTTGCTCCGCTTTGCAGTTCCCCCGGTTTAGCGATACAGATTCAGCGCCATGCCATTAACCGACAACCGCCATAGCCTGCAATGCAGACGCAATGATGCTGCTTTGCTTATAGACGCGCCGCCCGATACTGTTGACTTAAGCGGAACAAAACCCTCTCGGCAATGGCTCCGTGCATTGCTCTACCTCCTCCATCCGTGGAGTCGTACCTTCTGCATAAGCCACAGGGATGTGGCGAATGCAGATTTTGCATTAGCGCCATGGATGGCGTGTAGTAGGGTAATGCAGGGGCAATTACCGAGGAGCAAAATATCTGCCCTTGCAAGTCGTCCGGAGGGAGAAGCGGTATTTACTCTTAAGCCAAGCGTAGTGCCCGCCGCCCTACCCCGCACCGTTTTACTACTGGCCCTATTGACACCTATTTTATGTGCGGCGCAAGCCCCCGATAGCGGCCAGATCTTGCGTCAGCAAGAGTCCATCACCAGCCCCGGCATAGATCGGCTGCCGCCGCCAACAGCGCCGGAACCGGAGGTTTTAGCCGAGCCGGAAAAAGGCGTCAGCATTCTGGTAAAAAGCATTATTATCAACGGCGGCGAAACGCTGGAAAGCAGCGAAACGCTACAAGCGCTGGTCGCCGACGCCATCGGTCAAACCCTGGATTTTAGCCGGCTTCAGCAACTCGCCGAACGGATCGGCCAACACTTGAAAGCCAAAGGTTGGTTGCTGGCCAAAGCTTATTTGCCCAAACAAGATGTCACCGAGGGCGTCATTCGGATCAACATCACTCTGGGACGCTTGGAAAGCGATCAGCAAGGACACAGCATCAGCATTCAGCATGCCCCGGATACCCGGATTAAAGACGAGGTAATTCATCAGCGCATGCGCTACGTGATCAGCGGCGACACCTTGCAGGGCGACAATCTGGAACGCACGCTGCTATTGCTCAACGACTTGCCCGGCATTGAGGCCGCCACCACTCTGGAAAAAGGCAAACAACCCGGCACCAGCCGCTTGGGGCTGAATATTAAGGAAGCTGCGCTGATCAGGGGCAATTTCTCCATTGAAGACTTCGGCAACCGTTACACCGGCCCCTGGGTCGGCAATCTGAACATCAATCTGAACGATGCGCTCGGCATCGGCGACCAACTGACCGTCGGCGGCACAGGCGCCGAAAATCTGGGCCAAGGCCGTGTCGCCTACGCCTTACCGCTCGGCCATGGCGGCTTGCAAGCCAATGCCCGTTACAGCTATCTGGGTTACAGTATCGGCCGGGAATTCAGTCAACTCGGGCTTGAGGGTATGGCTCAATCCGCCGGCGGCGGCCTCAGTTATCCGTTTATCCGCTCCCGCGCTTTCAGCCTCTGGGGCATAGCCGATTACACGCACAAAGCCATGACCGATTCCAGCTTACAGGTCTTAACCGGCAAAAAACAGATAGACAACGGCAGCCTCGGTTTCAACGGTCAACGCCTGGATCGCTTCTTCGGCGGCGGTTTTAACCAGTTCTCTTACAGCGCCACGGTGGGCGGCGTCGACTTATCCGGCCTGGACAGCGAACGCGTCGCCGACCAATCGACCGCCCATACTCAAGGCGTTTACGGTAAGCACAATTTCAGCTTGGCGCGCCTGCAAAAACTGACCGACAGCCTTAGTTTCTTTACCGCCGCCAACGGCCAGCTTGCCAACGGCAACCTGACCAGCGCCGAAAAATTCATTCTCGGCGGCCCCACCGGCATCCGCGCTTACCCGGTCGGCGAAGCCAGCGGCGACAGCGGCTGGGTCGCCAATTTCGAATTGCGCTATGACCTACCCTACCGAACCGATATCGGTAATCTGCAACTGGTCAGTTTTTTCGACAGCGGCCACATCACCCTGCATGAACAGCGCTGGACCAACGACATCGCCGGCAGCCGTAACGAATACAGCCTGAGCGGCAGCGGTATCGGCATCAACTTCTCTCACGCCAATAGTTTCGCGATTCGCGGCACCTGGGCGCACACTATCGGCGGCAACCCCGGCGTCAACGCCGCCGGTAACGACAGCTCGGGCTTACACGACGACAACCGTCTGCTGCTGCATAGCATGGTTTATTTTTAGGGATCATCGATGCAAACGTCCGTCCAGCTCACCGAGTCGATTGAAGTACAGTTACGCTGTTTGTTCCGTCCACGGAAAATCGGTCCAAGCTGCGCCCCGCGTCGCCTAAGCCGATCATAACGGAACCGGGTTATGAAACGTCATCCATCAACGAACCGCCTATACCGCATCATTTGGAGCGAGGCTCTACAAGCATGGGTTGTCGCTTCCGAACTTAGCAACGCGCATGAAATAAAACGGACAACCGTGTCCGACAGGAGTGCAAGCTTTGCTTGCCCATGCAGGCGAAGCCTGCACTCCGACTATTGGCAACCGGCTCAATTTATTTCATCCGCGTTACTTAGCCAAAACCATTGTAAAACCGGCGGCAATCATCTTTTGGACAGAGCCAATATGCAGACCGGCAGCGACGCCCGCCTGCGCCACAGCATCGCCCATATTTTCGGCGTCTCCCTACTCGGCGTTTCCGTTGCCTACGCCACCCCCGGCATTAACGAACTACCGAGCGGCGGACAAATCAGCCAAGGCTCCGGCAGCATCAGCCAAAACGGCAATACCCTGACCGTTCAGCAAAACAGCGACAAAATGATCGGCCAATGGAATACCTTCAATATCGGCGAGCAAGCTACCGTCAATGTTCAACAACCCAACGCGCACAGCATCGCCCTAAATCGCATCCACGACAGCAAACCCAGCGAGATTTACGGCAAGCTCAACGCCAACGGTCAAATCTATTTGCTCAACAGCAACGGCGTGATTTTCGGTAAAACCGCGCAAGTCGATGTCGGCGGCATCGTCGCCACCACCCATCACCTCGGCGACAAAGATTTCCTCAACGGTAAACTCGTCCTCACTCAGCAAAACGTCCTCGGCAAAATCGATAATCAGGGCCGGATTACCGCTCACGGCGGCCTGATCGCGTTCATCGCGCCGCAAGTAAGCAACAGCGGCAGCCTCCAAAATACCGGCGGAACCGTAGCCCTGGCCGCCGGCGAACAAGTAACCTTGGATTTCCAAGGCGACGGCCTGATTAAGGTCAAAGTGGACAAGGCCGCCCTTAACGCCTTGGCGGAAAATAAAGGGCTCATTCAAGCCGATGGCGGCACCGTTATCATGACCGCGCAAAGCGCCAATGCGCTAATGGACACCGTAGTTAATAACGACGGCATCATCCAAGCCCATACCTTGGCAAACCACAAGGGACGCATCGTACTCGACGGCGGCGACGAAGGCGTCACCCGCGTTGCCGGAACCCTGGATGCCGGTGCGCCGTCCCTTGTTCCGGTCAATGCAGTTAAGCGAGAGGCGGTGGGCGGAACAATTATCGCCACCGGTAATAAAATACACATAGATGAAGGCGCCCACCTCAGCGCCAGCGGCAAAACCGGCGGCGGTAAGGTGCTGGTAGGAGGCTCGTGGCAAAACAGCAATCATTCCTTACGCCAAGCCTCCGCCACCGTCGTGGCCAAGACCGCCAAACTGGAAGCCAACGCTACCGGCAGGGGCAACGGCGGTACCGTCGTCGTCGGCTCGAATCAAAGCAAAGCCGATTCCGTTACCCGTGCCTATGGTACTTTTGAAGCCCAAGCCGGGCCTAATGGCGGCAACGGCGGCCGTATCCAAACATCGGGGCACTGGCTGGATGTCGCCGGAGCGCAAATCGACGCCTCGACTCCAAACGGAAAAGCGGGCCGCTGGCTCTTTGCCGCAGGCACTGCCGCCATTACCGATGCTAATGCCGACGGCGCTTCCGGTTCCGCTCTCGGCAACGACATTTGGACCTCGAACAAATCTCCGTCGACCCTCCTGAATACGGACATCGGCAGTAGGCTGGAAACAGGCACCGATGTTACGGTCTCGGCACAGGGCGGGGGAACGAAGATAGGCGACATCACTGTCAGTAGCGCTATCACCAAGACAAGCGGCGACACCGACACCAAACTGACGCTTCAAGCCGCCAACTCTATCGTAATAGACCAAGCCATCGGCAACACCGGCGGCAGCGGCAAACTGCATGTCGCACTGGCCGCCGGCAACGGCGGCGGGAGCATTCTGCTCAACAATAATATCAGTACCCTGGGCGGCGATATTACTTTCGGCACTGCCGCGGCCACGGGCGGCGATGTCTATGTCGGCGGCGACAGCGCCGTTTCACTGACAACGAGTGGCGGCAGCGTCACCGTCAATGGCGAGATGATTATCGCCAACACCCGCGGCCTGACTATCGATAGCTCGAATGGCAACGTGAGCTTTGGCGGATCGGTAAACTCCGGCAATCGTTATACCGGCGTCAGCAGTACCCTGGATTGGACAAGCGCGCTGGCAAACGCGGCCTCGGGTTCAGGCAAAAGCGTGGGCGACAGTTATTTAGCCACCCTTACCTCGCGTCCCGAGAATGCGGTTGCGGCCCACAGCGTCAACTACCGGGCGGCTTGGCTGGGCGCTCGCCGAATCGCAAAAATAGGCAGCGACAACGCTTGGCGCTGGGTCTCCGGACCTGAGGGCTTACAGAGCGGCGACGGCCTGATCTTTTTTTATCAGAATAGCGGCAACACGGTACCCGGTTTATATTCAAATTGGTCCCACGGTCAACCCAACAATTACGGCGGCGCGGCGGACCTGAGCGATGAAGCGCAATCCGCGCTACAGTTTACGAGCGGTGTCGGGCGTTGGAACGATCACTCAACCGGGGATACGCTTAATTATTATGTCCGGGAAACCAACTTGGCGGCATCACCTTTGACAGTGAACGCAGGCAGCGGAACTGTTACCTTTTCCGGGGCAGTCGGAGGCAACAAAGCCTTAGCGGCGCTGAATGTCACCGCTACCGGCCCCATTGCCGTTAACGGCGGTGCAGTGACCACCGAAGGATTGCAGACCTATGACGGCAATCTGACGCTGGGATCGGCGCGCACGGTGCTGACTCAAACCAATGCCAATACCGATTTCAAGCTCCGCTCCGGCAACGCTATCTACAGTGCGGGCCTGAGCAACAGTCTGACGATCAATACCACGGATGACATCATACTCGGCAATAACAGTTCCATCGGCTCATTCATCGGCGCACTGAATGTCACCCTGAACAGCGACAGCGACGCCACCGGCGGCGGCGCTGTCTTGATGCGTCGCGGTTCCGCCATCTCCGGCAAGGGCGGCGACATCTCACTCAACACCGATAGACTGGCGCTGGCCGGGACCAGTCGTTTGCAAGCTAGCGGCAAATTAACCGTCCAGCCGCGTACCGCGGTCACCATCGGCATCGCCGACGGTGCCAGCGCACTGAGTTTGCCTGCGTCCTACTTCAGCACTAACTTCGCAGACGGCTTTTCCGGCATTACGGTGGGCAACCGCAACTCCGGAGCTATCACCGTCGGCGATACGGTCACCTTTAAAGATAATACCGCCTTGATCGGCGGCAATACTATAACCATCAATGGCGCGATCAACGCCGACGGCCAAACCCTCACGCTTACCGGCGGCAGCGGTAAGACCGTTAGCGGCAGCGGAGATATTACTGCCGACAGGCTGCTCCTTAACGGCTCTCGTGCAAACTACCTGTTGAACACCGCCCCGCACAACAATGTCGGCATTCTCGCCGCAACCGGCGTCGCTAAGCTGGCGTATCGGGACAGCGACGCCCTCGAAATCGGCACGGTGAACGGCATTAGCGGTATCAGTGCCGGAGGCTTGGTCGATATTGCCACCCAGAACGGCGATCTTACGCTGGCGCAGAAGATATCGGCCTTTGCCCTTACGCTTAATGCGGGAGAAGCGGCAGCAGCCGGAACAAGCACCGGCGGTAATATCGTCGTCAACGGCCTTCCGCGCATAACCGCCCTCTTCGGCGCCAAGCTCTTTACCGGCAGCGTGTCCGGCAGCACCGGACTCAGCGCACTGATCGGCTTAGGCCGGGGCGGCTTTCGTTACAACAGCGATGAAAGCGCCAGTAACTATAGCGCGGCTTTGGGCCTCGGAAAATATGCTATTTATCGCGAACAACCGATGTTGAGCGTGACACCCGGTTCCGCTACCGGCACCTACGGCGAAGCGGTCAGCACTGCCATAGTCAGCGCTAAGGTCACGAATTTCGTCAATGGCGATAACGCAAGCCAAGCCGGTATAAGCGGCACGGCGGAATTCATCACTACGGCGGACAATCGCAGCCGCGTCGGCGTCTACGATATTGCCTATAACGGCGGTTTGAGCAACGCTTTAGGTTACGGCATAACAGATGCAACAGACAGTCTCGGAGAATACAGCATCACCCCCAGAATCTTGAACGTCACGGCTACAGGTCAAAACAAAGTCTACGACGGCACCGCCACGGCCACGGTGACTTTACACGACAACCGCATAGCCGACGATAATCTGGTGCTCAGCACCACCGGCGCAAACTTCATCGACAGCAACGCCGCCACCGGCAAGCTCATCAAGGTCAACGGCATCACCGTCACCGGCGCCGACGCGGCTAACTATATTTTCAATACCTCAACCACCGCCATAGCCGATATTGAGCCCAACCCCGCGTCGACTTCCATCATTACCAGCGTTCTCGGCAGCGCTCAACAAACCACTATCAAAGTAACAACCGCCTCCGGTTTGACCGTCGGCTCCGCTACCCTCGCAATCATGAGTAACGGCGCTTTGATAGTCGATAACAGCGTCGATAGCCCGACCGCTCCGCTCGCGCAAGCGCCGTCTCCCGGCAATTTCACCGCACCGCCGGCGGTCCCGGTCTCAGCGCCGGTGCAGGCCGACAGCCCCATTGCAAGCGCTACCACAGCTCAAACCCAGGAAAGACCTCGAACACGACGCCGGGCCGACTCCGATTCACAAAAAAACCTTACGCTTGAACAACCGGCGTCACCTACTCAGAGCGCACCCGAGAGTACTTCTCAAAAAACCGTCGAGGCCGCTAAAACGACGCTCAGCGATGGGCTCACCAGCATAAAATCCGGTGTAAACGGCGTCGATACGCTACAAACGGCACTGTTCGAAGCCGCAGTGGGACAAGGCCTGCCCAGGCAACAGGCCGAACAGGCGAGTAACTCGTTCGTTCGGGTATTAGTGCAAAATCTTGCCAAAGGCATGCCTTTAAGCGTTGCGACCAAGCTCGCGCAAGGAGCGTTTAATTCGGTAACCGGCACGCCTCGGCCGTCCTCGCCGCAAGCCGTAGCCGCCGGTTCGCTTGCCGGTTCTGGGCCCGGATTGGGAAGCAGCTTGGCGGCCTTGTCCGGCGCCACCACGCCCAGCGGCGCAACGGCTTTCGATGCCTCTTTAAGCGCCGGTTTGGCTAAAGGCAAGAGTCTTGATCAAGCCGTGCAAAGCGCCCGGATTGCGGTCCAACAAATCGACGCCGCGATAACGATGGACCATAGCCCCATGGGCAGTTTATCTAACGGCGGCACGGAGGGCTTGGCCGATACCCCGCTTAGCGTCCAAAACTCCCTCAGCAACGCTCTGGCCAAAGGCATCTCTATGGAACAAGCGCTGCAACGCGCCTATGCCGCCGGTATCGCCGCCGACGAAGCCGCTAAAGCCGATGCACGCAGACCCGGATCGGGACTGTCTTCCGGGAATAGCGCATCGATCAAAGCGCTACCCGCAACCGGCGATTTCGACAAGACCTTGGGCGTCGCCATGAGTCGCGGCCTCTCGATTGAGCAAGCCATAACCCATGCCATGCAGATAAATGCGTTGCAGCAACAAGGCGTTAACGCCGACGCCAAAAGCCCGCTTGCCGGTTTTGCCAATGGCCGTCAACTTTCGGATCGGGACAATAAACACTTCGACAAGGCTTTAAGAAGCGCGCTCGCCCGCGGACTGGCTCCAGCCGCAGCCATCGATAGAGCCCGGCAAGCCGTGCAAAACCTGCAAACAGAAGCGCAATCACTGTCCGCGTCCTTAGCCTCCGGTAAAAGTATCGACGCCCTGCTGTCCTCGCTCGGACACAGCCGCATCTTCGACAAAATCCTCGGCAAGGCGCTTGCCCGCGGCGTTCCGCCGGATGAGGCCGTCAACCTTGCCCAGCGTGCCGAAGCCGCCGGCGCACTCCATTTTCAATTACCCAGCCAACTGACATCGGCGATACCGGCAAACAGCCAAGTCGAAATCACTACCGGTAGCGGCGCGCCGTTACCGTCCTGGCTACGTTATATGCCGGAAACGCATCAGCTGATGGCTTATGACATTCCGCCGGGCGCTTTACCGATGCAAGTGATCATGACTGTAAATGGAAAACCGGCCAAAGTTGAAATTACGGAAACCGGTATTCGCCTATGAACGGCTAGGCGAAGGTTTAAGGATTTGGCTCACAATAACTTCCCAAAACCTGAACTTATCGTTCCCACGCTCTGCGGTTCGGGACGCCGGAGCGTCCTTCACTGGATTACCACTCTAAGCGTCACTGCCATTAAGTTAAGAGATAGGCTGGTTCCCAAGCTCCTGCTTGGGAACCCAGTGAGCAAAGCTCCAGCTTTGCGAGACGGGAAGCTGGAGCTTCCTACACTGAATTCCCAAGCTGGAGCTTGGG
>Ga0265327_10002607_pt1 | contig 18665 bp, 19 predicted proteins | sample 41621metaG_FD_202089 | JGI IMG/M metagenome (GOLD analysis project Ga0265327, IMG submission 202089) | Rhizosphere microbial communities from Carex aquatilis grown in University of Washington, Seatle, WA, United States - 4-16-21 metaG | ecosystem: Host-associated > Plants > Roots > Rhizosphere...
GCCGAGCATGGACAAGAGGTCGTGCTGGCAAATGACGGCAATAGCCAACGACCGACGTTCGCGGAGGCTCATGCCGTGGTGGAACAACAATCCGCGCCGCTGGTCGCAGCCATCGACGAGTTTACCCGCCAACAAAATCAACGGGTCGCGACGCTGTTTCGCGACACCCGGGTGGCGCTGGATACTCAGCAGCGGCTCACGATGTTTTCCATGTTGTTGCTGATGGTTATTTCGGTCGCGCTGGCGTGGCTGGGTTATCAGGGTGTCATTGCTCCATTGCGCAATGAGTTGAGCGAAACGCAATCGATGGTGCGCCGGCATGAAAAACTGGCGTCGCTGGGAGTGCTCGCGGCAGGCGTGGCGCATGAAATTCGCAATCCGCTGATGGCGATTAAATTTCGTTTGTTCAGCTTGAAGAAAACCTTTCCGCTGATTGCGGACAACGAAGACACCACCGTCATCAGCACGCAAATCGATCGGCTCGACCGGATCGTAAAAGATTTTCTGCAATTCGCGCGGCCAAGTGATCCCAATTTCGCCTGCACGCTCGTCGACCAGGTGATTCAACGCGTCAGCCAATTGCTTGCGCCGCAATTCAGCCGCCGTCACGTCGAGCTAAAGATGGAGACCAACGCGCATTGTTGGGTGCAGGCCGATCCGCATCAACTGGAGCAGGTGCTCATCAACCTCGCGCAAAACTCGGCCGAAAGCATCCATGACACCGGCACTGTTTGGCTGCGATGCCGCGAGCAAGGCGCCAACGGCAAGCCTTTTGCGAGTGTGATTATTGAAGTCGCGGATACCGGCAAAGGAATTCCGCCCGAGGTGGAGAAACGTCTCTACGACCCGTTTTTCACGACGAAAGAAAATGGCACCGGCCTTGGCCTGGCCATCGCCGCGCGCATTGTTGAAAAGCACGGCGGCCTGATTCGTCATGCAACTCAACTCAATAGCGGCACGACGTTCCAGATCGTCCTGCCCGCCCTCGAAACTTATGCCCGCGAAATTACTGCTCATTGAAGATGACATCAGCGCGGCGGCGGCTTTGCAAAAAGTGCTCCGCGCCGAAGGTCATATCGTCGACGTCGCCGACCGTGGTGACACGGGCCTCAAACAAGCGCGCGCGACCGGGTATGACCTCGTCATTACCGACCTTCGCTTGCCCGGCATGGGCGGCATGGAATTGATTTGCCAATTGCGCGAGGCCAAACCCCAGTTGCCCATCGTCATGATGACCGCGCATGGCACGACGGAAACAGCGATCGAAGCAACAAAACTTGGCGCATGCGAATATCTCATCAAGCCTTTCGACGCCGAGGAGTTGATCGCGTTGATTGACCGGACGGTGGCGCAATCGCGTTTAACGATGGAGCCGGTTCCGGCGCACGACACGATTGTGGATCGCCTTGGAATGGTGGGCAGCAGCAGGGCGATGCAGAACATTTATAAGGAAATCGGCCGCATCGCCGCCGCTGCGGTCACGGTGTTGATTCGCGGCGAAACGGGCACCGGCAAGGAACTGATTGCGCGGGCGATTTATTTGCATAGCGACCGCGCGGATAAGCCGTTCGTCGCGGTCAATTGCGCCGCGATTCCGGAGACGCTGCTTGAATCGGAATTGTTCGGCCACGAGCGCGGCGCGTTCACTGGCGCAGTGGCGCGGCATATCGGGCAGTTCGAACAGGCGCAAGGCGGCACGATTTTTCTCGATGAAATCGGCGACCTTTCGCCGGGCACACAGGCCAAGCTCCTGCGCGTTTTGCAGGAGAAGACCATCCAGCGCGTCGGCGGGACTTCGACGATTCCTGTCGACGTTCGCGTCCTTGCCGCAACGCATCGCGACCTGGAAACGCGCATCAAGGAACAAACGTTTCGCGAGGATTTGTTTTATCGCCTGAGCGGCGTGACGATTCGATTGCCTTCATTGCGCGAACGCGCCGAGGACGTTCCGCCGTTGGTGAAGTTTTTCATTGAGAAGGAAGCGGCGCAACTTGGCATCGCGGAACCGGCGATTCAAGCGGAGGCGATCGCGTGGTTGCAAACACAGCCGTGGCCGGGGAATGTGCGGCAGTTGGAAAATGTCGTGCGCCAGGCGCTGTTGTTTGAACGTCCATTTGCCATCACGCTGGAGCGTTTGCAGCGGGTCACTGCGCCGTCGCAGGCAGCGGCCCCGGATGCTAATCAGCAAACGCACGCCGACTACATCGCCGGGCTGCTGGCGCGAGTGCAGCGAGGCGAGGAGCGCGATGCGTATTCAAAGATGCTGGCCGATCTCGAGCAGGAATTGTTCGCGCAAGCGTATCAGCTCGCGCACGGCAACCAGGCGAAAGCGGCGCGCTGGCTCGGCGTCACGCGCCTGAAAATGCGCGAGAAGCTGATTGAGCTTGGTGTGCGCGATCCGGTTTAGGGCGCTGATTCCACTTCGGCCAGCTTGCGATATAACGTCGCGACGCTGACGCCGAGCAGTTGCGCGGCGGATTCTTTGTCGCCGCCGGTTTGGGCGAGGGCGCGATTGAGGTAAGCGGATTCCTGGTCGCGCAAGAAATCACGGAGCGAGGCGATCGGCTGCGCAAATCCGGTCGGCGAATGGGTTGCGGCCGCGGCCGCTTCTTTCGCTGTGCGAATCTGCGTATCGCTCGGGCTGGGTGGCGCGGGCTTCACTTCGACGATTTCGTCGTTCTCATCGGAAACTTTTGCCAGCTTGCTCAGGACCGGCGGCAAATCGGCAATGCGCACCACGCCGTCATCGCACAAGGCGCAACCGCGTTCGACTGCGTTTTCCAGTTCGCGCACGTTGCCCGGCCAGTCATGTTCCGAAAGCAAATCAACGGCTTTACGCGTGATCTGGTACGGCTTGCCGTTTTTCGGGTTGATGCGGTGCTTCAAAAAGTGAACCACCAACAACGGGATATCTTCTTTGTGATCGCGCAACGCCGGCATGTGAATCGGGATGACATTCAGGCGGTAATAAAGATCTTCGCGGAAGGTGCCTTCCTTGATGCGGGTCTCAAGGGTTTCGTTGGTCGCAGCCAGGACGCGCACGTTGACTGTCATCGGGACGTTGTCGCCGACGCGCCGGACTTCTTTTTCCTGCAACACGCGCAGCAAGCGGCTTTGCAATACCGCCGGCATGGTGCCGATTTCGTCGAGGAAAATCGTGCCGCCGTCGGCTTCCTGGAAGAGACCTTTTTTGTCCGTGACCGCGCCGGTGAAGGATCCTTTGCGATGACCGAATAATTCGGATTCCAACAAATTTTCCGGCAAGGCGCTGCAGTTAATGGGCACGAACGGCGCAAATTGGCGGCGGCTGTTGTAATGGAGGGCGCGGGCGATCAGTTCTTTGCCCGTGCCGCTCTCGCCGAGGATCAAAACGGTGCTGTCGGTATCGGCAACGCGTTCGATCATCTTGAACACGTCCTGCATGTTGATCGATGTGCCGATGAGTTGATTGAACTGATATTTTTTCTTCAGCGCTTTGCGCAGGTAAACGTTTTCGGAAACAGCCTCGCTGTAGGAAAGCGCACGGCGCACGGCGATTTTGAAGTCATCCACTTTGAAGGGCTTGGCCAGATAATCGAACGCGCCCTTCTTCATGGCGTCCACGGCGGTCTCGATGGTTGCGAAACCGGTGATCATGATGACGGTCGCAGGAGGGGTGAGGCTGCGCGCCTTCTGGAGCATCTCCAGTCCATACGGATTTTTGTTTTTATCCGTGTAAAGATCGGTGATGACGAGGTCCGGGCGCTGCGCCTCCATGGCTTCGCACGCGGCTTCGAAATTGCTGAATGGAAACACTTCATGGCCTTCGGAGCGAAGCAGCTCCGTAACCATCTGCAACATTGTTATTTCGTCATCTAGCAGCAGTACTCTCGCCATAAATCGAGATGGTAAGGAAACCGTTCCAAGGCGGCAAGCCTTCGTTACACCCCGGCCGGATTACGCCTTGTTTTCCGCAATCAGCTTTAATTTCGCGCCGAACTGCTGTTGTAACGAGGGCGATTGCCAGAAATCCGGATTTTTCGTCGCCTCCGAAAACGCTTTGACCGATCGCAAGCTGATCAGGATTTTTCGCGGCAAGGGCCGTTTCGCGACCAGGAACGGGCGGTCCGGCTCGACGAGGCGATAAATGGCCGAGGGAGCGATGCCGAGGATTTTGCGCGCTTGCGAGGGCGTTACCCAGACGTCCACGCCGCTGCAAGCCTCCAGCGCAGGCACGCGCCAGGCGCCGGGTGGCTGCTGCTTTATGCCGGGCGCGGCCGGTTTTTTGGTTAAGATCGCGGGACGGGCGGGGCCGGCGGGCGACATCTGCCGCGTCGCTCCATGTTTGAACATCTGATGGCGTGATTTCATATCAATCCTTTTGTATTGCAAATTCGTCTCTATTTTTTATGCTCTGTAGTTATTACAGTAAGTTACTTCACAAGTCAAACTGAAAGTGTAATGATTTAATATGGCACAACAAACTGAAATCGATCCTAAACAGGAGTTCCGTGAATTGTTGGCTGCGTCCGGTTGGTCGCAGGCCGAAGCTTCCCGCCAGTTAGGCATGACGCCCAGCGCGCTCAGCCAGATTGTCCGGGACAATTCACCCGTCCGCCCCAGCGCGGTAACCCTTCGCTTGTTCAAGCTGCTCTTGCTGCGCGAGAACCCGGACTCCGTCCAGGCCCGCCGCACGCATCGCATGGCGTTCCCTGAACAATGGGAGCGCGATCTGGTGGAAGAGCTGCGCGAGATCCCGCCGATGGTTCGTGAACCTCTGGTTCGCGGCTTTCGCGCCCTCGTTCGCGCCTCGGGCCTCAGGGCGGAGAAAGCTGCCAAAGCAGCCCGTCCGGCCAAAGGCAAGCGCGGCAAGAAGCGTTAGTCTGTTTCTGATAGCAATTTTCGGCCGTAGCCCGGCGCCAATGCCGGGCTGCGGTTGAGCTGCACCCACTTCTCGTCTACCTCCAAACCGGGCAATGCTTCACGGGTGTTTGGAAGAAAATTTCACCTTTTTTAGCGTTCGAGCGTTTGTTTGACGCTGCAAGTCCATGAGGGCCGCTGCTTTACGTCGAGGTGTGAAAACTTATTCACAAGCCCAAAAAATATTTCACTTGGACAGCCTTTGACCAAGTGACTTTGGCAACATGATCGCACCTTAAACGAGACGACGACGAAGTCAGAAAACGAAACAGTAACAAAAATACGAAAGGGAAAAATTATGACGAAGAAAGAACAGTTTTTAGCGTTTGTTTTAGTGGGCGCGCTCGCGCAGGACTACGCCACCAACAGCAACGATCTGCCGCTGATGATGCGGATGGCGTCGCAGATTCCCGAGGATGACATCCCGGAGAATCCGATGAACGCGGCCAAGGTCTTTTTGGCCTTCTGCAACGGCGTCGTGAAGCGACCGCACAAGTGGATGTTGAAGGTGCAGTAAATTTGGGACCCAGGGGTTGGACTGTAGTTTGTTTATTCATAACCGATGCCGGAAATCCTGAGTGGGGTTCCCGGCATCGCGTTTTTTTTGCGGAGTGCAAAGGCGACATTCGGGTCCTCATCCCGAAGGGACGATTGAAAACATCCACACGCCCTTGTCAGCCGTCCCTTCGGGACTCACACGAATTTTAGGACATCAGTCCCGGCGTTAAAACGCCGGGCTAGGTTCAGTTGTGCCTCCGGCACATATAGCCCCGCGAATCACCATTGCTCCCTCGGCGAGGTCGTCGCAGAATCCCGCTCACATGGAAGCGGCCAAACAACCGACCGCCACGGCTTCACGGCGCAAATGGATTATCCTCGCATCTGTCGCGCTCGCATTGGCCGTCGCCTTCGCTGTCCTCCATTCGCCGTCGCGACCGAGTATCATTGTCACCGGCGCGCACGTGGGCGGCAATGTCTTCACGATGACCAATCACACGGACCAAGTGCTTTGGATGACCGTCATGGTCGAGACGCAAACCAACGGCCAATGGATTCCAGACCCTGGGGGCATGCATCAGGTCTATCTCGCGCCTCACGATTCACGGACGTCCTTCTTCAACGGCGGCAGCGGCGGGACGGTTGTGCCGCTTCAGCCCTGGCGATTGCACGGGTTGGCTTCCAAACAATTGCACGGTATTGCCGCGAGATGGGAAATGTTCCGGGTCTATTTCGAGATGCGCCGCCACGGTCGCACGCCACAGTTCAATCCATTCGTCTCCAACGACAGGGTGACAGTAGACGGCGGCGAATTCTTCGCCTACCCGGCCAATGTCCCGACGCCCAAGTAGCGTGGCTCTTAGTTTAAACCTACTGGTGCTATGGGCAAACTGTGTCCATATCTCGAATCTCTGAACAAGGGATTTGTTCGGAGCGCGCACAGGGCGTAGCCATGTTTGAAGGTAGCCGTGGGTTTCAACCCACGGTGTCCCGCCCACCACAAACGTGTTGCGTCACGTAGTGACGCTTGAACCTGAATCGACAACGGTGATGGTTTTGCGAACGCTGGCCGCCGGTTCACGTGTCGCTACGCGACACACCATCTCTCGGCATGTCTCATCCGTGGGATAAATCCCACGGCTACCTTCAAGAATCGCTAACGCGATTAAAACGAAGTTCGTTCTTCAGACTCTTTGGTCCTGATGTCTTCGGCGGTGAGATTGAGCAGAAGAGTGTTTGAAACAAGATCGCAGCGGTTGGTCAAGTGCCAGTACATCCTCTTCAGAGCCGTTATCTTGTAGGTCCCCGGTTTTTCAAACTTACAAAGTTTATAGATATCGAAGTCGAAGCTTTCGGAGTTCTGGGCTGATACGACAAGAAAATTTCCAGACCCGCCGCGGATCGTGTCTCTTGGCAGTGAAAGGTTCTCTCCATCCGGTGAGATGACTGTACATGCAAGTCCACGGTACGGGTGACTGCTTAGTTGGAGGGCATTATAGCCAAAGAGAGCTGTCTTTGATTGGTTGACTAGCGTGACCACAAGCGTCGGGTTGCCGCGAAATCGCTGGGGTTTTTCTTTCACCGCGATGATCAGCTGCCCCTTGCAATTGTTCTCCGTTACTTTGCGCGGCCCATCACTTTTGCAGCACACCAAAGTTGTAACAATAAGCATCAATAACCCAACTCGCATTAACCATCCCGTAGCCATATTTAGTCTTGTTTCAATCAAACACCGGAACTGGCCAAGAGTTCCGCTTCTCCGATACTGTCCGCCCTGCCTGCTGTCTGTCGGAATAAGTATTCCGACAGACAGACAGGCGGGCTGTCGGTTGTCTGTCGTCGGATTTTCTGACAGACAGACAGCCGACAGGTCAAATGGTCAGTTCAACTGAGATGGTTTGTCTTTGTCCCGCAACGCCATCGAACCGGCCTCAGTGATATAGCGGCGAGCGGAGCTGCTTTCGCCGATGACTCCCACCCACCCGTTGGTCACCATGACCGGCAGGTGTTCATACAAGGTGCTTCGTTTCACCTTCGCGGCGACAGCCCACTCGGATATGCTCATTGGTGACTCGCTTGTGCTGTGTTCAATCACAGCCAACAAATCCAACGGATCAATCCGTTTGCCTGGCACGTTCACGCGTCGCAACTTCCGTGGATCCAAATCCTCATCCCTTCTCATCAACGGATAAATCCACTGCACCACAAACGCCTCGACCGGTTTGAAATTCCGCAAGGTTGCTTCGACTGACACGCTCGTGTCGAACGGTGGGGGTTTAATGGTAAAGCTACGGCTTGTCAAGTAATGTAGAAAAAGAGCATTGCTTGTTGCCATTGCCGGGAACGGCTTTTTTGAATTCGTCTCGTGCAACTAGTTGCGACCAACGCTCATCGGATTGGGTCTGACGGCGGGAGCACGATTTGATGATATGGGTCAAGGACGGAGGATGTATGAAGGTGTAATTCCTTAGATAAGCACCGACGGGCATCGGGAATAATTGATGAGGGCATAAACGTTGGCGGAATCGGAACCACGCGCTAGATCCATCGAAGGCGCTGGAACGTGGTTCGGCAGCTGAACGCCAAACGGTGGCGAGATTCGCGTATCGACGCGACCTACCTATGACAACGATCGACATTGGTTCAACGGGATTCATGCTTCTGTCAGCAAGCCTGGTCATGCTGATGACTCCAGCGCTGGCGTTCTTCTACGGAGGACTCGCTACAAAACGAAATATCCTCGGTATCATGATCCAGAGTTTCGCGTCTCTGGGGTGGACGACGGTGTTGTGGTTCTTGTTCGGCTATTCGCTGTGCTTCAGCGGAGACGGCGGATTTCTGGGCAACCTGGACAAAGCGTGCCTGCATGGGGTCTCAATCAATTCTGTGTATTCAGGCAACGGCAAAATTCCCGAGATCGTGTTTATCGCGTATCAGATGATGTTTGCGATCATCACGCCGGCACTGATAACGGGCGCTTTCGTCAACCGTGTCACCTTCAAAGCGTATGCCATTTTTCTGACGCTCTGGCAGGTGCTGGTTTACTATCCATTTGTCCATATGATCTGGGGCGGGGGTTTTCTGGCGCAGTGGGGCGTTCTGGATTTCGCGGGCGGGATCGTGGTTCATGCGACGGCTGGTTTCGCTGCGCTTGCCTCGGTTTTCTATGTCGGCGCGCGAGTGAACAAAAATTCCACCCCAAACAGCATTCCGTTGGTGGCGATCGGCTCGGGAATGTTGTGGTTCGGATGGTACGGGTTTAATGCCGGTAGCGAATTGCAGGTTGATAACATTACGGCGCTGGCTTTCTTGAATACGGACGTGGCGGCGTCTTTCGCAACAGCAGCATGGGTCGCCGTGGAATGGATTCATCACGGGAGGCCGAAACTTCTGGGGCTGTTGACGGGTTCGATCGCCGGTTTGGCTGCGATTACGCCTTGCGCCGGGTTTGTCCCGCTGTGGTCGGCGCCAATTATCGGAACTGCCGCTGCTGTCCTCTGTTATTTTGCGGTGGAATTAAAAAACAAAATGAAATGGGACGATGCGCTGGATGTCTGGGGCGTGCATGGCGTTGGCGGCGTGTTCGGAACGATCATGTTGGGGGTTTTTGCTACCAAGGCGATCAATCCCGCGATCGCGACCGAGGGATTGGCTTTTGGACCGACGAGCTTCTTTTTTAAAGAAACGGTGACGGTTATCGGAGCATCGGTTTATGCATTTACGTTCACGTATGTCATGCTTGCGTTGATCAATCGCGTGGTCAGAGTGAGGGTTTCGCCGAAGGAAGAGGAGCTGGGCCTTGATATGGCGATGCACGGCGAAAGAGCTTATGACGACGCTCAAGTGCCCGCGGAAGTGAGCTGATGCGCAGGAGCGTCGAGACCAAGCGAGCGAGGTCAGCAATGAGGTGGTACTCGCCTCGATGGATGGCTAGAGAGAGCCGGCTTCGAGTTGGTCGAGGTAGATAAACTCCGGGGATTTCACGCCAGCGTCTTTTCGGATTTGGACGAGCCTGGGAGATTCGAAAAAGCGTTTGGCGTCGCTAATCGAAGTCCACGCCGAAAAGTGGACGATTTTGTTGGCGTCGTTCTGAAATTTTAAAAGTTGGAATGAGCGTTCACCGGCTTCCTTGCGGATTGTGGCGGCGTTGTCGAAAACCTTTTTCCAGGCTTCGTAGTCTGCGACTTCATGAATGATTAGAACGTATTGCATCGCTATTTAATGGCCGCAGGTTTCAAGGTGCGCTTTTTCAATATCAGGAATAAAAGAAGGCTTCCGACGAGTGAGATGAAGAACGTGGCCTCGAACAAAGGTTTTCTCGGCTTAAATGACGGGTGAGTCCAATGGGTGCTAATGCCATAGGTGGTTCCTGCTGAGCCATCAAGCAAGTCCCAACCCCGTCGAAAATGCAGATCTTGGGTGAGCGTCCCGACGTCGGATTGAGGTTCTTTCAGTGAAGTAATTTGGTATTTTATGCCTAAGGCGGTCATCTCCTCGATGAGCTTTCTTCCCTTTCCTAAAAAAGGATTCAAATCCTGGAACGTTGGCGTATCGAGTTCGGATTTATTCTTTTCCGTTGCCCAGTGTTGTTTGGCTTTATCCAAGAAGTACAGACTGTTGTGAAGATCGGCCATAAACATTTTCACTGAGTCCACTGTCTGAGATTGGGGGGCCGATGGTGCAAAAATAATTCCTGCCAACGAGGCAATGGCAACCGCGAGACAAATGTAAATAGCTTTAACCATTTATCGATGGGTGGTCGATGATGCGAAAGCTGCTGAGGTCTCGTGCAGCAGCATGGTCAAGCATATGTTTGTTTACAACGACGGGTTCAGGACGGCAATTCAGAACGAATTTATTAACTCCTTCGTCGCGTCCCGCAGGGCGAATTTGAACAAATGATTCGAGGACGTTTGCGCGTGGCCTTGGGCTGGAAGGCAGAACGGCGTTGGCGTTCGGAAAAGGTGAACGGGAACCCCGCCACAATCACGGTGGGTGACCCGAGCTAAAGCCAAAAGGTTAAAGAACCGAGCAGGTTACTTGCTGGGGACTCCGGTGGTGCCCGCGTGCTTGAGCCACATTTCGATCATTTCATCGATCAATGATTCAAACGTGTAGTCTGGCTTCCACCCGAGGATCTTTTTCGCTTTGCTGCAATCCCCGCAGAGATAGCGCAGTTCTTCCGGACGCATATACTTCGGGTTTTGGACAACATATTCGCGATAGTCCATTCCGAGTTTCTTGAAGACGATGTCGCAGAATTCGCGGATCGAATGGGTTTCGCCAGTTGAAATGACGAAATCATCCGGTTCTTTGTGCTGCAAAATGAGGTGCATGGCGCGAACGTAATCCTTGGAATGACCCCAATCGCGCTGCGAATCCAGGTTTCCCATCTCGAGCTTGGCCAGCTTGCCTTGTGAAATGAGAACAGCGTTCTTGATGATTTTGCTGGTGACGAAATTTGAGGCGCGGCGGGGGGATTCGTGATTGAACAGAATGCCGTTGCTGCAAAAAAGTTTGTAGGCGTTGCGATAGTTGCGCACGACGCTGTAGGCGAAAAGTTTCGAGCAGCCGTAGGGGCTGACCGGGGTCATCCGCGTGGTCTCGCGCTGCATGTTATCGGGATCGACGCTATTGCCGAACATCTCAGAGGAGGACGCCTGATAAAAATGGGCCTCTGGCGAATGGGAACGCACTGATTCCAGTACATTCAAGGCACCCAAAGCATTGGTCTGGGCAGTGTACTGAGGAATTTCAAAGCTGATGCGAACGTGGCTTTGGGCGGCAAGATTGTAAACCTCATCGGGTTTAACCTTCATTATCACGCGATCAATCGAAGACGGATCGGATACGTCGCCGTATTGGTTGTCGATGTGGTGAGCGATTGGATCGAGGCGGCTTTGTTGATTTTCGGTGACGGAATTGCGCCTGATCAGGCCGGAGACTTCGTAGCCAAGCGAAAGCAGATGCTCCGCAAGATATGAGCCGTCCTGACCTGTAATACCGGTAATGAGAGCCTTCTTAGCCATTTAGTTTATCAAAGTTGAATTGGAGGTTTTAAATGCGTTTACCGTTTTTATCAAGCCTTCTTCCAAGGTGTGTAGCTTGAAGTTTTCGGGCCATCCAGTCGTTTTGCGCGCCAAATCGACGTTGATACTCCGGTTGACGACGGCTCCGCCTTTGGAAGCATCGTAAACTATTTTGCCTTTGTAATCCATCAGCCGAGCGAGAATCTCCACGACCTGGCGAATCGAATAGCTGGTTCCAGTGCCGATGTTCAGAAGTTCGCCATCGTAGTCGCGGTGTTGGAGGATGCCGTTGATCTGGTCTTCAATGAAGATGAAGTCGCGAGTCGCAGTGCCGTCTCCCCAAATTTCGAGGAGGTTGGGGTTCTCCTGCATTCGCTTCAGGATTGAGGGAATGACGTGAGTTGTTGAATCGCCCGGGCCATACACACTGCCGAGAACGAGTGAAGTTCCTTTGAGGCCGTGCTGGCGTTTGAAAGCTTCCATTCCGACGCCAAGGATTTTTTTGTTGATGCCGTAATGCTCGGTGGGTTTGTGCATTCGGCCATTCCAGTAATCACTTTCGTGCGCCTCGACAACCGACTCTGGAAAGGCCCAGAGAGAGCTAAGGCTGATGAGGCGGGCTTGGGGTTGCCATACCTGCCAGGCTTCCAAGACGTTCAACGTGATCCGGACATTGGCCATGAACTGAGTGGCGGCGTTCTGTGCCGACCAACGAGCGTCTCCCTGAACGTCCGCCAAATGGACGATGTAATCGAAAGTCCCGGAATCTTTGAAAGCAGCAGCGGCACGTGCTGTTTCCCGGAGGTCGAACTCGCGTCCGATAACGACGACGCTGTGCTGGTCCGGCTGGCGATTAAGATAAGCTGCCAGATTGCGGCCTATGAAGCCTTTGCCTCCGGTGACCAGGAAGCGGCTCATGCCTTGAGCATTTCAGGCGTCAGAATTGGCGTTACGCGGAAGGTGTCGCTTTCGTAATCGTCACCGCCGCGAATTCCGTGGCTGAATACAACAAATTGATTGGGCTCGAGAATTTCGAGGGCGTGAATTTCGTAGGGTGGGGTGGACACCATTTCGTATTCTTTGACGACAACAGACTTCACGGGTTCGCTTTTGTCGACCGGCTGATACCAATAGCGTAATGAACCTTTGGTGATGAAAATGTGTTGGGTCGTCGCCTTGTGGTAGTGGTTGCCGCGGATGAGGCCGCCTTGTTTGGACTCGATGATGGCCGCGTGGTTGATTTCGGTTTTATAAAGAATATCCGAAATAGTGCCGCGGGCGTCGCTCGTGGCGGGCTTGATGACTTTATGGATCATAACTCGTAGGGATTAAGAAAGAGGATGTTCGGGTTGATTTTTTTGAGAATGGCCTGCAATGGTCCAGCGATGTTCCACGACAGAATAATCGCATAGACCGAAGGATACTCGCTTAGTTTTTGATCGCCAAAGATCGGGACACGGGTGCGCGGAGTGTATTTGCCGATTTTGCTCGGGGACGAATCGGTGACGCAATCAATGACCGAGCTATCGAGATTATAAAAATTCAGGAACGTATTTCCTTTGGCGGCGGCTCCAACGCAAACGATATGTTTGCCTTCGCTCTTGAGGGCGTAAATCTGCTGCAAAAAGCGATGGCGAGCGGCGAGGACCTGTCCCATTAGCGTGCGATAGGTGGCGGGATCGAAAAGACCAGCCTTCGTCTCTCGCTCGACGAACTCGACCACACTCGGACTCGAGCTTGGGACGGCGAGGGGTTGTTTACTGTGGCCGACAAAGACCCGGATAGAGCCGCCATGGTAATCGACTTCGTCGACATGGTTGACTTCCATGCCTACTGATTTGAACAGGTTGACTGCATATTTCACTGTGAAATAGCCGACGTGTTCGTGATAAATCTGGTCGAACTTTCGCTGCTTAACCGACTCCATCCAGTAAGGCAGTTCGAATACAAATGTCCCGCCCGGAGCGAGCAGGGCTTTGATGCCGAGGGCAAAATCGAGGGGCTCGTTGGCGTGGTTAAAAACGTTGTTGGCCGCAATCAGATTTGGTTTTCTTCCCAGCGTCTTTTCCAACTCGCCTGCAGTCGCCTGACCAAACAATCCGGTGACTGTTTTAATGCCACGTTGAGCGGCCAACTGGGCCATGGCCGGGGAGGCATCGATGCCAAGAGCTGCGCATCCCAATTTTTTGAATTGCTCGGTTAAGAAGCCATCATTGGAACCGATTTCCAATACGGCATCGGTTCCCTTGAGGCCGACTTTTTTCGCAACGTCGGTCGCGTAATTAATCCAGTGGTTTTGTGACGTCTTGGAATTGGAGGAGGTGTAAGAGTAATCGTACTCGGCGTAGCGTTCAGCCGGGTTAGTCACGGTGCGAAGTTGAACTTGCGCGCAATTGGCGCAGAGGTCGCAAACCAGCAGGTAAACGCGATCTGCTTCATCCAGGCGGTTGGCCGGAATGAAGGTGTCGGCCATGGGGTGCATCCCCAGATTTACAATCTCGTGCAGATCGGTCGATTTGCAGGCGACACACTGTTTTCTGAACATAATTTTGCGATTATTGCGGCTCTGGACTGGTTGCTAAAAAACGGTGTAATCGCGTCCCAGGTAAGGGCCGTTCTTACACTCGACGATTACCGCGCCTTCGGCTGCGCCTTCCAGCGAATGACCGCCATAAAACGTAACCAGCATAGAACCTTGGGTCAATGACTGCTGGTGAAGAGGCTTTCGGTCAAGGTCAAAAAGGCTCACCTCGATTTTTCCGCGCAGGACAATCCAACATTCCTGAGTAATCGGCGCGCCGGTTGCACCCTCTTGCGAGCGAGGATTGTGGATGTGTGGATTCACTTTTTTCCCCGGCGCGATGGCAATCGTTGAAACCTGGAGCGGCTCGTTCGGCGTGGACAGGTCAATCCGGCCTTCAATGGATGCGGCAGCATCCAAAATGACATGGAGCACTCGCCCTGGTTCGGCTTGTGAGAGAATTTTGTTCATTTGGGGAGGGGATCGTTGACGATTTCTCTCAAAATAAAATCCGGAAAAGACTGCGCCCCGAACGGTTTGATGCCGTCACCGTGGACAAAATTGTGGATGGCCTGACGATACCCCTCGTATTCGGATTCGGACATTCCTTTCATGTATTTGTAGAGACTCTGGTAATCCGGGAAATTGCGTTTATCAATAAACGTATTCGCTGGAACCATATCAAGAATCCGGGGATCGCCCTGATAAATAGGAACGCTGCCGGCAAACATCGCATCGAGCATTTTTTCGGTCGTCCAACCCGGGTGAGCCGAATTTTCATAACAGATCGAATAGCGATACTGTTTCATGATATCACGCTTGCGCGCGACACGGCCGCGATATGAAGGGAACTTATCGGACTTAGGCAAAAAAGGGAACGCGCTATATAACCGTGCCAGAATCGGATTGGCCAGGGACAGCTTGCCTTGCAAATAAAAGCGATCCCATCGTTGACCGTAGAGGTCAAATTCATCGGGATGATTCTGCTCGAACCAGCGGATAGCCCGCATCCGTTCCGAATAAAGTTCTCCTGATGACCACGAATACTTTTGGCTGGCGATCAGACAGCAAAATTTCTGCGCAGTGCTCGGAGCGTTGGGCTCGGGCTCGGGCAGCTTATGGGCCATGTGAAACTGGATGTATTTCTTGCCGTCGACCCATTCCGGGTTCCATGTGAAGACTTTTCTGAAGGGAGCATGATTGGCGCGGTTCCAGTTATCAGGCCGCACAGCAGGGCTCTCGATGACAAGCAGAAACAAGTTTTTGTGACCTTGCTTGACCAGAGTTCGGAAGGAGGAACTGAGCTTGGTCGGGTAGTCGCAAAAGATGATCGCGTCGAAGCTGTCCAGAGGAGCGGTATCTATCGTGGCGACGGTATGGCCGAGTTTGGTCAGGTAATCGTGCATGTAAACCGCCGGATAAATGAGATCGTCCCCAATATCAGCCTGGGTGCTCTGAAACATCCGGTTCTGGTTGTACTGCCTGTAAAAATTGTAAAAACCTAAGCGCATATCTGGGCAAACCACCCGTCAACAAAGAGTGGAGGAGTTTAGCGGCTTGGACTGGCAAGGCTATCTTTTTTGTTCGGATTTGGAGTCGTTCACGCGCGGGCGGGGTTGGAATATGAAGACCCATGAGGAAGCCTCTTCCGTGCCACATCAGACAAACAAGGGCCAGCATTACGCAGTTTTGGTTTAGTCGAAAACATCAGGGGCGTCGTCGAATGTCAGTATGAATTTACTGAAATCGAATTGGGTTTCTGCGCGTACAGTTGCCGCCTTTTTAATGACGTGGGCCGTTTTGGGGTTTGCCCAAACGCCCGGCATCGAAGACCTCGCACGCCTCACGCCCGGGCGCACCAAAGCCGAAAACGCACTCTGGCTCGAAAATGATCTGAGCCTTCGGTTCAATTCCTCGAAACGAGTCGTCGTCGCAGATCTCAAAGGCCCCGCCGTCATCACGATGATTCACTTCGCGCTTCCGGCAGACCGCACACTCAATCGCGATGTTCTTTTGCGGATGTATTGGGACGGCGAGACTTCTCCGAGCGTGGATGTGCCGCTCGTGGATTTCTTCTGCGATCCCGCTGGCTTGCGCGATTCGGTAAACACCTCGCTGGTGAACAAACGGCGGGGATTCAACGCTTACTTCCCGATGCCGTTCCGTAAATCGGCCAAAATCGAACTGGTCTACGAAGGCTCGGTTGAACCGGGCCAAACACTTTGGAAAATGATGCCGTGCTACAGCTATGTGAACTATCGCTCGCTCAAGAAAGTTCCGGCTGACTCCGGCTATTTCCACGCGAGTTGGAGGCAGGAAACATTGCTCATGGGCAAACGCGATTACGTCGCTCTCGACGCAAAGGGAAAAGGCAAGTTCATTGGCTGGAACGTGACCGTGCGCCGGCCCGGCCTCGATAGCTATCCCGTGGATGAAAATGAAAAGTTTTATATCGACGGCGAACGGACGGCTTCCATCGAATATCAGGGCCTGGAAGATTCGTTTGGGTTCAGTTGGGGCTTTCCAGAAACCGATAATCTCTTCCCGCTCACCGGCTATTTCAAATTCATGAAGGGCGCAGCCGCCTATCGTTTCTTCACGCAGGACGCGATCAGCTTCGACAAGTCGTTGCACGTGGCGATTGGTTTCGGTGTCAACGAAGGTCCGTTTTTCCGCAATACGTTCTCGAAGGACGGAACCGCGTTGCAGTTTTCGACAACCGTTTATTGGTATCAAATCGAGCCGCACGCACCGTTTCCCACGATGCTTCCGATTGCCGAACGCGCGCCTGCTCCCGAGCAGGCATTCTGGCCCGACAAAGCAACACTCTCCACACCGGAAGATTTGAAGAAGCGCGGCGTGAAATTACAGATGCTCTGCGGACGGCCGGAAAAAGAAATTGTGTTCGCCGAAGACGGTTACAACGCCAAAGCCAGCCACGGCTTTGCCTGGAACGGTTGGGCGTTCCCCGTCTATCACGCGCGGGCGGATACCCGCGCTGTCGAAATTCAGGTGACCGTTCCGAAAATGTCTTCGGGTTTGCTGCGCGTCTACGTTCTCGACGCCGACAACTATGACGGCGGGCGAAAACAAAAAATTACGTTGGGCCATGAAAAGGCGCGGCTCATCGAAAACTTTTCCGATGGTCGATGGCTCGAACGCCGCATCAGCAGCGCGGAAGCGGCCGAAGGAACGATCTCCATTCGCGCCACGAACGCTCGAAAAGGCGGCAACGCTGTCATCTCGATTGTCGAATGGGTCGAGGGCACCGGGGTGTAACCAAACGGATTAGAGGAACGAGCTGGTTGGCTACTTACAAATCGAGGGAGGAATTGTAATTGAGTTGCCGACGCCTGAACAAGCATCTTAGGAGGAATCGCGATTTGCGCGGGCCAGAAGAGCTATATTTTTTGTGGCATCAATCCAATCCAACAAGGCCAGTGTAAAATGGTTCCTTTGGCTTTTCATCGGAATTGGCGCGGTAGCGATTTGTATCGGAGTGAATCTGGCGTTTCGAAGTGTGCGCTGCGGTAGCTGGCCGACAACGGAAGGGATTATTCGCACTTCCACAATGGGGCGGCATCGAGGGAGCAAAGGAGGAACCACTTATTCGGCTGATGTTTCTTACGATTATTCCGTCTGGGGCTCACACTACACTGGAACCAAAGTGGCATTTGGAATGATGTCCTCCTCGGCCCATTATGCTCAAAGTTATTTGAATCACTATCCGGTGGGCGCGAAGGTGCCGGTGCATTATTCGCCGAACGACCCGCAGGCTGCGGTGTTGGAAACGGGGATTCATGGAGGCACCTGGATTTGTTTTGGAGTGGGAAGTGTATTCTCACTATTCGGAGTCATGATGCTTCAGTTAATGAAGCGGCAACCAGAAGCGAACCAGGCGGCGCCCGCGCCTGCGAGAACGGGCGGGACGCGGATCGGGGCACCCCAAATTTTGATGGGCATCATCATATTTTTATTCGGAGCATTTCCCATCATCGGCGCGCAAACCAATCCTGGTAACGCGATCATTATGTATGCGATCGGCGGGGTATTCTGCCTTTGTGGTTTGTACATCCTGACCTATCGGCCAGGGCAGATTACGTTGCAGAGGTTTTTTTCCGCCGCAATCTCGCTATTCATGTTGGGAGTCTTTAATTGGATCGTGTTCGGCTCAGGACATGTGGATCTTTTTTCCGGGGTTATTGTCAGTTTGTTAGATTTCATGTTTTTGGCGGTCGCGGTCCGATGGTTTTTCAAACGGATAAAGGTAAAGGCGCGGGGCTTATAAAAACTGATGAAGGCACGGCTAGTCTCATTAACGATCGGCGCGTTGATCCTCTGCGGAATTAGTAATGGTCGAGCGCAACAACAGCCAGGAGTCGTGACGCCTGACGCAGGCCAATTGCAGGCGAAAAAATCGGTGCCGGCTAAGATGGATTATCTGTTGTTCCTGCCTGCGGGTTATGAAAAACCGGAGCGAAAGTGGCCCTTGCTTTTATATCTCCACGGGTCGGGAGAATGCGGCACGAACCTGAATCTGCTGAAACGCAATGGGCCGACGAAGTATGTTCTGACGCATCCGGAGTTCCCGTTCATTCTCGTAGCTCCGCAAACGAAGGGCGGCTTCGATGACCGTGCTGTCATTCGCCTCGTGGATGAGGTGATCAACAGGTATCGAGTGCAGAGCAGTCAGGTTTATCTCACGGGCGTGAGCATGG
>Ga0265327_10002608_pt1 | contig 18651 bp, 21 predicted proteins | sample 41621metaG_FD_202089 | JGI IMG/M metagenome (GOLD analysis project Ga0265327, IMG submission 202089) | Rhizosphere microbial communities from Carex aquatilis grown in University of Washington, Seatle, WA, United States - 4-16-21 metaG | ecosystem: Host-associated > Plants > Roots > Rhizosphere...
CCCCTCGACCTTCCTCGCCGGGGGCAACCCCCCGAACGCCGGGACCCGGGCCCTCAGCGCCTCCGTCTCGAGGACGGTCCGCCACATGATGACCGAGGTCGTGCGCGAGGGCACGGGGCGCTCGGCCGCGATTCCGGGCGTGGTGGTCGCCGGCAAGACGGGCACGGCCGAACTGAAGACCCCCTGCAAACCAAGTGAAGAAGAAGAACAGACCTCCGAACAGGGCGAAAGCGAATCGAGCTCCAGCGAAGGCTGCAAGTCGGAATCCGAAGGCAGCAACACCGATGCCTGGTTCACATCCTTCGCCCCGGCAGGGCACCCGCGGATCGCGGTCTGCGTGATGCTCGTCAAAGACGGCGCAGGGGGCGACACGGCAGCCCCCGTTGCGAAGAGTGTCCTGGAAGCAGGCCTCCACGCCCTCCCGGGCTAGGAGCCGGCCGAGGCGCTCCTAGACGTCGAGCTCGGCCGAGGCGTACTCGGCGGGGTCGAGCGGATCCACGATCTTGACCTCGAGCGGCCGGTTGTCCAGCGATACGACCTGGATCTTGAACAGCAGCATGGTGCCCTGGGTGGGGCCGAATGCGGCGGTCGTGTCGAGAATCGGGAGCCGCCCGTTGGCGGGCACTTCGCCGCCGCGGTAGGCGTATTCGTTCGTCTGGTCCGGAAGGATCGGCTGATAGAGGTTGTTCTGGGTGTCGGAGATCGATATCGACGTGGAGGCCGTGTGGGCCACCGAGCCGTGGTTGTAGACCTGCAGGAACACCGCGAACCACTCCTGGCCTGGTTCAAGCTTCGCCTCTTCGGCCGTCAGGCCCTTCAGGTAGGAGGAGTCCTCCGAGTTGGTCGGGTTCAGCTGGCGCGAGAGCTGGACCTCGTAGGTCAGGGGGCCGACGTCCAGGTAGGGGGCGTTCTGACCCGACTCGCCGGCGTAGGTGCCGGTTGTGACCTTGGTGTGGGAGTTGTCGCTGCAGGCCCCCAGGGCCAGTGCGGCCAGCAGGGCGGGCAGGACGAGAAGGAGCTTGCGCAGGCGGCTGTTCATGCGGGCGGCAGTCTACCCACCGGCGACGGTGACGCGCCGTGAACTCTCGGGTGCGCCGCCCCGCGAGGACGCCTCCTCGAGGATCTCCCGCAGGCGGCGCATCGCCTTCTGGCCCTTGCGGCGCATGAAGGCGCGGGCGCCCAGCGACTCCATCAGGCGGTCGGCGAACGTAGCCGGAGCGGTCTGCAGGGTGAAGCTGACGCGAGTCGCTCCGCCCGAGGCGGGCGAGAGCTCATATACGCCGAGGGTCCTGATCCGATTGCTCTTGCCGGTCCGGCCGATCTCGACGATCCGATAGGGGCGCTGGACCTCGCTGAAGGTGACATCGGCCCAGCTGTAGCGGTTGCCGGGCGCCTTGACGCGGAACCGCGCGCCGGCGCCCACGCCTACGGAGTCGATCCGGGTCAGGCGCCAGTCGAGGAGGTAGTGGTCGGTGAACTCCGGGTGGTTGGCGATGTCCTGGAGGTAGTCGAAGATCTCCTCGGGAGGAGCGGAGACGACTGTCGAGACGGTCACGGGGTCCACGGCGAGGGAAGTCTATTAGCCCGGCCCCCGGTGGGCCCGGGCGCTCGGACGGGCTCGAGGCGCTCGGCTCAGGCGGCGCGGGCCGTCAGGCGGACGGTCTGTCCGTGCTCGCTGTGGCGAACGACCTCACTGGCCAGCGGCTGATCGCGCCTGAGCTGGCGGCAGAGCTCGCAGACGACCTCCGAGCGGCCCTCGGCGCGCCCCTCGTAGAGATGCACTTCCTCTCCCGTCAGCGGCGTCCGGCCGCAATCCGAGCACCGGGTCCGGTCCGCCGTGAGGGCGCCAAGCCCCCGTTTGAAGAGGCTTCGCTCGAGCTGCTCGATGTGAATGTGGGTCGTCTCCATGACCGAACATTTCGCCGCCGGCCGGCCGGCTCCTGCCGCTGGGAGACAACGCCCGCATTGTCTGACCGCGGTCCGTTTCAGAGCGCCCCGGGCCGGGTATGCCAAGACGTGAGAGAGAGCCCTCGGGCGGAGGAGCCCGAGAGGGACGACATTCGGCTATGTGGGATTCTCGTCGTGGACGTGGACTTGCGGCGCTTGTTATGATCGCTACGAGTTTTCCCCCGGCGAGGGAGCGCCCCGACAGCAGCACAGCGCATCCAGAGAGGGAGGGAGCAGGTCATGGAGTCACATACCTCAGGAACGTTCGTAGGCGCCGGTTCCTTTCGTTGCCAGCAGTGCGGCTATGCACTCACCCTGGAGGGCACCGAACGTCTGACCGACTGCCCCAGCTGCGGCGCCAAGGAGTTCACCCGGGCCTCCCTGTTCAGCACCGAGCGGATTTCGGCTGCATCGGCTGAAGAGACCTCCCAGGCACAGCTGGTCGTCCCGGTCACGCCGGGACTTGGCGCACGGATGGACGACACCCGGGCACAGATGAGCAAGCCGGGCGAGTACCTCGTCTATGAGGACGGGGAAAAGCTCTGCGTCGTCGCTCTGACACGCGAGTGGACGCGGATCGGGCGCAGCCTCGCCGCCGACGTGCGCTTCGACGATCCAACGGTCTCTCGTCGCCATGCGCTGATCGTCCGGTCCCCGGACGGCGTGCGCCTGCTGGACGACCGGAGCTTGAACGGCGTCTACGTCAACGGGGCCAGGATCGACGGCCGGGTGCTCGAGGACGGGGACGAAATCATCGTCGGGCGCTACCGGCTGACGTTCCTCAGCGTGAGCCCGGAGATGCTCGTTGCGAGCGGTCCGGACGCCGGTTCGGCCAACTCCGGCTGAGCGCCGGGGGCGGAGCGCCGCCGAGCGGCGCGGCAGCGTAGTATCGGCCCCATGGCTCAGACGATCGCGGTGCTCTCCCAGAAGGGCGGTACCGGCAAGACCACGACGGTCCGCACCCTGACGGACGTTCTGCGCCGAGCCGGCCTGCGGACGCTGGCGATCGACCTCGATCCGCAGGGCAACCTGTCGGACTACTTCGACCTGCCGACGGATGTCGAGCCGACGATCGCCGATGTCCTCTCGGGCCGCTCGGCCCTCGATCAGGCGATTCTCGAGGACATCGTCCCGGCGAACCTCAGCCTCGCCGAGGCGGAGCTGATGCTGGGCGGCAAGATGGGCCGCGAGCTGACCCTGCGCAAGGCGCTGGCCGAGGCCGGAGCCGACTACGACGTGATCCTGATCGACTGCCCGCCCTCGCTGGGGCTGCTGACGATCAACGCCCTGGTCGCGGCCGACCATGCCCTGATCACGGCCGAGGCGCAGTATTTCGCCCTCCAGGGGGTCGAGCAGGCGATCGAGGTCGTCGAGCTCGCCCGCGACAGCCTCAACCCGCGGCTGAAGCTGCTGGGAGTCCTGCTCAACCTGGCGGACATGCGGACCGTCCACTCGCGTGAGGCGCTGACCTCGCTTCAGGAGCGTTTCGGCGAGCAGGTGTTCGACACGGTGATCAGGAGCTCGATCGCCTATGCCGAGTCGGCCGAGCGGGCCCGGTCGATCCTCGACCACCGCCCCGACCTCGGCGCGGACTACATGGCTCTGGCCGGCGAACTTCTCGAGCGCCTCGAAGGCCTCGACGGAGCCGGTGAGCGTCTGCAGAAGCTGGCGCGCGCCTCAGCCGCCGGCTCCTAGGCCTCCTCAGAGCTCGCGCACATAGGCGCCCTGCGGCTCGAAGGGGGCCCGGATGACGGTGGCCCAGCCCTCGGCCTCACGCGCGAGCGCCTCGGCGACGGCTCCGGTCTGCTCATAGAAGCACCAGACCAGGACCGTCGGGCCGGCGCCGGAGATGGTCGCCCCGAGGGCGCCCAGCTCGCGGGCTCTCCCGGCCAGCTCGAATGAGCGGGGAAAGAGGTGCGAGCGGCGCTCCTGATGGAGCTGGTCCTGCAGTCCCCGGCCGAGGAGATCCCAATCGCCGCGAGCCAGGCCCAGCGTCAACAGGGCGCCATGGGCGACGTTGAAGACCGCCTGGCCCATCGGCACCTGCTCGGGCAGGGCCGCCCTGGCGGCCTTCGTCCTGACGGCTGTCTGAGGCACGACCACCAGCGCCTCGAGCCCTGTGGGCGGCTCGAAGCGGGTGGCTTTCCCGTCGGCGCAGATCACGAAGCCCCCCTGGATCGCCGCCGCGACGTTGTCGGGGTGTCCCTCGACGGCCGTCGCCTCGGCCAGCAGGTCGACGTCCAGCTCGAACATGTGGTCGGCCGCCATCAGCCCGGCGACGATCGCCGAGGCACTCGAGCCGAGGCCGCCGGAGAGCGGGATCTCCGAGCGGATCCGGAACGTGAAGCCGTCTGCCGGGTGGAGCCGCTCGAAGGCCCTGACGCAGAGGTTCTCGCGACCCCTGGCGACCGACAGGTCCGTCTCCACCGCGAAGGTGCCGGTCTCCTCGACCTCGAGCTCGAGGGACAGGGCGAGTGCGGCGGCCATGCAGTCGAATCCGGGCCCCAGGTTCGCCGAGGAGGCCGGCACCCGCACCAGGCGCCTACGGATCACCCAGTACCGCCTCCTCGATCGGGCCGATCTCGACGGGGCAGGAGATCACCCGGCCGTCGTTGTTGGCGATCGCCGTCTCGGGATCCTTCAGCCCGCGGCCGGTGAGGACGCAGACGATCGACTCGGCGCCTTCGGCGCCGTACTTCAGGAGGCCGGCCACCGACGCGGCGGAGGCCGGCTCGCAGAACATCCCTTCGCGGGAGGCAAGCAGGCGGAAGGCATCGAGGATCTCGACGTCGCTCACCGACCGGATCGCCCCGCGCGAATCCGTGGCGGCGGCCATCGCGTCCTCCCAGCGGACGGGATTGCCGATGCGAATCGCGCTGGCGACAGTTTCGGGGCTCTCGAAGATGTGTCCCTCGACCAGCGGTGCGGCGCCGGCGGCCTGGTAGCCGAGCATCCGAGGCGCGGCTCCCACCTCGCGGAAGCCACGCCAGTAGGAGGTGATGTTGCCGGCGTTGCCGACCGGGATGCAGAGCGCGTCGAGGCTGCCTTCCAGGCCCTCGTGGATCTCGAAGGCGGCGGTCTTCTGGCCTTCGATGCGGTACTCGTTGACCGAGTTGACCAGAACGATGGGGTGCGAGGAGGTGAGCTCGCGGACCATCGTCAGAGCCTGGTCGAAGTTGCCCTGCAGCGAGATGACCCGAGCCCCGTGGACGAGCGTCTGAGCGAGCTTGCCCTGGGCGATCTTCCCGTCCGGGACGATCACGGCGCAGGTGATCCCGGCGCGGGCGGCGTAGGCGGCGGCACTTGCCGCCGTGTTCCCCGTCGAGGCGCAGATGACGGCCTTGGCTCCCTCGCGGACGGCCGCCGAGACGGCACAGGTCATGCCGCGGTCCTTGAACGACCCCGTCGGGTTGGCGCCCTCGAGCTTCAGCCTGACGGTCGCCCCGACCATCTCCGAGAGGACGGGGGCGCGCAGCAGCGGGGTGGAGCCCTCCTGCAGGGTCACCAGAGGATCGCCGGCATCGAAGGGAAGGCGCTCGTGGTAGCGCTCGATCAGGGGCACATGGGTGCCCGAGAAGGCTGCTCCTTCGACTGACCGCAGATGGCGGCTCCACTCGGTGACAGGTTTGCTCACAGGAACTCCTCTTCGATCACACGGATGGTCCTCGGCGCTGAGCGCATGAAGTCGAAAGCGCCGATCCGCTCAACGGCGCTGCGCAGACCCGATTCAAGCACGGGGTGGGTGACCATCACGAGCCGGGCGTGCTCGCCCATCCCCCTTTGCAGGACCGACTTGATCGAAACACCGTGCTCGCCGAGGATCTTTGTGACCCCCGCCAGGACTCCCGGGCGGTCGGCGACGTCGAGGTGGATGTAGAAGGCGCTCTCGACATCCTTGATCAGGGGAAGGGCCAGCGGAGGAGCCGGCGGGCGGGCGCCGCCGGTCATCACGCTGACAACGTCGCCCAGCACCGCGCTCGCCGTCTGCAGGCCGCCGGCGCCCGGGCCGGACATGGTGATCTCGGTGATCGCCTCGGACTCGACCGTGACCGCGTTGAAGGGGCCCGAGATGGCCGCAAGGGGATGACCGGGATAGAGGAAGGTCGGGTGCACGTGGACCGAGAGGCCGCCATCTCGACGCTCGGCGGTCCCGATCAGCTTGAGCGCCAGGTCGAGCTCGCGTGCGTACTGCAGGTCATCTGTCGAGAGATGCTCGATGCCCTCATAGCGAACGTCGTCGAGGTGCACCGGCGAGCCGAAGGCCAGGCGGGCCAGGATCGCCATCTTGGCGGCGGCGTCGCGGCCGCTGACGTCGTCGCTTGGGTCGGCCTCGGCGTAGCCGACGCGCTGGGCCTCTGCCAGCGCCTCCGCATAGGTCGAGCCGCCGGTCATCTCGGTCAGGATGAAGTTGGTCGTGCCGTTGACGATCCCGTGAATCCGCTCGATGGGGGTTGCCGAGAGCGACTCCTCGAGCACCCGGACAACCGGCACGGCGCCCGCCACGGCCGCCTCGAAGCGCAACCTCACGTCGTGCTCGCGGGCGGCCTCGTAGAGCTCCTCGCCGTGCTGGGAGAGCAGCTGCTTGTTGGCGCTCACGACGTGGCGCCCGGCCTGCATCGCGCGCAGCAGGTAGCCGCGGGCGGGTTCGATCCCCCCCATGACCTCGACGAGCAGCTCCGAGTTCTCGAGGATCTCCTCGAAGTCGCCTCGCGAACGGGTCAGGACGCCGCTCAGGACGGGACGGCGCCCGTTCATCCGCTCGATCTCGCCGGCCCGCTGCTCGAGCAGCGGCGCGAATGCGCCCCCCACGTTGCCGTGACCGAGCAGCCCGACCCTGAAGGGAGCCGTCTCGCCCGAAGCGCTAGCCGACATCGCGTGCCGTCAGATCCTCGAAGCTCTCACGCCGGACGACCACCCTGGCGTCGCCGTCGCGGCAGAAGATCACCGGCGGGCGGGGGACGCCGTTGTAGTTGTTGGCCATGGCAAAACCGTAGGCGCCGGTCACGGGGGTCACGACGACATCTCCCGGGCGGGGGTCCTCGAGGCGGGCGTCGCGAACGATCACGTCCCCGGACTCGCAGTGCTTGCCGGCCAGGACGCAGTCGGTCGAGTCGCCGAAGCGGCCGGCCAGCTGGGCTTCATAGGAGGCGCCGTAGAGCATCGGGCGGAGATTGTCAGACATGCCGCCGTCCACGGCCACCCAGCGGGAGACGTTCTGCTTGACGCTCTCGACGGTGTAGAGCGTCACGGCCGCATTGGCGCAGAGCGAGCGGCCCGGCTCGATCAGCAGCCGGCCCTCGGCGGGGAATCCTCCCGCTCTGACGCCCTCGACCAGCGTTCTGAGGTAGTCCTCGATCGACGGCGGCGCGGGCTGCTCCTCGGTGTACTGGACCCCCAGTCCACCGCCGATGTCGAGGACTCCGAAATCGCCGAGGCGGGCAAGCTCTCCGGCCGCCCTGCGGAACGGGTCGAGCTCGAGCAGCTGGGAGCCGATGTGGGCGTGCAGGCCGCGCATCGAGAGGCCGGGAACGGCCGAGACCCGCTCGATCGCCTCGGCGGCGTCGGCCATCGAGAAGCCGAACTTGGAGTCGGCCTGACCGGTGGAGATCTTCTCGTGCGTCTCGCCCCTGACGTCGGGTGCGATCCGGATCATCACCCCCTGGCCCTCAGGCCTGTCGCCCAGGGCCCCCTCGGCGATCAGGGCGCGGAGTCGCTCGATCTCGTCGAAGTTGTCGATGACGATCGTCCCCACACGGTGGCGCAGCGCCATCCGCAGCTCCGCCTCGGACTTGGCGTTCCCATGCAGGACGATCCGCTCGGGTGCGAAGCCCGCGGCGAGAGCCAGATGGAGCTCGCCGCCCGACGCGGCGTCGCACCACAGTCCCTCGGCGGCGAACAGGGCCAGGACGGCTGAGCAGGGGAAGGCCTTGGAGGCGAAGACGACCTGGACCTCGTGCTGGTCGGATGCCCGGCCGGCGGTCAGGAACGTCCTGGCACGGGCACGCAGGTCGTCCTCGGCGACGACGTATGCGGGCGTCCCGAACTCACGTGCCAGCTCGAGCGTGTCGCAGCCGCCGATCTCGAGCACGCCGCGATCGTTGATGCGGCTGCCCAGTGGGAAGGCGCCTGAGAGTGTCGTGCCGGTTGCCATGGCGGAGGATTATCGCCTGCCGGCTTCGCAGCCGGTCGCACGGTCGCGCTCAGGCGGCACTTGGACGCAGCGCGGCGGTGCCGCCCCTCGAGACGAGGATCGCCAGCCAGGTCACGCCGATCGCGATCAGGGCGAGGCTCTCGAGCTGGGGCGTGGTCAGCCCGATCACGACCTCGTTGTTGCGCCGGATGAACTCGACCAGGAAGCGCTCCAGCCCGCTGCCGATGAAGTACAGGGCGAAGATGACCCCGGGCCTGACGCGGTCGCGGAGCTTCCAGAGCCCGTAGGCGAGCAGGCACATGGTGACCGTCTCATAGATCGGGGTCGGTTCGACATGCACCCCGCGCGGAGTCGGAACGGTGCCGTGGGGATAGCCCATGGCCCATGGCAGTGACGATGGGATGCCGTAGTCGCCGTCGCCCGAGACCTGGCAGCCGATCCGGCCGATCGCGTAGCCCAGGGCCAGGGCGGTCGCGCACATGTCGAACATCTGCAGTTCGAAGACCTTGCGCCACCGCATCCAGAGCATGACCCCGATCGCGCCGCCGATTGCACCCCCGTACCAGACAAGTCCCGAGCCGGAGAAGACGTTGCCCAGCAGGCTGCCTTTGAGGGTGTTGTAGTTCTCGATCAGGTAGTAGACCCGGGCACCCACCACACCGCCGATCAGGGCGGCGAAGACGATCTCATAGGACCAGTCGGGTGAGCGGCCCAGCTCTTTCAGACGGCGGGCGCAGAGCGCCCCGCAGGCCAGGAACCCCAGCGCGAAGCAGACGCCGAAGGTCTTGACCGAGAGCCCCAGTACCTGGATTTCGGGCTTCATGGCTCCAATGGGTGCGGCGTCGTCATCCGCGCGCCACTTTAGGGCACCTCTAAGTAGGTCTGCCAGAATCACAGCCATGGCAAGCCGTCGATCCAATTTCGGCAGGGACACGGGCCTTCAGGCGCGGATGCTGTTCACGATGTTCCTGCTGGGCCTGCTGTACGTCGTCTTCGTGGGAATCCTGTTCGCGGCGGGCGCCGGCGCAGGCGTGATCGTCGTCTTTGCCGTGGGGCTGCTCCTGCTTCAGCTGTTCGCCTCGGACAAGATCGGAATGGCCACGCTGGGCGTCAAGGAGGTGAGCCCGGCCGATGAGCCCGAGCTTCACGGGATCATCGAGCGCCTCTGCGTCCAGGCCGACCTGCCCAAGCCGCGCGTCTGCGTGATGGAGACCTCGATGCCCAACGCCTTCGCCATGGGCCGCTCGCGAAAGTCGACGACGGTCTGTGCCACCCGGGGCATCCTCGACGTGCTCAACTCGGCCGAGCTCGAAGGCGTGATGGCCCACGAGCTGACGCATGTGATCAACCGCGACGTGATGGTCATGACCCTTGCCGGCTTCTTCGCCAGCCTCGCCTCGATGATCCTGCAGTTCGCTTTCTTCTTCGGCGGCGGCTACGGCAACGACGAAGAGGAGCAGGAGATCATGGTCGTGATCCTCGTCTCGGCCGTCGTCTATGCGGTCTCATTCCTCCTGCTCCGTGCGCTGTCGCGCTATCGCGAGTTCGCGGCCGACCGCGGCTCGGCTGTCCTTACGGGCCGACCCAGTGCCCTGGCTTCGGCGCTGCTGAAGATCAGCGGCACGATGGAGCGGGTCCCCAGCCAGGACCTCCGTGCGGCCGAAGGGATGAGCGCCTTCTTCATCATCCCCGCCAGGACCAAGAACTCCCTGATGAACCTGTTTGCCGACCACCCGCCGCTGGAGCAGCGCCTCGCTGCGCTCGAGCGTCTCGAGGCCCAGCTGCAGCAGGGCGCAGCCGCCTGATCCGGTGGGCCTGCGCGACATCCTGACCGGGCGACACGAGGTCAAGGGCCCGGCCCCCGACCGGATGTTCGCGATCTCGACGGCCTATGTGACCCTCGAGGCCGAGCACCAGGTCTCTCCCGCCGGCAAGGCGGCGATCGTCTTTCAGGCCCTCGCCACGAGCGAGTTCGAAGAAACGCTCAGGGAAATGGAAGAGCTGGTGACGGCCACCGGTGGCGACAGCGGCACGAGCGTCGCGACCCAGGACGACAGCTACGGATACAAGTGGATGGTTCTCCAGAATCCGGCGGGCGCGCCCAGCATCGAAGACCTGGCGGTGGGCATCAACGCGGTCTCCGGCTCGATCGAGACGGCCGGCCACGGCGAGCGGCTGCTCTGCGCGGTGTTCGCCTTCACCGACGCCAAGGGTGCTCCGATCTACTTCATCTACAACTACAAGCGCGGCTACTGGTATCCCTTCGTCCCCGCCTCGGGTGACAAGCAGCGCTCCACCGAGCGCGAGCTGCGGCTCAAGGCCCAGATGAGCTCCGAGCTGCCGATCGAGCCGGAGCTCGAGCGCTGGTTCCCGCTGTGGGGGATCCCGATCTAGGATCCCCCGCGCCCGGCTGCTCAGTCGGGTATCAGGCCCTCGCCTGTGAATTCCGCGCCGGCCTCGGCGAAGGTCGTGTCAGCGGGCGGCAGGATGACATCCGAGCCCTCGAGCTCGTCATCCCCGACCCGGGCACCGGCATCGCGAACGAAGTCGAGCAGCGCACCGAAGGTGTCCTCGAAGCTCGCCTCCTGGCCTGACTCGACCACAGAGACGACGGCGTTCTCCAGCGTGTTGAGCCGGTCCTTGTCGTCGTCGGCGAGCTCGTACTGCCCCTCGCCTGAGATCCGGACGATCATGATGCGCCACCCTCGGCGGGCGGCTGCTCGGCGGTCTCGCCGGAGGCGATCTGCGGCGCGGCGGTCTCCCCGGAACCCAGTTCGCTCTTCATCTTGGCCAGCTCGTCGTCGACGGCCGGCTGGCTCGAGAGCTGCTTGAGCTGACGGTCGATGTCGTCTTCGCCCGAACCCAGCTGGGTGATGTCGTCGAAGGTGCCCGCTGCTTCGAGCTCCTGGACCGCATCGGCCCGTGCGCGCATGTTCTCGGTCTTGTCGACGGCACGCTGCATCGCGAGTCCGACGTCGGCCATCTGCTCGCCAACACCCGTTGCCGCCTCGGAGATCCGGACCTGCGCCTCGGCCGCCGAGTACTGAGCCTTGATGACCTCCTTCTTGGTCCGGAAGGCTTCGATCTTGGCCCGCAGTTTCTGCTCGGAGTCCGTCAGCTTCTGCTGCTGGGTTTCCAGTTCGGTGACCTGGGTGTCGAGCGACTGAAGCTCGGTCTGGGCGACGTTCTTGCGTTCCAGCGCCGCCCGGGCGAGATCCTCCTGGCCTGCGGCCACCGCCTGGCGAGCCTGCGTGTCCAGCTTGACGACGCTCTTCTGCAGGGTGCTCTCCTGCATCTGCAGGCGCTTCTTGGCAGTCACCACGTCGGCGATGCCCTTCTTGACGTTCTGCAGCTGTTCGACCTGCTTCTGGTAGCTGTAGTCCAGCGTCTCAGCAGGATCTTCGGCGCGGTCCAGCAGCTTCGAGACCTTCGCCTTCACCACGGTGGACATGCGCCCGGTCAAGCCGGCCATCTGGATCCTCCTGTTGCTTTGCTTTGGGCCCGCCGGTCAGTGACCGGCCGATGCTCTCAAGCCTAGCCGACGAGCTCCTCTACAGCCCCAGGGGGTGGCGTACGACGTAGCCCGAGTTTTCGGTGCGCAGCGGACGCCAGCGAGGACCCTGCTGATTCGAGGGGTCGTCGGCCGAGCTCGTGTCGAGGCGCAGGCCGGCGATCGTCATGTAGGCGTGGCCGGAGTTGCCGAAGACGGCGACCCAGCGTCCGATCCCGTGTGAGCCGAAGCCCTCCAGTTCGGAGGAGTCCTCGGGAGTCGAGAGCAGACCGGCCGCATGCAGCGCGAACGACACGGTGCCCGAGCAGTCATATCCGCGAGCGATCCACGAGCCGTGGCCGCCGCCCCACACGTAGGGCAGGCCGATCAGCTCGTTGCCGGCCCAGATCATCTGCTGGACGGCCGCCGGTGCTTCCATCGGCGCGGCCGCGAGGCCGTTCACGTAGCGGGCGGTGGTGCCGGGGACGAGCAGCTGAGGGCGGACCGTCGGGCCCTTTGCCGAGCTGGTTCCGCTCGGCGGGAACGGGTTGGTCGTGACCGGGGCACTGCTCGCGCCGGTCGGGGCGGCTCCGCCGGTGGCGCTGGCCGCCGAGCCGGTGGTGGCGGTGCCCGAGCCTGCGACGAAGGGAACAACTTCGCCGGTTGTCGTCTTCACGTAGACGGGGCCCGAGTACTTGAGGCTCCGCGAGTGGGCCGTGACCCGGAAAAGGTGGAGTGCCGGCTTTGTGGCGGTGGCCGGCGCGGTTGCGGCGGTGGTGGGTGCTGCCCCGCCTGTGGAGTTGGCTGCGAGTGCGGAGCTTGAACCGGCGCCCAGGGCAATCAGGCTGCAGGTCAGCGCGCTCACGATACGTAGCTGCAAAACAACGACCTCTTTCGTCGGCCTGCGGGGTTAGCTGACGGGCTAGCGCTGAAAGAGCCTGCGCTTCTCACGAGCTTCGTGGGATTAGCCCCAACTGACTGGGTCCCCCGTTCCCTGACACCTAGCCAGGGATTCGGCATTCGACACGGCAAGCTACCAAACTGGTCCGACACTTGCGGACCTAGTTCGACATAACTCTGCTTTTCCCCGCAAATCGCAAGTTTTCCGCTGCGACCGATAGTCTGGCCCCGATGTTCGGCTCAGCCCCCCGCGCCCTCTCGGCAGCAGTTCTCGTGGCAATCGTCACGATCATCGCGGGCTGCGGCAAGACGGGAACGCAGACGGTTTCGAGCGGCGGCGGGCCCCTGCAACGGCTGGCCCCCGTCGAAGCCGAGGGAGCGGTCAGCGTCACGACCCGCAACACCACCCGGGTCGGCGGGGCGGACTCGACTGTCGACGCTGCCTCGGTCGCACGGGTCGTCTACCAGGGCATCACCCCGAGCAGCCGCCCGCAGGCGGTCGTGATTGTCAACCAGCGCGACTGGCCGGCGGCGCTGAGCGCATCTGTGCTCGCCGGAGCTCCGCTGGGGGCGCCGATCCTCTTTGCCACGGGCACGACCCTCCCCGAAGTGAGCCTCAAGGCGCTGGAAGCGATGCGCCCCTCCGGCGCATCGGCTCTGGGCGGCGCCCAGGTGATCAGGATCGGAACGACCGCCCCGGTCCCGCCGCGGTTCAGCGTGCGCTCGATACCGGCCGGCGCGCCGGCCGCGACGGCCGCGGCGATCGAGCGGCTGCTCGCCTCCGCCCGGGCGGGCAGCACACCGCATCAGGTCATCGTGATGCGCTCCGGCGGCGCCCGGGCGCTCGAAATGCCGGCCGCCGGCCTGGCCGCGGAGAGCGGCGCGCCGATCCTGCTCGCCGAAGGCCCGGGCCTGGGCCAGGACACGGTTGCGGCACTCACCGCCATGCACAGGCCGGCCATCTACGTCCTCAACGCGACCACGCTGGGGCGCCAGGCGCTGGGCGAGCTGGCCCGCCTCGGAACCGTCACGAAGATCCCCGGCGCCACGCCCGCCGAAGGGGCCGGGCCGGGACCCAACTCGATCGCGGTCGCCCGCTACACCGACGGAACCTTCGGGTGGGGCGTCAAAGAACCCGGCCACGGCCTCGTGTTCGCCAACCCGGCCCGGCCGCTCGACGCTCCCGCGGCGGCGCTGCTCTCAGCCAGCGCCGACTATGGCCCAATGCTGCTCCTGACCGCCGGAGGCGGCATCTCAGCGGGCCTTGCGACCTACCTTGGCGACATCCAGCCCGCCTACGCCTCGGCCCCCGAATTCCAGCCGGTCCGCGGTGTCTACAATCACGGCTGGCTGATCGGCGACGAACAGGCGATACCCCTGATCACTCAGGCGGAACTCGACTCGTTGCTGGAGATCAGCCCGCGCCAGCAGGGCGCTTCCCCCGAAGCGTCGGTGCTGAGACCCGAATAGCGACAGCCGGAGCCAGATGAGCCAATCAGAGGACCCACGCCGCCTTAACCGCCTCGAAGGCGCCGGTGAGGTGACGCTCGAGGATGTTCGCCAGCTGATGGGCGCCTCGACCCCCCACTTCGCGCTTCAGCTGCGCAACCGCATTGCCAAGCTGATCGCCCCTCTGCCCGCAGAGCACCCGGCCCGCCTCGAAGGCGAGCGCGAGATCGCCCGGCTCGAACGACTCGGGTTCAGCGGCGAGACGCGTGGCGAGGGAGCCGCCGAGGGCGAGCGCCCGATGCCCTCGCTGAGCATCTCCCCCACCGAGGCCTAGAGCCCGGGGCGGCGCTCAGCGCCGGGACATCTCAAAGACGCGCTGGCGGCGGGCGTCGTCGAAGCGCGCCCTCAGCGGTCGGAAGATCAGCCAGAAGAGGGGCACGTCGAATATCAGCGGGACGACGATCCATGTGATCCGCGGAGCGCCGAGCGAATACAGCCCGACAGCGGCAGCGGCATGGAACAGCGCCACGGGGATCGCTGCCAGCATGGCCGTGTGGGCGCGGTAGCCCGAGAGGTGCTCGCGGATCGTGAAGTCGAGTGTCCCGATCATCACCGCCGCAAGGCCCCCGATCAGCACCGGGGCACCGGAGCGGCCGCGGAGCACGCCGATCAGGGTGCCGATCGCGCCGACAAAGATCAGCAGCTCGGACAGAGGCCAGGGGTGCCACGGCGTCTCCGGGCGCTCACCGACGCTCCCGGGGGCCCGGTAGCTCGGAGCGGGAGCGGGCGTCCGCTCAGAGCGCCGCCGGCGAGGGGCTGTCCTCGTGGCGGGCGCACTGCTCGTGGATGCGGCCTCACCGGAGCCCGGAGGCGGCGCCTGAGATGTGGCTGCGTCCTGTGTGCCGGTGCGGGCTGCGGAGCTCCCGCGCTTGCGTGAACGGCCCCGACGGCCGCTGTTGCGCTTCGCCACGGCGTCAGGCGCCGGGCCGGATTCGACTGCCCGACATCGCCGTCGATCCTAACGCCTATGCTGAGCCCGATGTCCTCGCTCGCAGGGAACGATCCGGCCGCTGCGGCCGGGATCCCCGACAGCCCGCTCGCGGGGCCCTTCCCGGTCGGGGAGTACTCGGCGAAGCTCCGAGAGAAGCTGCGGAGCTTCGTTCACGTCCAGCTGCTGGGAGAGATGGTCAACCTCCGTGTGGCGCGGGCCCGGGTCTACTTCGAGCTGCGCGACGCGGGCGGCGCGATCCCCTGCGCGGTCTGGCGCCGCGACTGGGAGAAGATGCTCGAGCGCAGCGGCGAGACGCCCACCGAGGGCATGCAGGTCGTCGTGGCGGGAGGCTGCGACTACTACCCCGGCAGCGCCACCTCCTCCCCGGGCTTCTCCTTCTCGGTGGAGGACCTGCGGATCGCCGGCGCCGGCGACCTGCTGGCCCGGATCGACCGCCTTCGCAAGCAACTCTACGGAGAGGGCCTGCTCGAGAACCAGAAGCTTTTGAGCAGGCCGCTGCTGCCGGCCACGATCGGTGTCGTGACGGGTGAGACCGGCAAGGCCCGCGACGATCTCCTGGCGGCCCTCACCCGCCGCGGCTGGGCGGGGCGGCTGGTCTGGGCCTTCGCGCCGGTCCAGGACCGCCATGCGGCGCCGATGATCACCCGCGCACTGGGCGATCTTGCGGCGATCGAGCAGGTGGAGGTGGTGATCGTCGCTCGCGGCGGGGGCTCACTGGCGGACCTGCTCTGCTTCTGCGACGAGACCCTCTGCCGGACTGTGGCGCTCCTGAGCGTTCCGGTGATCGCCTCGGTCGGGCACCACACGGACAGGACGCTGCTCGACGACGTGGCCGCAGTCAGCTGCTCCACGCCCACCCATGCCGCCGAGGCCGCCGTCGGCATCGACTGCTCCCGAGCCCGCCGTGAACAGGCCGCCGCGGCGAGGAGGCTCACCGAACATGCGGGACGGGCCCTGAGCGTCCGCTCGAAGCAGGTCGGCCTCGCCACGAGGCTCCGCGACCACGGCCGCCGCGCCGTCCTCGGCCGTGCTCGGCGGCTGGCGCTGCTCTCCAGAGCCCCGTCGGCTCACCTGGAAAGACAGCGGGTGACCCTCCACCAGCAGCTCAGAGAGATCCGTGCCGGCTCACGGCGGCGCATAGGGAGCGAGCGATCGATCACCGGCACCCGGGCCCTGGTTCTCTCACGCAAGTCCGCCTCGACGATCGTCGACTGCCGCGAGCGACGGCCCCGGGAGCTCGAACAGCTGGGGCTGGCACTGGCCGGGCACGATCCTCAGCGGACCCTCGAACGGGGCTACGCCCTCGCCACGAACGCGGCGGGCGAGCCGATCTCCACGGCCGAGCAGGCGAAGCGCCTGGCGGATCTATCTCTGCGCTTCGCCGACGGCACCGTTCGTGCAAGGGTCTCCGAGTGATGAGCGTCGACGAGGGAGCCCCCCAGGCAGAGCAGCTGACCTACGAGGCGGCGGCCGGCCGCGTCGAGGAGATAATCCGCCGGCTGGACTCGGGCGAGGCGAGCCTGGACGAGACGCTTGCCCTCGTGAGCGAGGGCAAGCGCCTGATCGAGCAGTGCGCACGCGAGCTGGCGGCCGTCGGCAACGCCCTCGAGGAGCTGAAGCTGGACGAGCTTGTAGCCCGTCTGGAGCAGGAAGCCGGGGGCGCCGGGCAGTGAGCACCTGGGATCTCCTGTCCGGTCTCGAGTTGGAGATCGAGAGCTACACGCTCGAGGGCCTCCAAGAGAGCGTCTCGACCGGCTTCGAGCGGTTGAGCACCATCATCCACCTGCAGGGGGCGGGCCAGGAGGGCATCGGCGAGGACGTCACCTATGACGCCGAGGATCACGAGATCCTGCAGCAGGCCGGGCCGGTCCAGCCCCTGGCGGGCAGCTTCACGATCGCCTCGTTCTGCCAACACATCGAGGGACTCGAGCTGTTCCCCGTCGCCCCGCAGCGCGAGGTATCGGTGCGCTACCGCCGGTGGGCCTATCAGTCGGCCGCCCTGGACCTGGCGCTCCGACAGGCCGGCCAGACACTCCACGGCGCGCTCGGCCTCGAGCCCCGCCCGGTTCGATTCGTGGTCTCCCTGCGACTGGGAGAGCCGCCGACACTCGAGCCGATCCGCAATCGCCTGGATGCCTACCCGGGCCTGCGATTCAAGCTCGACCCCACAAGCTCCTGGGATGAGGCCCTGATCGCTGAACTGGTGGAGACCGGAGCGGTCGACTCGGTCGACTTCAAGGCTCTCTATGTCGGCTCGATCGTCGACCAGCCGGCCGATCCGGTGCTCTACCGAAGGGTCGTCGAGGCATTCCCCGATGCCTGGATCGAGGACCCTGGGCTGACTCCCGAGACGGACGAGATCCTGGCCGGGCACCGGGCACGCTTCTCCTGGGACGCCAACATCCACTCGATCGGCGACATCGAGTCGCTCCCCTACAAGCCGGGCATGGTCAACATCAAGCCCTCCCGGCTGGGCGGGCTGAAGAATCTCCTGGACGCATACGACTACTGCGCCGAGCGGGGAATCGGCAACTACGGTGGCGGGCAGTTCGAGCTTGGTGTGGGCCGGGCCCAGAACCAGTACCTGGCGTCGATCTTCCACGCCGACGCACCGAACGACGTCGCCCCGACCGGATTCAATCTGCCCGAGCCGCCGCCGGGCCTGCCGAGCAGCCCGCTCAGCCCGGCGCCGTCGCCGCTGGGCTTCCGCTGGGGCTGAGCGACACCCGCCGCACATTTCCCCGGGGAGCGCAACTTCCGTGGCGCTCCGACGTTTGCAGGCGCAGAGCCGGTAACGTCGTATCGGCCGCCCGTGGATCGGATGGGCGAACGGCGGCGACGGGAACGCATCTGGCACGAAAGGGCCTCAGCGATGTTGGCGAGCAGAGTCGCTCACAACAGATTGACCGCATTCGGCGCGGCCGCCCTGGCGGCATCTGCGCTGAGTCTTCTTGCCCCGGCGGCCCACGCCGCGAGCCCCGGCGGCACCGCTGTGGGGGGCGAAACGACAACCGCTCCCGCCGCGAAACCGCCAAAGGCGACCTCCCACGGATCCCATGTGACGAGCGTGCGGATCACCAGCGTCAGCTGTGTCCCGGCGACACGGTGCAGCGCCAACCCCCGCCAGGTCTCCACCCACGGCAACCTGCTCCTGAAGGGGGTCAACCTGAAGGCCGGGATGGTCCTGGCCTTCCCCAGCCGCCCGGGAGCCAAAGTGGGCCGCACCTCCCCGTCGAGCCGGCTTCGCTCGACCAGCGCCGGCCTGCTGGCGGTGGTGCCCAAGGCCGCCCACTCCGGTCGCGTGATGGTGCTGCTCAGCCAGGGCCGCTACACCAGCTCCTACGGGCCCATATACGTCTACACCCATGCGCTTCACCCGCCCGTGAAAGCCGTCTCGCCGGTCGTTGCCGGCGGCGCGAGCGCCGGGGCACTGGAAGGCCAGGGAATGTGGATCTGGTACGTCAACCGCTCCAACGGCGGAAGCGTCCCGGCGATCATCGCCCAGGCCCGTGCGGCCGGGGTGAGCACCGTCTTCATCAAGAGCTCTGACGGCTCGAGCAACTACTGGAGCCAGTTCTCCTCGCAGCTCGTCGGCGAACTGCACGCCGGAGGCCTGAAGGTCTGCGCCTGGCAGTACGTCTACGGCTCCAACCCCGCCGGCGAGGCCAACCTCGGCGCCGAGGCGGTGGCCAACGGAGCCGA
>Ga0265327_10002609_pt1 | contig 18646 bp, 15 predicted proteins | sample 41621metaG_FD_202089 | JGI IMG/M metagenome (GOLD analysis project Ga0265327, IMG submission 202089) | Rhizosphere microbial communities from Carex aquatilis grown in University of Washington, Seatle, WA, United States - 4-16-21 metaG | ecosystem: Host-associated > Plants > Roots > Rhizosphere...
CCCCAGACCACCATGCCAATCACGAAACGAGATCCTTGCGCGTGCCAGGGCTCAAGATGGGCCATGGGAGCGCGAAGTCGTGGCCGCAGCCAACCCAGAAGGGCGGGGTACCACGTGAGGATCCTCTGGCTCTCATCCTTGGCGGCCTGGTGGAGGAGGGGGTCCACCCGATCGAAAACCTGAGCGGCCTCATCGTACCGACCAAGGCCCATGAGCGTGGTGCAAAGATCTGCAAGGCCTGGAAGGTCCGACAAGGCTTCGGCATAGGCCGCGTCAGAGCGGTTCAGGGCCGTTCTCAGCTGGGCCAATTGGCGGGCCCAACTCCCACCTAGGGTTGCTTGCAGGTGGTTCTCCAGGTGTCCAGGGGGACCGCTGCCTTCAAGAGAACTGCGGAGACGCGCCACCAAATTGGCGTATGGCAGGGCCACGAGCTGTTGGCAGGCGACCAGGAGTTCTTCTCGTACTGATGGGCAACCCCTGGCGAGGACCTTGCCGAGTTCCACGGACACGCGTGCATGCCTCCACCGGAGGATGTCCACAAGTACGGGTACTACGGGGTGTGCATTTGAGGGGGCCGCCACCTCAACAAGCAGGCGGTCTGCTTCCGCCAATGCTGCTTTGGCTTCTGAAGCATGATCCTGGGCTCGGCAGAAGTCTGCGTACTGGACCCAGAAGCCTGGATCTTCTGGTGCTTCTCGCAGGACAAGGCGTGCCAAGGAATCATTTTCACCAGCCGTTAGGGCAAGTGGTTGGGCGAAGCTGTGGAAAGCCTCTGCGAGAATGGTCACACGGCCAAGCCCTTGGGTGGTTTGGGAATCACGGTCTTGAAGCCGAGGTTGCTGAACTCTTCCACGGTGGTGAAGACCTTGTGGGCGTCCTTGTGTTTGGGGCCTTCGGCCAGCTTGCGGGCCTTGTGTTCTTGCCAGTAGCTGGTTCGGATGCCTTCGAGTTCATCAGGGGTGATGTCGGCCATCTTGATGTGCGAAACCGAGTAGCGGATGTCGTTCACGTCGAAGTCGTTCACGAAGAGCTTCTCTTCGATGCACTGATCGAAGAGGGGCGTGCCCGGCAGCGGCGACACCACGGAGAGTGCGAAGTCATCCAGGTCAAGGCTCATGGCGAATTCCGCCGTGTGGATCATCTGGGCGCGGGTCTCGTTGGGGAAGCCCAGCATGAAGTAGCCGCGCACCTCCAGGCCCACAGACTTGCACTTGGCCACCAGGGCGGGGATGCGGGAGAGGTTCACGTGCTTGTCGATCTGCTCGTTCTGGATGGTTTGATCGCCGGCTTCGAGGGCCAGGAACACGCGATAGAAGTTGGCCTTGGCCATGAGCTCGATGACTTCGTCATCCAAGGCGTTGGCCTCGGTGCCTGCGGGTACGCTGAAGACGATGGTGGGGAATTCCTTAGCCAGTCGGGCCAGGAGTTCCTTCACGCGCGATACGCTCACGAAGAAGTTGTCATCGAGGAACTGGATCTCCTGGATCTGGTAGCGATCCACATAGTGCTGGATCTCTGCGCAGACATCGTCCAGTTCCCGCTTCCGGTAGCCCTTGTAGCCGCCCATGAGAGGCGAGGTGCAGAAGAAGCAGGTATGGGGGCAGCCGCGCGTGGTGACCATGGGAAGGTAGCGCTCGCGCATGACGTTTCCGCCGCCCATGCGGACTTCGCTCTCCCAGTAGAGGTTCATCTTCAGGAGATCCCAGGCGGGATAGGGGAGCACATCCACATCGTCGGGATTGGGCCCATCTTTGCGCAGGTAGTAGTTGAATTCCTTACCCACCACGGCGGGTGTGACACCGGCCATGGTGTTCAGGACCTTGCCGTCTTCACGGTAGTAGAGGCCGCGAATGGCTGCGAACTCGAAACGCCCATTGAGGGCTTCGAGTAGCTGCGGGAGGGTGTGGTCGCACTCGCCAATCATCACGAAATCGATGTCGGGGTTCTCCATCACGCGCGCTGGCATGGAGGAGGGGTGGTGACCACCCAAGACAATGCGAATGTGGGGGAAGGCTTCCCTGATGGCATGGATGATGGCGTAGCACTCGGAGGCGAGGTGCGAGAAGAGGATGCTCACTCCGATGACATCGGGGTTGGAGATCCGGATCCGCTCGAGGACTTCGGGCGTGTCGAGCCCATAGATGATGAAATGCTCGGTGAGGCGCTCGGACTCATAGCCCTCGGCGAGGATGTCAAGCACCTCCATGTCGTACCCTGCACGCATGCAGCTGGCACCGAGGTAGGCCAAACCCAGGGGGGGCTGGCAGTGCTTCCGCTCGACGATGGACCCGTCGATCTTCCGGATGAGGCATTTCCCGGGCGGGTTGATCAATAGCATCTTTTTGATGGGCTTCATAACCAGTCCCTCCGTGGACAGGGTGCCTTGATGGCAGGCATGGCAGTTTTCATCCCGGGGTGTCGTACCCCGTTACCCAAAGAGCCTTTCGGCAAAAGGGGAAAATCCTTTAGGCCTGGTTGGCGGTCATGTAGACGTACGAGGCGAACTCCGGGTGGCGCTCCCCCAGCTTTTCAAGCCCCTCGTGCAGGGCCATCGGGAGTTCGGAGAGCATGGAGGTGGGCAGGGGCTTGAGGTAGAAAGGCTCTTCCTGAAGGATGTGAAGCCCGGCCGAGACCAGGTGGGATCGCAGCTGAGGCAGGCTGTAGACGCGGTAGTGGCCCAATCGGATGTCGTTCTCAGAAAGCGCCTCCACATCTGGGATCTGGCCCATTTCAACGCCAAGCATCCTATGCAGGGACTGCGCCAGATTCACGGTGACGTGAAGGACCCCCCCAGGCGCCAGGAACGAGCGGAGTCGTTCCAGCACGGGCACGGGGTGTTCGAGGTGTTCCAGCAGGCCAAGCAGCACGATGTCATCGAAGCCACCGGTGAGGGGCACAGACTCGATGGAGGCGCAGTGGAAGCTGACTTGGGCCGCGTGCTCAGGCCCGAGCCGGGACTTGGCCAGCGCGATGTTCTCGTCGCTGAGGTCCACGCAGGTCAGGGAGCCATGGCCCCGCTCCCGCACGGTTTCCGCCAGCATGAGGGTGACATCGCCCGCACCAAGGCCCACCTCCAGAATGCGGCCAGGGCCGGGCTTGGCCAGCAGCCGCTCACGCAGTCGTCGGATGCGGATCCGCACCTCGGGAATGCCCTGGATGCGGCTGTAGTCGAACTGGCCGAATCGCGGATCAGGCATGGGGCATCTTGATGACACAGCGGCCCGGCTGTCCCGAACGCAGGGCCTCAATGCCCTCATTGACCTGGTCGAGGGCGTACTCACCGAAGATGAGCTCCTTCAGCTTGAGACGACCTTGCGCGTGCAGGCCGAGATAGGCAGATATATCCCTGTCTGGATAGGTGCCGCCGCCATACGAGCCGCGCAGGGTCCGAAGGCAGTGGATGGCGAAGGGATCCACCCGGATGGGTGTGGCAGGGGGAACCCCGGCCAGGATCACCGTGCCCGGCAGGCTGCTCGATTCGACGGCCAATTCCACCGCAGCGGCGTTCCCGACGGCGACGACCACGGCTTCGGCCCCCTTGCCACCCGTGAGGCGCTTGATTTCGGCCACCGGGTCCAGAGCTTTGGGGTCCAGAACGTGGGTGGCGCCCATGAGCGTGGCCAGGGCTCGGCTCTTCGGGGAGGGATCGACCGCCATGATGGGGGTGCAGCCTGCGATGACAGCGCCCTGGATGGCATTCAAGCCGACGCCACCGCAGCCAAAAATAGCCACGGACTGTCCCGGCTTGAGGTTCAGCTCGTTGAGGACCACGCCTACGCCGGTGGTGACCGCGCAACCCAGCAGGCACGCCGTGGACATATCGGTGGCGGCGGGAACCTTGGTCACGCGGTTCTCGGATACCACGGCCATTTCGTTGAAGGTCGTCACCCACCCGGCGTTCACGCGCCGGTCGTCGTGCGTGTAGAGGGGGGTGACGGCATCGATGCCGCTGCCCTTGAGCCAGTGGAGCACCACGGGATCGCCAGGGGCCACCTTGCGGACGCCAGGTCCGATGTCCAGGACCGTGCCGCTGCCTTCGTGGCCCAGCAGATGGGGCAGAAAGGGATCCGGCCCCTTGGTGGCTTCGATCTCCTCAAGCTGCTTGCCGCAAATCCCACTGTAGAGGACCCGCACCAGAACTTGGCCAGGCTGCAGCGGCCCGGCGAACGTGATGTCTCGCAGGACGAGGGGTTTGTGGCTCTCTTCCAGCACCGCGGCCTTGAAGCGGATCGGGTAGGTGGGGGCGGGTGCCGTCATGGTTCGTGTCCTGTCACTTCACGCAGAGGGCCATCAGGTAATGGGCCATCTTGGAGAATCCGGTGTGGATGACTTCATCGTTCATGGAGAACAGGAAGACCTGCCCATAGTGCTGCTCTAGGGTCCGGGTGAACCGGTCCGGGTCGAAGAGGTTGATGTGGCCCACCTGGCTCCGCTCGCTGGCGTAGGCACTGGCGTGCAGGTTTGGCGTGCCCCAGATGGCGACCCCGCCGCGCTTGAGGCTGTTGGCGCAATTGGAAAGGAACGCGGGCTCATCGTCAGGGTGCAGATGCTCGATCACATCGATGCATGAGAACCCGTCAAAGGCTTCGTTGCCCACGGAGCCACTCACGAGGTCGTGGCGCTGGAACGTGACCCGGTCTTTGTAGAGGGGTTCGATGTGGGATTGGCAGTACTGGATCTGATCGGGGTCGAAGTCGATGGCCGTGATCTTGGCGGGGGTTTCAGACAGGTAGCTCAGGGCACCCAGACCCTCGCCACAACCCGCGTCAAGGATGGTGTTGCAGCGCCGGAGCATTTTGCCGGCAAACTTGTAGCGGGAGAGTACGAAGGCCAGGTGTTTGGGGTCCTTCAGTAGGCTCTCTCCGTTGATGGGGCCGAGGGCGAAACCCTCGGTCGCGTTCATCTTCCGGATGGTCTCCCACGCTTTGGATGTCTGAGTCATGGTGGAGCTCCTCACATGGTTCCGCCATCCACGGCGATGACCGCCGCGGTGGCGAAGGTGACATGGCTGGATGCCATGAACAGAAGGAAGGGTGAGACTTCCTCGGGAGTACCGAGGCGGCCGATGGCATGGTGGTGGCGCAGGAAATCGTCGATCATCGCGGGGTTGTCCCGACGGATGTTGCCCCAGTGCCCACCTTCGGCTTCAAAGGCGCCTGGCATGATGGCCGAGATGACCAACCCCTTGGGGGCGAAGCTCCGACCCACGCCTTTGACGTAGGCGTTCAGGAAGGCTTTGGATGCGGCATAGGGAGTGGACCCTCGCACCGATTCGGCCGAGATCGAGGAGACGTGGACGATCCGGCCCCAGCCTTGATCCACCATGGAGGGGATGACGAGGTTGTTGATCTCAATGGCGATGCCCGCATTGAATCGCCAGACTTCCGCCCACTTGGCACTGCTGGAGAGGGGGTCCTTCAGGCTCAGGGTCCCGCCGATGTTGTGGATGACGATGTCGAAGGTGCGCTGCTCCCGGGTGAGAGCCGCCACCGCACGCTCGGGCTCACCGGCTTTCATGAGATCGGCCACACAGATGGAGTGTCCCCGGTCTGGCCCGCCCATCTCGCTGAGGAGGGAGTCAAGCTTGGCCTGGTTCCGCGAGATGACGAAGACCTGGCAACCCTCCTCGGCAAAGGCCAAGGCGGCGACGCGACCCAGCCCCTGACTGCCTGCGGTCACCAGGACGCGCTTCCCTTTGATGCCCAGATCCATGGTTGGCTCCCTCTTTCAGACTGTCGTGTGCCGTGCCAGTGCCAGGGCCTGTTCAGCCACGGTGGCGGGGCTGAGTCCCTGCTTGGCGAGCAGGCTCGCCTGGGACCCATAGTGCTCACAGAAGGTGTCTGGCAGACCCAGTCGCCTGAAGCGCTTGGGTGAAGCGAAGCTCGCTTCGGCGAGTACTTCCGCCACGGCGCTGCCCAGTCCCCCGATCCTGGAGTGTTCTTCCAGGGTCAGGATCACGGGGAACGCATCGAGGAGGCGGCTCAGCCCATCCACATCCAATGGCTTGAGTGTGGGTACATGAAGCACAGCCGCGTTCAAGGACTCGGCGAGCAACAAATCGGCGGCATCCAAGGCCATCTTCGACATGGTGCCCGTGGTGATGAACAGAATGTCCTGCCCGGGCCGCAGCAGGTAGAGTTTGCCAAGCTTGAAGGGCTCGTTCGGATCGGTGACCACGGGATCGCCCCCACGACCCAGGCGGATGTAAGCCGGCCCGGGAATGTCCACGGTATGGGGCATCATGCGCTTCATCTCCTCCGCATCGGCTGCGGCCAGGATGGTCATTCCCGGAAGGGTGCGCATGATGGCGATGTCTTCGGTGGCGAGATGCGTGGGGCCGAGGGGCGCATAAACCAGCCCGCCCCCACTTCCGATGAGGCGCACCTGCGTCTTGTGCAGGCAGCAGTCCAGCACGACCTGCTCGAAACACCGTCGGGTGAGGAAGGTGGCGATCGTGTTGATGTAGACGATTTTCCCTTCCAAGGCCATGCCGGCGGCCATGCCAACCACATGTGCCTCGCTGATGCCCTCCATGAAGAACCGGTCGGGCATCTCCGCCTTGAACTCATCCAGGGTTCCGGCTCCGATGTCAGAGCCGATGAAGACGATCCGCTCATCCTGCTTGGCCAGTTCGTAGACGCTATCCAGACATGTCTTCCGCATCAGGCCTCCTCCAGCCCGACGAGCAGGGCTGCCACTTCCTCGTCGGTCACCTTGTTCTTGTGGTGCCAGGTGGCATTCCACTCCAGGTCCCGAATGCCCTTGCCCTTGATGGTGTGGCAGATGAGCACGCTGGGGCGCCCAGGCTCGAAGGGTGAGGCAGCCAGGTTGGCCCGGAGGGCCGCTACGTCATGGCCATCCACCTCGCGAACTGCGAAGCCAAAGGCCCGCCACTTGTCCGCCATGGGCTCCAGGTTCAGGACTTCAGCGGTGGTGCTGTAGGACTGCATGTGGTTGTAGTCCACTAGGACGGTCAGGTTGTCGAGGCGATGCTTGGAGGCGGATAGGGCTGCTTCCCAGAGGGAGCCTTCGTTGCACTCACCATCGCTGTCGATCACGAAGACCCGGCCGGCACCGGGTCGGGATCTTAGCGCGAGGGCCATGCCAATGCCGATGGACAGGCCATGGCCCAGGCTGCCCGTGGAGGCTTCCACACCCGGAACCTTGCCCCGTTCGGGGTGACCGCCGAGCTTCCCGTCGCTGTGGCAGAACTTCAGAAGCTCGGATTCCGGGAAGAAGCCCTTGTCGGCCAGGATGGCGTAGAGCGCCAGACAGCCATGCCCCTTGGAGAGGATCATGCGATCCCGACCCTCCCAATGGGGCTGCGCAGGGTCGAAACGGAGCGTGTGGTCGTAGAGGACGCGGAGCATCTCCACCAGGGAGAAGGCGGATCCGAGGTGTCCCCGGCGACCCGCCCCAAAGGCCCGAAGGATCAGAACGCGGAGATCTTTGGACCTTCGGTCGAGTCCTGGATGCGAGGGGGTGGCACTAGGCGGTGAAGTAGGGGAAGTGGGCATGGTCATCCAGGAGTTGTTGGAGCTTGAGTCGGGCTTTCTGCAGCTGAAGGGTTTGACGCTCCTCTGGGCTCTGGTGCTCCAGATCGGCAAAGGCACGACGTTCCATCGGTCCTTTCAGGAATTCATTGAGAAGGATGAGGCACCACTTGATGCCATACAGGGGGAAGAGAAGGCGAGTGCGTTGGGGCAAGTCCTCCAAGGCCAGATGTTCGAGGAGTCCGCTGGCGAACCGCTGGCGCTGCCCGAGGGACAGCGCCATGCCAGGGTGCAGCAGGAAATCTGCCAGCATTTTTGCCGGATCGTCCCAGCCGAAGTATTCGAAGTCCAGGAAGGCCAAGCCCTCTGAACGCCAGAGGGCGTTATGGAAACCAAAATCGGAGGGACTAAGGGTCCGTTGGGAGGGCGCAAGGGACTGATCAAAGGCCTCGCCGGTGAAGCGATCATGTGCTCGACACGTGTCGAGGAAAGCCTGCCAGGCCGGCACCAAGGCTGAGTCCAGAAAGTGGGTGAGGCCGGATGATAGGGCTCGATCTGATTCCACGGCCTTCAGGCGTTCGAACCGTGTCTGGATGTTTTCAACCAGGGCCCGAGGGGTAAAACAAGCTTCAGAGGCTGCGGAAAGCCATTGGGCCCCAGGCCGGGAACAGAGTGAATGGAGGCTGACAAGGAATTGCACGGCCTCATCCAGGTCAGAATCAGTGGGCAATCGATGCCGCTCCCCGGGGATGAACCCGTAGAGTCCCAAAGCCGAAGCAGCATCCATGGCCAGCGGCTGGGGCACGCAGCGTATGCCTTCCTCCCAGAGAAACCGGAGGGCACCAAATTCAGTCCCAAGGCGGTCCCTCGGGTCGCTTGGATGCTGGAAGTAGGCTTTCAGGGCCATGACTCGACCCTCGGCTGTTTCGAGGCGGAACACCTGGCTGTTCCGACCTCCACCGATGGGTGTAAGGCTGCGCAGCGGCTCGCCGGCAAGGCGGGCCACCACGTCGAGGGGCAGGCTGTGGCTATCCACGCAGCACCCTGCCCGCAATCTCCGCCCAGGAGCGGGTCACCCAGAGGTTGGGCAGGTCGCTTGGAGCGCTTTCGCCACCCGGGGCGTAAAGAATGGGCTGAGTGGCGGTCGGGAAGGACGCCTCCCTGAAGGTCTCTTCAAGATCGTCGATGAAGTGCGTGCAGCAGAGCGTCTGGATCTGCGTGATCTTCTCGTGCCGGGTGATCCCGCAGTGGAACCGACGGGAGTCAAGACCGGTCTCCGCACCGAAAAAGCCATGCTCGGCGAGCCAGCCTTCCGCGGCCCGCTGGAGGTTGGTTCTGGACGGGTCGATGGAGGCATAGGGCGTCTTGTGGCTGATGATGTGGACTTCGAGTCCCGCTTCTTTGGCCTTGTGGAGGAAGGGCAGTACCCCTGGAGCTGGGGTGGCTTCATGGATTCTCGGCCCGTAGGCCTGACCCTGGAGGCGCTGCCAGGCCACATCTCCTTCAGGTGAGCATCGGGCTGCCTCTCGAACAGCCTTCTGGAGGCGTGGGCTGTGCATGCCCATCAGGCCAGCCTCAACGGCCAGCCGATGAAACACTTCGTCATAACAGATGACGGTGTTGTCGAAATCGATGCCGATCCGGCGGTGCATGATGGGGCTCCGAGTCCAAGGGACGTCCGCCGATCCCGAGGTCAGTGAAGTCCCACGCTCTGCATGAGCTTGATGTTCGAGTAGAGGGGATTGGTCAGGGGATCGACCACCCTTCCCGCCTGGAAAGCATCCTTCAATTCCTGTACCGCAGCCTGGATGGTGTAGCGCGGCTCGAACCCCAGCTCTCGCCGGATTTTTTCGGATGAGATGTGGTACGAGCGGTTGTCATCGGTGGGCGTGGTGACGATGCCCACGTCCTCACCCATGACCCCTTTCACGATCTGAGAAATTTCTCCCACCGTGTGGTTCTGGTAGCCGGCGTTGAAGGTTTTGCCGTCAATGGCCTCGGCTTTCCATTCCAGGGTCTTGAGGTAGAGGTCCGTCATGTCCTGAATGTGCAGGTTGGGCCGCATCTGCCCGCCGCCAAACACCTTGATGAGCCGATTGTAGTGGGCATGAGCGGCCATCACGTTCACGGCCAAGTCCAGCCGCAGGCGAGGCGAGTACCCGCAGACGGTGGCGGGGCGCAGCGTCAAGGTCGTGAACCCGCGCTCTCGTTTGGCCTGAAGGACCTCCTCACAGAGGGCCTTGTATTTAGAGTAGTCCGTCAGGGGCTCCAGGCTCAGCTCCTCGGTGACATCCTGGCCGGGCTTGACGCCATACACACTGGAGGACGAGGCGTAGATGAATCGCTCCACCCCGCTGGATTTGCTGATATCCACCAAACCGAAGAAGGCATCGTAATTGATGCTCTTGCCGAGGTCGGGATCCAATTCGAAGCTTGGATCATTCGAGATGCAGGCGAGGTGGATGACGGCTTGGCAGCCGGGCAGGATCCTTTTCAGGAGCGCGGCATCGCGGATGTCGCCCTTCACCTGCTCCAGCCCTGGGTGATCCTTGACGGCGTCAAAAACGTGGTCGCCGTAGAGGTATAGGTCCAGGACGCGAACACGATAGCCCGCCGCCAGGAGCTTGGGGACGAGGATGGAGCCGACGTAGCCAGCCCCGCCCGTGACAAGAACGCGGTCGAATTTTCGGGCGGGGGTCATGCTTGCACCTGGCTGCGGAGGTGGGCGAGAACGGTATCCGTCAGATGATGCACCAGCACAGCATGGGCGGATTCGACGGGACCATAGTTGGCATTGGCTACGTAGAAGTTCAAATCTCCCCTCTGCCGAAGGGGGTTGTCGGGTCCGAATCCGGAGTAGGTGATCAGGCTGAGGCCTCTCGCCCGGGCAGCTGTGCAGGCATTCAGGATATTGGGGGAGCGACCCGAGCTGCTGATGGCCACGAGCACATCCCCTGGCTCCCCCCAGAGATCCACGAGCCGCTGGAAGGCATTCTCATAGCCGTTGTCGTTGGACAGTGCGGTGAGCAGGGGAGGTTCGTTGAAGACGAGACCGCGAATCCCCAGGCTGTGGCAGAGATCGGTCTGCATGTGGCTGGCAATGGCGGCGCTGCCCCCATTTCCGATGATCAGTACCTTCCTGCCTGCTTGTTTGGCGTCCAGCAGGAAGTCTCGCGCGGCCTGGATGGCCGCATCGAAAGCAAGCGTGTCCCCAGTCAATCCCGAGCTGACGACTTCTCCTGGATGTTTGGCGAGGTGATCAAGCCATAGGCTGGAAATGCTGGGTGCTGGGTTCACGAGGCGGCTCCCTGATCGAGTAGGGCAGAAATATGCTGCGACAGGAGGTCCGCGTCCAGGGACGTTCGATGGCCCACGGTGGCGACCGCGTGGGCCCCGACGATGTTCCCGATGAAGCCCACCACGTCAACGGGGGCGCCTTGGGCAACGCAGAGGGTGGTGGCCGAAAGCACGGCATCACCAGCGCCCACGCGATCCAGGATCTGGTTGGAAAGCGAGGGCGACCGGAAGAATCCCTCGTTGCGGTTGTAGAGCAGGTTTCCGATCTGCCCCTGGGTCACCAGCAGGGTGTTGCAAGCCAGCTTGCCAGCCACTTCCTCCATGATGGAGGAGGTTTCCCTTCGGCGGCTGCGCACTTCAAGGCGCAGCTCCTTTTCGGAGAGGCTGATGAAATCGGCCCGGCTGTATTTGGAAATGGTGTTGAAGCCCTGGTTGTCGGCGTTGGTCTGCGTGTTCACCGCAAGGAATTTGGCCTTTTCGCAGAGGATGTCCACGGCCCGCGGCACGATCATGCCGTGTCCGTAGTCGGTGGCGATGACCACGTCGTAGTCCTGCACAATGGCTTCGAGCGTGTCGCATAGCTCATCGGCGAGGGGGCTGGATTCCTCCATGTGCTTGAGGAGGTACACCTCGAACATCTTCTGAAGCGGATAGTTCTCCACGAAGCGCCGCTTGACGATGGTGGGTGCCTCATCCTGGTAGAGGAAGATGGGGCGCACTTTGGGGTTCAGGTGCTGGCGGATGAATGGTTCCGTCGGATCGGGCTGGCCATTCTGGCGACCCAGCACGGTGAGCATGTCGACCTGGTCTACGAAGGCCGCCACGTTGTTGGCCACGGCGAGGATGCCGCCCGCGAAGCTTTCTGTCCGCAGGTACCGGGTGGCGAGGATGGGTTCCTTGCCCGATTTACCCATCGTCTCGACGTAGTGGTACTCATCGATGATGGCTTCCCCGAGCACCAGCACCTTGAGCTTCCGACCTCCTTCCAGCCACTTGGTGATGGAAGGGGCGGAATGCCGGGCGGAGAAGCCCTCCAGGAATTCAGTCACTTCCGTGGAGTAGGCGGAAAGGGGGTTCTGGAATGAGATACTCGGTGCCGGGGAGTGGGCCAGGGCAAGCCGCGCACCCACCTCGATGAGGGCCTCGCCCTCGCGGTCGCCAGAGGGTTCGCCCTCGCTTCGGACGAAGACATCCGGCCTAAGCATTCGGATGGCGCCCGAGGCATCTGCATTGGGGTTCACGACGACGAAATCCACCATGGCGAGGGCCGCCAGGGATTGAGCCCGTTGGGGTCCATCAAAATGCGGGTAGGTCAAGGTCTGGGGAAGGTGGCGATCCGGCGTCAGGGTCACCACCAGCACATCTCCCAACTCGCGGGCCTCCTCCAGGTATTGGATGTAGCCCGGGTGGAGGACCTCGAAGTCGCCATGGCACAGCACCACACGCTGGCCTTGGGCGCGGCCTTCCAGACGCTGGGCTAGATTCTCCAGGCTAAGGACCTTGTCGGCGGAGGGCATTGAGGTGGGCATGGATGGCTCACTTGCCGAGGTACTTGAACCAGTCTCGGGTCGCCTCTTGAACCGAAGCCGTGTCCCAAACCGGCGCCTGTCGCCACATCTCAATATGATTCAACATGTTGCCAACCCCCTGTTCGAAGCTGACCGAAGGCTTCCAATTGAGTTCACGGCAAATTTTGCTTGTATCCGCGAAGGTGCAATCGGGTTCCCCGGGTCGCTTGGGGACATACGCAACTTCCCCGCCAAGAAGTTGGACGAGCTTATTCACACTGTAGGTTCCCCCCGAACCGACATTGAACACATCGCCAGAAACATCCGACTCAGCAGCCTTCACGAAGGCATCCACCACATCGGTGACATAGGTGAAATCGCGTGTCTGCTGGCCATCTCCCACGACAGTGAAAGGTTTGCCAGCCAGCTTCTGGGCCAGGAACACGCCGAAGACGGCTCCATAAGTACCGGTGGTTCGAGAACGTGGCCCATAGACATTGAACAGGCGCAGGGACACCACGGGGAGGTTGTAAATCCGGTGCCAATTCAGGACGTACTCCTCGGCCATGTACTTGGTGAGGGCATACGGGAACATGGGACGGATGGGGGCGGATTCAGGTGTGGGCACGGAGTCCGGCAATCCATAGCAGGTCGAGGAGGCGGCGTACAGCAACCGCTTGACGCCTCCGAGGCGCGCGGATTCCACGACGGATATGGTGCCGTCGACGTTGGCCGCATGGTAATCCAGGGGACGCTGGATGGATGGGACGATGTCGGCCAAACCCGCGAGGTGGAAGACCCAGTCCTTGCCGTCGAGGATGGGGCGGAGGCGCTCGAAGTCGGCGACATCCACCCGCTCGACCACCAGATTCGGATGGTCCTGGAAGGTTGCCAAGTTCTCGAGACGTCCGGTGGCAAAGTTGTCCACCACCGTGACTCGGTGCCCCTCCTTCAGAAGCCGTTCTGCCAGATGGCTCCCGATAAAACCCGCTCCACCGGTGACAACAGTATGTAGGCTCATGCCCAACACTCTAACCGGGGGTCCGGCGGATTTTTCACCAAGGTTGATTCGGTGTACCTCAATCCTGATGGATGGATGCAGAATCCTTGGGAAACCAATCGCGCCCCTTCCTGTCGAGTGTCTCTCCTGATCGTGTCGAGCCTGGATCTTCCCAACCCATGACAGAGCCATTGCCGAGGTCACCAGAACTGGAGCCACTGCTTGCGGCCAAGCTGTCAGAGGCCATGGCCATGCACGAGCAGGGAGAGCTGGATTCCGCCGAGCTGCTCTATGGCGAAGTCCGCGCCATGGATCCCAGGAACTTCCTGGCAACGCATCAGCTTGGAGTCATCCAGAACCAGAAAGGCGACCACGACGGCGCGATTCAGACCTTGAGTGTGGCCTTGATGTTGAACCCAAGGTCCAGCTATGCGCACCTCAACCTGGGCATCGCCTTGGCGAACCTCCATCGTTCCGAAGAGGCCCTGAGGCATTACCAGATGGCGCTCCGCCTTAAGCCTGGAAGCTCGGAAGTGCTGGTCAATCAAGCCATGCTGCTCCGTGACCTCCATCGGTTGGAAGAGGCCCTGGCCAGCCTGGAGTCGGCCTTGGCCTCCGAACCAGCCAACCCCAAGGCCCTGCTGAATCGAGCCTTGGTCCTCCAGGAGCTGCGGCACCTGCCGGAAGCACTGGATGCCTACGACCAGGCCTTGGCGGTCCAGCCTGCGGACGCTGCGGCTTGGACCTGTCGAGGGGTGACCTTGCGGGATTTGAACCGCCCGCAGGCTGCGCTGGAAAGCCACGATCAGGCGCTGGCACTGCAGCCAGGTCATGCGGATGCCCTGCTCAACCGAAGCGTGGCCCTTATGGACCTCCTTCGCCCCGAGGAGGCCCTTGCCTGCATCGACCAGCTTCTGAACCAACAACCCACGGCTGCTGATGCGTTGATGAACCGGGGAAACGCCTTGGTTCAGCTGCGACGCTTCAGTGAGGCGCTTGCTTGCTTTGATCAATCCTTGCAGCTTCTGCCCGGACACACCGATGCCCTCATGAATCGGGGACTGACACTGCACATGATGGGTCGCCATGAGGCGGCAATGGTCGATTTCGCCCGGGTGTTGGACGTGCAGCCGAACCTGACCAAGGCGAGGTCCGCGAAAATTTTCATGCTGGACTACCTTCCGGACCTCACCTTTGAACGGCACCAAGCGGAGCGGAAGGCCTATGGTCAGGCGCTCAAGTCACGTTTGGGCGAACAACCCACGAGGCATCTCAACGACCGCCGTTCGAACCGTCCGCTGGTCTTGGGCTATGTGTCTGCGGATTTCAAACATCACTCCGCAGCCGCCTCCTTCTGGCCCGTGCTAAAACACCACGACAAGGCTGGATTTCGAACCGTGTGCTATTCCGGTGTCGTGGTGGAAGACGATCTCTCTCGGCAGTTCAAAGGGGTGGCGGATGCCTGGGTTCGGGCCGCTGAATTGACTGACGATGAGCTAGCCACGCGCATCCTAAACGATCGGGTGGACATCCTCATCGATCTTTCGGGTCATTCCATGGGAAACCGGCTTCCGGTTTTTGCGCGCAAGCCTGCACCGATCCAGGTCACCGCATGGGGGCATTCTGGCGGGACGGGACTTTCCTCGGTCGATTACCAGTTCACAGACCCGGTCCACATTCCATTTCCGGTTCGCCAGCTGTTCACAGAGACGGCCTGGGACCTTCCGAGCTGCATCACGTACGAAGCACCCGGATACGCGCCTCCCGTGGGCCCGCTTCCAGCCCTGTCGAAGGGGCATCTGACGTTTGGAAGCCTGAACCGCTACTCCAAGATCACTCCGATGGTCCTGGCCACCTGGTCCCGAATTCTGTCATCCGTACCGCATTCGAGGATCCTCATCAAGGATGGCGCCTTCGACGATTCGAACCTGCGGCAAAGTGTCATGGCTTTTTTTCGCGCACAGGGGATCACCCCTGATCGGGTGGATGTTCGAGGCTACTCAACACACGAAGCCCATCTCGCGGCCTACGGTGACGTGGACATCGCCCTGGATACCTTCCCGCAGAACGGCGGGATCACCACGTGGGAATCCCTCTGGATGGGTGTGCCTGTGGTGGCCCTGGCTGGGGGGCATCCGTCCTGCCGGATATCCGCCTCCATCCTTGCGGCCCTTGGGCTGGAAGCCTGGGTGGGTGGGAATGCCGATGAATACGAAGCCATCGCCCGGCGCGGCAGCATGGACCTGACGGCGCTCGCTCACCTCCGAAAGGACCTTCGGGACCGCATCACAGCCACGCAGGCTGGTTCCCCTGAACGGTATACACGGGTTGTGGAGGCTGCCTACCGCAGCATGTGGCTGCAATGGCTATCGACATGACACCTGATGAGCGACCAAATCTGACCGACGACCCGGCCCAACTGGTGACGGAGGGGCTGAGACTCCACGAAGATGGGCAGTTGGAGGAAGCTGAGCGTCTCTATGTTCGTGCACTGGAGCTGGAGCCCAACAACTTCAAGGCCTTGCACGCCCTGGGAGTCATTAAGAGTCAGCTGGGCGACTATCCGGCAGCAGAGGAATTGATCGGCTTGGCGCTGAAGCTGAATCCCAGATCGGCCCTGGCACACATGCACCTCGGTATTGCACTTTGGCGGCTTCGACGTCCAGAAGAGGCCATCGTTCACTATCAGTACTCGCTGATCCTGAAACCAGACAATGCCGACGCCTACATGAACCGGGCCATCGCCCTGCACGGCCTTGGCCGCCAGGAAGAATCCATCGCCAACTACGACAAATGCCTGTCTTTGCGACCAGATCATGCAGTGGCACATTCAAACAAGATTTTCGTATTGGATTACGTGCCGAGGTTGGGATTCGAGGAGCACCAGGCGGAGCGTCGGCGGTATTACGAGGTTCAGGCGAAGGGGCTGGAAGGGAGCATCCCTGAGCATGGGAATGACCGGGACCCGGAGCGACGCCTGGTGGTGGGGTATGTCTCGGCGGACTTCCGGCGGCATTCGGCGGCGGCGTGCTTCGGGCCGGTGCTGAGACGGCATGACCGGAGCCGGTTCAAGGTGATCTGCTATTCGGGTGTGTTGGCAGAGGACGACTGGACGCAGGCGTTCCGGGCCGTGTCGGATGAATGGCGGACGACGGCGCGGATGTCCGATGAGAAGCTGGCGGAACAGATCCAGGCAGACCAGGTGGACATCCTGGTGGACCTCTCGGGGCACTCGGAGGGCAACCGGATGTTGGTGTTCGCCCGGAAGCCTGCGCCGGTCCAGGTGACGGCGTGGGGGGGCGGCGGCGGAACGGGCCTGCCGATGATCGACTACATGTTCACGGACCCAGTGCACATCCCGGCCTGGGCAAGGCCCCTCTTTGCCGAACAGGCCTGGGACCTCCCGTGCAACATCACGTTCGAGGCACCGGACTATGCGCCTGGCGTGGAAGGGCTGCCAGCTGTCCGCCAGGGCTGGGTGACCTTCGGATGCCTGAACCGGTACATGAAGGTCACCCCGAGGGTGCTGGAACTGTGGGGTGAGATTCTGAAGGCGGTGCCCGGCTCCCGGCTCCTGCTGAAGGATGGGGCGCTGGACGATCCCCAACTGCAGGAGCGGGTACGGGGGCGGTTCGCGAGCCAGGGGATCGAAGCAGAGCGGATCCTCCTGCGTGGCATGACCTCGCACCGGGACCACCTCGCGGCCTACAACGCTGTGGACATCGTGCTGGATCCGTTCCCGCACAGTGGGGGCATCACCACGTGGGAGGCGCTGTGGATGGGGTGCCCGGTGGTGACGCTGGTGGGGAACAAGCCATCGAGCCGGATTTCGGGCGCCATCCTGCAGGCACTCGGGCAGGGCGGGTGGGTGGTGGAGGGCGAGGATGCGTATGTGAAGGCAGCGGTGAGTCGCGCTGGGGACCTGGCGGGGCTGGTGAAGTTCCGCCGTGAGATCCGGGGCGTGATGGAGGCTTGTGCTGCGGGCAACCCGAAGCTGTATACCCTGGCTGTGGAGGAGGCCTACCGAAGCATGTGGCGGCGGTGGGTGGAAGGGGAGACTCCGGGGAGCAGACACAGGTGAGCCAGCGGAGTGGAGACCCAAGGCATCCGAGGCGGGACGTGGCGTCCCTGCTGGAGGAGGCGACGGCGCACCACGAGCGGAGTGAGGTGGAGGCGGCGGAAGGGTTGTATGAAGAGATCCTGGCCCAGGAGCCGAACCATGGTGGGGCATTGCATCTGCTGGGGGTGATCCGGAATGGTCGGGGGGAGTTCGGGGCCGCGGAGGAGGTGCTGGCGAGGGCGGTGAGGCTGAACCCGAGGTCGGCGACGGCGCACCTGAGCCTGGGCGTGGCGTTGTGGGGATTGGATCGGCAGGAGGAGGCGCTGACGCACCATCGGTATGCGCAGGTGCTGAAGCCGAAGGATCCAGAGGTGCTGATGCACCTGGCGTCGTCGCTGCAGGTGCTGAAGCAGCCGGAGGAGGCGCTGGAGCATTGGACCCACTACCTCGCCCTTGTTCCCGACGATGCCTCCGCCCGCCTCAACTTTGCTGCCGTGCTCGCCGCCTTGAACCGGATCGAGGAAGCCCTGCTGGCCTTCGAGGAGGTGATGGCCCAGCGGCCGGAATGGGCGGAGGCCCCCTTCCAACGGGGAATCGCACGGCAGAGCTGGGGCCAACATGCGGCCGCCCTGATGGATTACGACTTGGCCCTGGCCCTCAAACCTGATTGGGATGAGGCGATGCTCAACCGGGCGACGGTTTTACATCTGATGCACCGGGATGTCGAGGCTTTGGCTCAGCTGGCGACGGCGCTCGCCAGACATCCGGACCTTCAAGAAGCGCTGCTGAACCAGGCCATTCTCCTCCAGAGCCTGCACCGGCACACAGAGTCGCTGCTCCCCTTGAACCGCCTGTTGGTCTTGAAGCCGGATGACTTGGTGGCGCGCCTGCAGCGGGCTTTCGCCTTCCGGGATCTGCTTCGGCCCCAGGAGGCGTTGGCGGACTTCGACCAGGTTCTGATCCAGCAGTCAGACCATGCGGAAGCCCTTCTGGGGCGTGGAAATGCACTGGTGATGCTCAACCGTCCCGCAGAGGCTCTGGAGACCTATGCCTCGGCCTTGAACCTGCACCCGGAGCACTCGGAGTTGCTGATCAGCCGGGGCACCACCTTCCATCGGCTTGGGCAGCAGGAGCACGCGATCGATAGTTACGATGCAGTCCTGACGCTGCGACCAGATCATGCAGTGGCACATTCAAACAAGATTTTCGTATTGGATTACGTGCCGAGGTTGGGATTCGAGGAGCACCAGGCGGAGCGTCGGCGGTATTACGAGGTTCAGGCGAAGGG